>Ga0315910_10002055_pt1 | contig 18035 bp, 16 predicted proteins | sample EdamamesoilMG_FD_204470 | JGI IMG/M metagenome (GOLD analysis project Ga0315910, IMG submission 204470) | Garden soil microbial communities collected in Santa Monica, California, United States - Edamame soil | ecosystem: Environmental > Terrestrial > Soil > Garden | place: USA: California... | reverse complement strand
CCGGAGTCCCTCGTAGTAGGGGCTCAGGACGTGCCGGGCATCCCAAGGGGCCACTTCCGCACCACTCCCGGTCCTCGTGGTTACCGCTCCGTTGCCGTTTATCCCGGAAGCTGCATTCTCGCTCGCTGCTCCATTGATTCCGTTCTTGTGTGCCGACGCGGATTCCACGCTTACCTGGGAATGACCATTGCGCAGGAACTTGTTAAGCCGTTCCCCTTTCCAGGCAACGTCAGGCACGGTGACGAACACCGGCACCCGCACCAGCCGTTCCAAGTCAACCACACGCCGCAAACTTTGATCCACGAAACGTTCCAAGACGAACGCGAGGGCAAACCCGCCAAAAAGCCCAAAGGCAAGCAATAGGGCGACAGGCTTCATCATCCCCTTCAGATCGCGAAAAGGCGGCGTGGGCTTCTGAACATCGCCGATGTTGGTGACCGTGCTCCCGCCGATCGCCTCATTGAGCCGGGTCTGTTCCAAACCGGAGGCATAGTAACGAAGATTGGACTCCTCCATTTCCTTCTGGCGTTGGAGCTTGCTCATCCTCGGTTCGGTATCGAGAATCTTATTGGCTTCCTCGCGAACCTTCACGAGTTGTTTGGTGAGGACTTCGATCTTGGCCTGCAGCGCGGGAACCCTGAGCAAATGCTCCGTCAAGTCTACTTCTCCCGTGTCGCCACGCGGGACGGGTGCTGGCATCAAGCTGACCAAATTGGTGTACTGTTGTTCCAGTTCCCGCTTTGCGCCCTGGGTCCGGGCTATTTCCTGGAGCAGCCGTTTCACCTGCGGGTGTTCGTCCGTAAACCGAAACTGGAGATCACTCCGGCGCTTTTGAAAGACTTCTAATTCCGCACTTACCGTGCGGTATTGGTCCGCAATCTCCGCCGGCACACCGGCATCCACCAGCACCGCCGCCGGCTTGCCCGGACGCAATTCCTCCCACGCCTTCAGGGTGGCTCTTTGTTCGATGAGTTCGGCCTCGGCGCTGAACAAATCCTTCTCAATCCGTTCCTTTTGACCCTGAAGCTCCTGTTGGCTGGCCTCCACGGAAAGGATTTGTGAATTAGAGCGAAGCCCATTCAGTTCAGCTTCGGTACCCCCGAGTGCCGTCCGGAAAAACTCCTCTTGAGCTTTAATGAATTTAACCAAATCACCGGCACTCTGGTGAAGTTCGCGATGCTTTATGCGATAGCTCCTTAACAACTCTTCGAGCACGGGCTGGACGACGGTCGGGTCCGGATGGGTAAACACTATACTGATAATGCTGCTGTTCTCGTGAGGCTTTACCTCCAATCCTTTGAAAACCATCATCGCTGCCCGGGTGAGATTGTTCTCTCCCCCCACTTTGGCTAGCAATTTCTCAGGTCCGACCGATTCAGCCACCGTGACCGCCAGATCGTAGCTGGTAAGGATCGCGATCTCGCCATTGATAATGGTTTCGCCGCGAGAATCGGGAGTGAGGACTTGCTGCCCCCCCGGAGCCCCGGGGACGGCCGCTGCCGCTTTCTGGTCCAGCACATAGCGAATCAGAACTCTGGCTTCCGATTTATAGGCCGACGGCTGGAACCGGTAAAAGCCGAAAGCGCCCGTCAGGCCCGCGATGAAGATCAAAATGATCTTCCACTTGTGCCGGAAGAAAATATATTTCAGATCGTCGAGGCTCAACCCGGCAGGCGCTACGTCCACGGGGCGAGCCGACACATTAATCGTTTCTTTCATTCGTTGCTTTCAATGAGGTTGCCGTTCGGGAAATCAAGTTCATGACAGGTGCGGATACAGCGTGGCACCGGCCAACCGCAACAACGGTAGCGGCAGGGCACGGAAAACGGGATTAAACCAGCCATCAACCCGATCCACGTCGGTGACGAAGGCGGCACGCGAAAAATCGTAGCGGTAATACTCGAGGCGTTCCTCGTTGGCGCCGAAACCCAGCTTGAACCGCCGCAGGCCCTCATGGGCCAGCGACGTCCGACCGAGGTGCAAGGCCGTGCAGCCATGCGCGGCGTACCACTTGATTGCCGACCACATGAGCAGGTTGTTTGGACGGAGGTTTTGGAAGGCGTAATCGGACGCCCCAAATTTGTAGAAGGCCTGCCGACCAAAATGGAAAAAGATCGCCGCCGCCAGCGGACGTCCGGCCTGTTCCACCAAGATCACCCAGCCATGACCCGGTTGGATCGCATGCCGCCCAATATTTTCAAAAAAACGCAACGGCTGTGGCGGCAGACCATGTCGCCGGCGCGTCTGGCAGTGCAAATCGAAGTACGACCGGATCGAACCAAGATCGTTTCCGAATCGAACGGACAATCCCGCCTGTTCCGATTTGCGGATGCCGCGCCGCACCGAAGCCTCGGTGCGCGCAAACAGGGTTTGTTCATCCACCTCCAAATTGATCGTGTGGCCGTAAAATGCCAGCGACGGGATGGCGTTACTAGCCGGGATGACGCCGCCGCGGCACTCGAGGTATTTCCAGTCCCGGCTGCGCCCATACTCCAGCGCCTGTTCGAATAAATCACCATCGCCCGGGATGGCCGGCCGCAGGGACGGACAAAGATCAGTGAATGGCAGGCTGACACCCCGACGACCGGTCCACAGGCTGGAAACTTCCATCACGGGCAGGAGCGATTCCAACCGGCTACCATTCATGCGGCAGAAATACTTTGGCGTATGGCCGTAAGTATTCCTCAGCACCCGCGCCCAGGCCGACCCGTGGAAAAACGTGCCCTGCGGATGCTCCGCGACCAAGTCATCCCAACCCGATTGCTCGAGTGGGTTAACCGGCAGTTCCTCTACAGCGGGGCGGCGGGATTGACTCCCTCCGACGGACGCTGCAAAGGCAGGCATCATCATTTCAGGCGACACATTCATGAACATTGAGGCTGGCCACACAAACCTTGAGTTCCCGCGCGACGGTTTCCACCTGCTCAGGGGTCAATTCCGGAAACATTGGGAGCGACAGGAATTCCGAGGCACACCGCTCGGCCACGGGGAAGGAACCTTCACCCAGGCCTAGGAAACGATAGGCTTCCTGCAAATGCACGGGCACCGGATAATGGATGCCACACGAAATCCCCCGCTCGGCCATGGCCGCCAACACGCGGTCGCGTTCCGGCACGCGCACCGCATAGACGTGATAGACATGCTGACATGATGCCGGCTCAACCGGCAGTACGATTTCATCCACGCCCGCAAGCAGTTCGTTGTATGACCTGGCGTGCGCGCGACGGCGGGAATTGCTGCCATCAAGCCCCTTGAGCTTGACGCTCAGAACGGCGCCCTGAATGCCATCCATGCGACCGTTCCAACCGATCATCGAGTGGAAGTATTTCTTCGCCTGTCCATGATCGCGGAGCACCTGCATTTTGGTTTTCAGTTGCGCGTCGTTGGTGATGACCGCACCGGCTTCGCCGAGGGCGCCGAGATTCTTCCCGGGGTAGAAGCTGAAACAACCGGTGTCTCCCAGCGTGCCTGCCTTGCGCCCGTGCCGAAGGGCGCCGTGAGCCTGACAGGCGTCTTCCACCACGGGGATGCCGTGACGGGATGCGATGGCGAGCACCGCATCCATATCTGCTACAAGGCCGAACAGATGCACCGGGATGATGGCCCTGGTTTTTGAGGTGATCGCCCGTTCGAGCAAGTTGGGATCAAGCGTGTAGGTCCGGGGATCAATATCCACAAACACCGGCCGGGCACCACAATAAGTGATGGCTTCGGCCGTCGCCATGAAGGTGCTCGGCACGGTGATGACTTCGTCGCCGGGACCGACTCCCAGCGCCAGCAGACTGAGCCAGAGCGCGTCGGTGCCGTTGCCAACACCCACGGCGTAACGCGCGCCACAATATGCCGCGAATTCCTCCTCAAAGCGGGCCACGAACGGCCCGCCCGCATAGGCATTGCAGTCGATCACGGCGCTGACGGCCGCCTCCAACTGCTCCCGGATGGGCTCGTGATGCGCCTTAAGGTCAAGGAATGGTACTTTCATCGGTTAATTCCATTGGCAGACATTAGTTCATGCATGGGGACGCCAGCTAAACCAGTAAACTCAGTAACGCGTGCCCGGCTAAAGGCCGCACGGGACCATGCGTTGCCGCAGTTGGGCAACAGATTCATGCTTTTACGCGCACCGGCTGGTCAAGTTGCACAGGTAAGCCAGATCTGGCCGCAGCCGGCAGCAGACCATTTTCACCATTTTTATGGCCGTTCTCCCCGTTTTTGTGGCCGTGCTCGCCGTTCTTTTGGCCAGCGCGCCCCTGCTTAAGGGATTGCGATGCCATTTCCAGAATCCGGACTACGCTCATACCTTTTTCGCCGGAGGTCAGCGGAGTGCGGCCTTCGCGGATGCATTCCAGGAAATGCTGGCATTCAACCTTGAGCGGCTCCTCCTGCTTCACGTAAGGCACGTACATATCGCCGTAGTGATAAGAGTACTGAAAATCGGCAAAGGAATCGTAATGCGGCGGCGTCTCCACTCGCGCGTCATAAATCTTGATTTTCTCATGCGACGCGATGTCGTCGTAAAGGATCATCCGCTTGGAGCCTACAAAAGTCATTTCGCGAACCTTCTTGGGGTCCAACCAACTGCTCTGCACCACGGCGGCGCGGTTCTTGCAGAACGAAAGATAGAGGTTGGTGACGTCCTCGATGCCGGGCGTGATGTGCGCGTCACCGTAGCAAGCCACCGAGTGCGGCTCCTCCTCCATCACGTGGAGGATGATGGAAATATCATGCGGGGCGAGATCCCAGGTTACGTTGATGTCCTTCTGGAAAAGCCCGAGGTTCAGACGGCGGGCGCTGATGTAACGGAGTTCGCCGATGTCCCCATGATCAATGATCTCCTTGATCTTCCGCACGGCGGGCGAGTAAAGAAAGGTGTGACCAACCATGAGCACCAGACCCTGCTTGCGGGCCAGGTCCACCAGTTCCTGGCACTCGGCAACGGAGGAGGCCATGGGTTTCTCAACCATCACATGTTTGCCGGCGAGCAGCGCGGCCTTGGCCATGGCGTGGTGAAAGCGCACTGGGGTCGCCACGACGACGGCGTCCACCCCGGCTTCATTAAGCAGGACATTAAAATCGGTGCTGCCCGTCACCTCTGGATAAAGGGTCCGCAAATGAGCCAGCCGTCGCTCGCTCACGTCGCACATCATTTTGAGTTCGCAGTCGGGCAACGACCGCAGATTGCGAACGAGATTGGGGCCCCAATAGCCGCAGCCCACCACTCCAACGTTGATCTTTTTTTCCATAGCAACTCCCGATGGTTCGTCACAGGGCCTTTTCCACGGGACGAGAAGGCACGTTTCGGTTCGTTTGACGCACTTCCAACACTTGTGATAGCACGGCCGGTACCGTGAACAGGATGATTTTCAGGTCGAGCCAAAGGGACTGGTTTTCCGCATACCAGATGTCCATCTGGATCATCTCGGTAAAGGTGGTGTTATTCTTGCCGCAGACCTGCCACCAGCCGGTGAGACCCGGCAACGTGTTAAAACGGAGTTTGTGCCAGTTCGAGTAATTCTCGGCCTCGTAGGGCACGCAGGGCCGCGGCCCAACCAGGCTCATCTCGCCGCGCAAAATATTGACCAGCTGGGGGAGTTCATCCAGGCCGGTCGCGCGGAGCAGCGCGGCGCCGGGGATCAACCGCGAGTCCCCCTTCACATCCATCTTCTTCATCGGCGTATCGCTCCCGATCAATCCCTGCAGGTAACTACGATGCACCCCCGTATCCGCATTCACTTTCATGGTGCGAAACTTGAGGCACCGGAAAGGTTGCCCGCGCAGTCCCACCCGCTGCTGGTAGTACAGCACCGGCCCGCGTGAAACGAGCTTAATGACCAGCGCGATGGCGGCGGCCAGCGGTATGGTGAGGGGGGCGGTGAGAATTATCAGCGCGATATCCAAGGCGCGCTTCCACGCGAGGCGGCGTCCGCGACAGACATCAGATCGGAAGCCACGAGGGCGATCCTGCGATTTCGATACATCATTCATAGGCCACGGAAGGCCAAATGATGCCGCAGAATCTCAGGCAGGTTTTTGCTGGCCAAAGAGAAGGTGACCAAGCCATCTGTGTTCTGAATCACAGTGACTGTCCACCTCAAGCCATGCCGGGCGCTATAAACTCCCGCCCGGAACCCGACGAAGCGTTACTTGCATTGTCCGCTTCAACCCTGCCTTACCTGACGGTGTGCCAAGCTCCCGACCCGGCACACCACCTTCATCCGCGCATCACCTGTAATACCTTATATTTTGATCATATTACCCTGCAGCAACTGGAACAGCCATTGCAGGTCTGTTTTCTAGTTTTACTACGCGACTGTTTTAACATTGTTTCAATTTGGGACAATCGGGGCTGCCCCCTGATTCCACCCTAAGGGTGATACCTAGACCTTTCCGTGTTTTCACAGACACACAAATCTGATCCGCGAGCAGTTTTCAAGGGAATCGCTTGACTCAAGGCGGACAGCTTCCATTCTTATCCGGGAATGTACGGGAATGACTGGGTGGTGGCCCATACAAAGCCACGTTGCGAGAAAAAGCTGGTCCAGCACTGTAAACGGGAAGGCATTGCCAGTTCCCTGCCGTGCTATCGTTCGCCGCATCGTTACCGTGGCAAAACGGTGATTTTCCGCAAACCCTTGTTTCCGGGATATGTTTTTCTGCGATTGAGCGGCGACCAGCGACACCTCATCCGGCAGTGTGATTACATCGCAAATTTGCTCACGGTCCTGGACCAGGAGTTATTCGACCGTCAGTTGCGGGAGATCCTGGCCGCTTTGGAAACCGACGTGGAGGTGCGGCTGGCGCCCGCGATTGGCGAGGGTGTCCGCGTCCAGATCAAGAGCGGCCCGTTGCGCGGTCTGGAAGGCTGGGTGGAAAACCGGCAAGGCCCCACCACAGTCATGCTGCGGCTGGATTTTATCGGGCAGGCCGCTGCTGTGAAAGTGGAGGCTTGGGAGCTCGAGCCGACCTAAGGTGGTGTCCTGATCTGGTGTAGCGTCGAGCCGAGGCCTCGACTGGCCTGCTTAGAAGCCGAGGCCGTAGATACCGACCGTGTTGGTGGGAGTAAAGGTCCAACTGGTCGCGCTCCCGGAGGCGCTGATGGGCGGTGAAATGGGAGTCCAAGTGGCGTTATCCAACGAACCGGCAAACAAGACCCGATAGCTGATCCCTGGAACACTATCCCAACGCACTGTCATCTGCCCATCCAGCCCGCGAGATAACGAGTGAATTTTCAGGTTGGAATTTGCATCGTTCGCACTCGTGCCCGCCAGTTGTTCGGCGGCATTACTCATTCCGTCCCCATCGGAATCCACGTCCTGATTGGTGATGCGAAGCGTGATGCTGGATGAGGCCCCGAACTGATAATCGACATCTGGAAGGAGGCTCAACGTAACGGTCTTCTCCGGGCTGACGATGAGGTTGTGAATTGGTTTCAAACTGAAGGTCATGGAGGCCGCGCCCGCCGGAATTATGACGGAAGCCGGCACGGGTGCAAAGTCAGCGCCGCTCCTCGCAGAACCGCCCGGGATCAACAAGACGGTCAAGGGTGAAACCGTGCTGCCCGAGCGACTGACCGTAGCCACGACCCCGACGGTATCGGTTTCAGCGACCACCGATTTGTTCAGCGAAATGGAGGCTGCCGGTGCATTAGCCAGAGGCACGGCCAAGACACTGGTAAGCTGGTTGTTGGTTTCCTGCGATTCTGCGAGCGATCCAAGCAGATCGGCCGTCGCAGTGACGGAATGGAAGCCGGCGCTTGCGATCCACGTAGCAAGACCGGCGGGCCCTTCTTGGGCAGTAATCGTCGTCTTGGCACCGGGCGCCAGCGAATTCGTCATATTGCACCAGGCTACCGCAGGCTGACCATTCACGGAAAAGCCGACCAGGACATTGACGCCCTGGGGCGTTGCTGCGACACCTTGGTTGCGCACGATCGCCTCGAAAACGACCGACGCTCCAGCCACCGGGGCGGAAGGCGAAAAACTCAAGGAACTGATGACCAAATCAGCTTGATCGGTCACCGCAGTCGCCGGGTTTGAAGGCACGGACACCAAGCTGCCTTTGAACGCGCGGACGCGAAACCAGTACGGGTAGTTTCTGGCTGAAAATCCTTTCTTGTCGGTGAAAACATAGGCCGTCGTGCCGGCAGCCACCGTAGCCACGTTCACGTAGGTGTTACCATCCAGGGAACGCTCAATATAAAAGCCGTCCAAGTCCGCTGAATTACTCTGCCACTGCAGCGAAACGCTGCGAGTGCCCGTGGCCTCCGCAAGGAGCTTGTTCGGGGCCGCGAGTCCCGGTGTGTGGGTGATCAAATTCGATGGCTCGCTTTCAACTGCGGAAGCATCGTAAGCGGTCGCGTAAAAGAAGTAAGTCAGGCCGGCCTCCAGATTTGTGACGGTGGCAGTCAGGCTTGTCCCCACATCCAACCGGTTCGTCGGGGAGACAGACATCCGACCGTGATAGAGCATATAACCCTTTGCCTGACCATCCGGGCTTGCGGACCAGGCGAGGGTGACGGATTGGCGGGGCGGACTAGTTAGTTGCTGGCTGAATGCAACTGCTGGCCTCAGTAGCGAGATTCCAAGCAGGCAGACAACTGATAAGACTTTCAACAATGCCATAAAACCCATTCCATCCTTCTGCGGGCTGGAAAGCAGCGGCTTTGCCAAGGGTCGAAATCTTTAAAAGAAATCCGTAATGCCTTCAGGAACCGGAGCCGACCCACACCGTATCGGCTGGCAATATCCAAGTGGCGGTGTCAACGAGATGGGTGACCGGGTGGAGTTTGAAGTGCCGGGGTAGTAACAACTCAAAATCCCGATTATTAACGTCTTAGGCTTGAACCATTGAGCAGCTGAGAACATTCCCTCCTCTCAATTGATCACCATATCTTGAAGGCGGCTTTGCTCCTGTTATTCCCGTCCGGCTAACTACAGCGCCGTAAGTACCCTACCCAACACAACCTGAGATCACGAATGCTTCGACACTTACGAAACGGGTCATGCCAATGGACAGACCTGTCCTAGGTTGACCTATGCTGAATGGTGTTCGTCAAGAATCGGAGGACGAGCACTGGCCGCCACAAGGCACTCAGCATCTGCACTGTGCGAAAGAGTTCGATTGACAATGCCCCGGGGTCGCGACTAATCATCAATCGCCTCTAGCGGAAGGCATGGCCTTGAAAAAAACACAACCATCTATACTGCGGTTAGGGCTGCACCTGACCGTCGCAGCCCTTTTTTTGGCCGCCAGTCCGCTGGTCGCTCAGGAAGCCCTGCGCACGGCCGTGCAGGGGGATCGCTCCTACGAGAAGCGCAACGCCTCGGACTACCTTCCGCGCGATGAACGCATGCAAATTGGCCCTGTCAGCTTTGGCGTGAGTGCGTACTACGGGCTGGAATGGAACGACAACGTAAACCTTACCGCCACCAATCCGGATAACGACCTGATTCACCGGCCCGGCGTAAATCTCCGGGCGCTCTGGCCCGCCACCAAGGATTCCACGCTGAGTTTTGGCATGGGAATTGGATACGAAAAATACATGGACAATTCCGATCTGGACTCGCTCAACATCAGCCCGGATTCGGAGTTGGCCTGGGACATTCCCATCAAGGACTGGGTGATCACCCTCTACGAGGGCGTGACCTACTCCCAGGATGCAATCAGCGAAGCCGGTTTGAGCGGTACGGGAGAATTTCCGCGACTCGAAAATACGATCGGAGTGCGGACGCGATGGCATCCCAACCGGTACATTTTTGAAGCTGGCTACGCCCATTACAATTTCATCTCGGACTCATCGGAATATGATTATTTAACCCGCTCTGCGGAACAATTCTTCGGCCGCGTCGCGTACCAGGTCGCAGCCATAACCCGCGCCGGGGTGGAAGCCAGCGCGGAGCTTACCGATTACGATTCAGCCGACCGTGACGACAACCAGAATGTGAGTGTCGGACCGTTTGTCGAGTGGCAACTGATGCGCGATCTCCGGATCATGCTGCGCGGGGGGTTTGTGACCTATTCTTTTGATTCCGGGGCGACTACAAACCGAAGCAGTGACCTTGACACCTACTACTTTGGCCTGTCCATGAATCATCAACTGACCGAGCACCTCATGCATGGATTGTCCGTTGTCCGATCCGTCCAACAAGGCATCAATGAAGGCAGTGACGTGACCGAGGTTTTGACCGTGAGGTACAATGTCTCGTGGGCATTTCACCGCCACGCCAGCCTGTCCGTCAGCCCGTACTTCGAACATGGCAACGAGCCACAATACGGAGTTGAGGAAATATATGATCGCTTTGGCGTCAATCTCGGCGTCAGTTACCGTCTCACCGATCAGTTGACGACCGGTCTCGGCTACAGCTACAACAACAAGGATTCAGACTTCGCGCTGCAGAACCGAGATTACAAGCAGAACAGTGTCACGCTTTCCGTCAGCTATCAATTCTAGACTCTGAACCGAATGCATAACCGCACGAAAATCATCATCCTTAGGTCCATGAAAACCATTACACCCGATCCGCTGTCAAAATTTCACACCCCGGATAAATGCCGGCGCATTGCCGCCGCTTGGTCTGGCCTCGTCGCGCTCGCCTTGTTGACACTCTACCTCACCGGCTGTCAGTCGCCGCAAAGCACCCTGCCTCCACAAAGCCGGGACGCGACCACCACCACGAACCCGCCCGCCATCGACCAACTGCGCGAGGGTGACGTAATCCGGATCACTTTCGAGGCCGACACCAACATGAATACGGAGGCAAAAATCCAGATTGAAGGGAACATCAATCTGCCGCTGGCAGGGGACATCAAGGCTGCGGGGAAAACCCTCGAAGAGTTGAAGGCCGACCTGATGCGCCGATACGAACCTCTGCTCAAGGTCAATGAAATCAACGTCAGCCGAATTCTCTCCGCCGCCAGCGTAACGGTTTCCGGCGCCGTGTTGAGGCCGGGACGGATTCCCATGGAGCGTCCCTTAACCGTGATGGACGCCGTCATGGAAACCGGCGGGTTCGATCCCAATCGGGCCAAACTCGACAAAGTCACGGTGTACCGGATTGAAAACGGCCAGCAACAACGCTATGTGCTCAACCTCAAACGCGCCTTGCGTGATGGAGATCCTGCGCCGTTTTATCTAAAGCCCTTCGATATCGTCCACGTTCCCGAGAAGGTCTTTAATCTCTAGCCACGATTTTCCGCGAGCCTTGAAGACTATCGGCCATGGCACTTGGGCTTGATACCAGCCCTGTTGGGTTGGAGATTTAGGCGAAAGAATTCCGTAGCCGACGCTTCCGCGGCGCGCCGCCGCAGGCAGTTTTCATCCCTGCGGCTCGTTCCACTTGGAAATGCACTTCCAGACGACACACTTCCCGGAGCGATGGTTGGCCAATGAGTTTTCCCGTTGGGTCGTGCGTTCGGTCGCGCGAGGCACTGGCGACTGACGCACTCGCCGCCCATACGTGGCCGCGAAAACTTTGCGATCCCGCTCCTTCAGGATTTCATCGCGATCTGACGGCGAATCACAGGTCTGCAATCGCCGTGTGGCCACGCCATAAGCCGCCGCCACTATACGGCATTGTTTGGCGTTTAGCCGATGGCCGCGAAGAGTCTCCACCAATGACTCCAACAACTTAGGACGGTCATTGTTTCCCCGTTCCAACATCCGGACCACAAAACCGTGCGTCAATCTGCGACGGCGCAAACCCAAACTCCAGCGCGTCCACCGACCGATAATCCATCCACCTGCCGAACCGACGGCCGCGCCGATTAAGCCCGCCACCATTGCACCTGCTAGCGCTCCCATCACCAAGCTGGACCGCGAGACGAGCAGCAGCAGCACAAACGCGCAGTCGGCGACCCTCCCGCGAAAAGTCGGCAGGCTGGGAATGCCCGGCAGCAGAGAAGGATTGCGGACGTGCCGCGGCACCGTCAAAAATTCATCAACACGCGGTCGAAACGAATCTCCGTCCGGTCGGTTATCGCGTTGCACCCATGCGCCATCGTCAGATGGCGACAGATCCGCCATGCTGACCGATCCTGAAACTGAAATACTACCACTCATTGAGCACCAGTAAGCCAGTTGCGCCAGAACTGGCTTACCATGTTTTGCCAAATTCATGACAAGTTTTGCTTTTTAGGACCCAAACCCTCCAGCGGGGCACTTTCTCTGATCGAGTCGCAAAGGTCGGCTGGGTTTCCCGGCAGTATCAGGGTGTCTCGATGGAGATTTTGCCAAAGCCATGTTGCAACCGAGGCGAGCGTGCGGAAGATCCCGGGCATAGCTGATGGCTTCGCACCGTGCGAACGGCACATCCGCCGTCGTAGCTTTTCCATGATGCACATATCCGGCCCGCGACTGCGGCTAGAACGATCAAGGGATGGCGGCCCGGATGTATGAACAAGGGGCCACCGACTGTGTCTTAAAGAGAGCCCTCGAAGACTTGAGCCCTGCGGTGGCGAGCGCCATGGAACTGCTGCCGATGCCAGTTGAGGCTGATCCAGATTCGCCCCGATGGGAACTGTAATTGCGGCTCTCCACCCAGCCGCTTTCCCAAGCATCCATCGCCCTGCCCATTAGCCGCCTGTCGTTCTGTCCGAAATGTTTACAAGCGCGGAACGAGACGGGCTTTCCCGTCGAAATTGAAAGGCACTTCGCAAGCCATTCTGAGATTACCATTTCCCGGCCGTTGTGCCGGGAATGTGGGTTTTCGCAAATGAAGCGTTAGCGCTTCCGCTCCGCCGTGCCGTTTCAAACCTCAATCCGTCTCGCGGCGTGGAGCGGAACCAAATTTATTCCGCGGGCGGATGAGTTTTGAAATCTCGCCGTGCGCCAGCACCACGTCCGGGTCGCGTTGCAGGGCATCGAAGTAATGCCGCGAAAAACCTTCACCTTCTTCCGAGGCCACCAGCAATGAGCCGGCCTGCTTCACGAACGCTTCCGCACTCGCCGGCGTCAGCGGCTGCTTTTCTTCGAGCGCCTCATCCATCGCCACGATCAATTGCGAGAACGGCTGCAACCACGCAAACCACGGATCGGCGGTCAGCAATTGCAGAAAATGGTTCGGCGACGGGACCGTGCCCACCGTTTGCTCGTAGCTCACTCGCTCCGAATCCACCAGCGCCTTGTGCAGGTCCAGCAGTGCGAGGCGGAACGCGGACAGTTGTTGTCGCAGGCGTTCATGCTCCGGCGAGGATGGCGTTGAACTTTTATTCATCTGCTTTACATGCTGTTAACAGTAACAGGTAACTGTCCTACGGTATTTGGTGATTGTAGATTCAAGTGATGGGTTCTGCATTATCATTTCGTCCGAAACCACGCCCCCCGCACACAAGAGTCATTCCCTCGAGCGCAGACGCGCCCAAGGTCCGTCAGAATCATTTTGAACAAAGCGGGCACAATGTTTGGCAAGAAATGGGAAGCGCCTTCGCGCCCGGTGCGTGATCTTCTGCGCATGATGACGGCCGGCCATGCACCCACCGGCGAGTTGCGGATGAACTCGAGGTCACCTAAGCAATCCTGGCTGAAACGACTCCGTGCCCGTTGGAACGCCGCTCTCGATGCCTTGATCCCGATGGGGTATGAGGACAAAGCAGGATTCCATTACGGTTCCAAACCGGCGGTGGGCTTCCACTCTCAAAACCATCACCTCGCCGCGGAATAACTCCGTGCCGACAAACGGACTTTCAGTTGGGTTCAATCGGCTGAACGGGATTGATTCGGGTCTCGTTTCGGCGCGTCCGCAGCATCGAAATGCTTCAAACACGCACTCGAGGTGAAGTCCAGCCCCGAACTGAATTTGATTCCAACCGGAAAAAATTCGGAGCCGAACGGTGGGCTTAAGATTCTTTCTTAGACGGCGGCAGATCATTGTTTCGTTTCCCCAGCACCCAGCCTTTCATGGCGAAGCCGAGACCAATGCTGATGACGGAAACCAACCAGAAGATGAGAACGCTAGCTTGATCCAAACCGTGCGCGAGGTTCATACCGAACAGGCTCGCAATAGCCGTGAGCGGAAAAAACAATGCCGCCAGGATATTCAACCGGTGGCTGGCTTGGAGCGCCTGGTTGGACAACGCCGCCTGTTTCTCCGCTTCGCGTGCCATACGGTGTTGGATGGCGTTGCGCACGTCCTCCAGCAAGAGATCAAAATTCCGGGTTACCTCGTAGGCCAGATCGCGCATTTCCAACAGGAAGAGGTCGCCCTTCACCGCCTCGCGAGCGGCCTGCATTGCAGCGTGCAGGTTGCGTGCGGCGCGCACCAATGGGGTAAGTGCCTCCACCAAATCGAACAAGGCGGTGATATCGGCGGCCTCCTCGTAGCTCTGCGTCAGCTTGTTTTCCAGTTCGGCGTACGACTGAACGTGGCGCTTGAGCGCGCCCGGGCCGGGCCCGCCACGGCTGAACTGCCAGTCACCCGCGGGATTTCGCCAATAGAGGCTGCCCTCCCGCGCCGCGTCATCCGGGCCGGGTGGCCGATGCAACACCAGGAGCAAATGGCCCTCCTCAAAAATCGCCCGCTGCCGACCGTAAGTATTCTGTCCAAGGCGGGCTCGAATGGCATCCGGCAGGGACCAGGTTGGTGGAATTATCATGGCTCGTGCTCCGTTGACTGATGTGACGGCACAATGTCCGGCAGTCAACCACGGGTCAACGCCGAAATCGCGCCAAGCTCCGGCAGATCATTCGATGACGCGAAAAAGCCTGCCATCACCCGGCGCCAGCTTGACCTCCACAATCCGCTTTCGGCCCAGCGCCCTGCCCTGCGTCCATTCACCCGTCTGGCGATCCAGTTCCTGCAATTTGCTTCCCGGGATTAGCACCCGAACGCGAGCAGTTTGTTTCTGTCGGTAGTCGCGGTTAACAATCATGAACGACGACGGTCTACGGTTCTTCCCGAACAAGCCGACCACGAATTCGCCTGGACCGACGATTTGCACCGAACCGGGATTCGGCATGGCCTCCGCCCCGTACGGCAATGGCGCTGTGTGGTACGCGCCCAGCGAATCGAGTTCCATCAGCACTGGCCCAAACTCCTCAATCTCCCGGTTGAGTGCGACCACGGGCTGGAGCAGCGGCATCGCCTGGCCGTCTTGATAGAGTCCGTTGTAGGACTTCGGTCCCCAATAAGTAAAGTAGCTGATCCCTCTTCCGCCGTAGGCCATCGTGGTAAACACCAGCCAGCGCAATTCATTAGCATTGGGCAGTCGCCAGGATTTCTCGATGGTGTTTGCCTGGATGATGTTCAGGAACGGTTTCCCGGCTTCCTGCGCCATGAGCCGAATCAGACCGAGGTTGAGGAAATACTGTTTACCATCCTTGGGCAGCCCATTGGCATCCTTGAGAAAATGATAATGGTCATAGCTGATCAGATCCGGATCCACGACAGCAACGAACTGCTTCAGGTGCTCGCGATAACGCAACACGGTCTGGTCGCTCGTTTCCACGCCCGCGTAGTCGGTGGGGTAACCCACCCTCGCCCGCTCAGCGGCATCGGCGCTGACGCCGAGTTGTTGTTCGTTCGCGTAAGTGGGAAACAGGTTGATGTAAGCCAGATGGGCCGGATCACGTTCGCGAAGATAGGAAACGAGCCGGCCCCATGCTGGAAACGCACCCGCGCCCGGTTCATCGGTAAGATGGTAGGCTTCCAATGCGGGATGGTTTTTCACGCGCTCGATCAGCGCGTCCAGTTCCGAGCGCTTGGCGGAATCGTCCAGCACTTCGGGTTGGAGCAACGGACTTTGCAGCATGGAACGCAAGCCGTGGCGCGCGGCCGCGTCAAGACCATCCGGCGGCGTCCAAGTGAGATTGAAGCCTTCCGCCGCAACGCGCGCCAGCGCTTCATCCGTGGCTGGCGGCGGACACCAGAAGGTGATGAGGAATTGTTTTTGCCTCCACCGCGTCTCTGCCGGCGGGGTTTCGGCACGAAGACCAGCGCAGAGGTTTCCGATCAGGAGTGCAAAGAGCAGCCAGCGGTTCATAGATGGATTCCCGTTATTTGTTTCCCAAATAGCTTTCCGGCCGGAGTTCAATCAAACCACTCGTCCGCCTCATCAAAGGCTGGCACGGGCAGATTGATGATTTTCAATTTCCCGATGGCGCGATGGCGGCATCCGGGTTTGATATAGACCGCAGTCATCGGTTTGACCGGAAATCGTTCGCCATCCAGCTCGATCTCCCCTTCGCCTTCGAGCACGAGATAAATCTCCGTCATCCGCTTGTGATAATGCACGCGGGAATCCACCTCAATGTTCACGACATGCAGGCTCGCGACTGCGGCCGGCATTTCCGCAAAGGCCCGCCGGGCGAATCCACAAGGACAACGTTTCGGCGCAATCTCATCAAGCTGGGCGATGGCGTAGTTTGACATGACGAACCCAATTTAGACCGCCCCGAGGGACAGGGTCAATGCATGGGAACGGTTGTGTCGAGATCGAAGATTATCGCTTTAGTCATCGGCCTGTGGTGTCCGGTTTACCGGTGGTCTCCACGCCCACCCTATTAATATCGACTTCGGTGGGTTTGTAATCGTCGGGCTGGTTGGCCATGGTTTGAGATTCAGCGCAGCGACCAGAAGTCACAACGGTTTTCTGTTCTCATACAATTTGGCGGCAGGAAGTCGGAAACACGCCAGCCGCGCGTTGGGTCCCCAGTAATTCCTGAAATTCCCTGTAAAGCACACGTGGCTATGATATTCTCGATGTCATGCACCTGAGTTTTGTGGCAATCGCCAAGCGCAGCCTTCGCCTTGCGTTACCGCTTTGGATGGCGACTGGAGTTTCGGGTGCGGAGAAGGGTGACGTCACGCCATGGCGCCAGGACCAGCCGCCGAACAAGCCTTATTCTGCGCATGAAGCTCTCACAAAGTTCACGGTCCCCGAGGGTTTCACGGTCGAACTCGTCACCAGCGAGCCGGACATTTTGAATCCAATCGCGATGACTTTCGATGATCGCGGGCGCATTTGGATTACCGAAAGCATTGAGTATCCGCGCAAATCCGCCGGCCCCGGTCGAGATCGGGTGAAGATTCTCGAAGACACGGACGCGGACGGGCGAGCTGACAAAGTCACTGTCTTTGCAGAGGGACTGAACATTCCGACCGGCGTGGCGGTCGGCTATGGCGGCGTGTGGGTGCTCAATGCGCCCGACCTTCTCTTCATGCGCGAGAAGGACGGCAAGGAAATCAGCCGTGAGGTAGTGCTCACCGGTTTCGGTCGAACTGACACACACGAATTACCTAACTCACTAACGTGGGGACCGGATGGATGGCTCTACGGATTGAACGGCGTGTTCAATCAATGCCGCATCGTCTCGAACAACGGCAAGGAGTACCAATTCAACTGTGCGTTGTGGAGGGTGCATCCGCGCACCCACGAGTTTCAGATTGTCAGCGAAGGCACGAGCAATCCCTACGGCGTCGCGTGGGACACCGAGGGCAGCGCTATCGTCGAGGCGTGTCATTGGGCAAACGATCATCTCTTCCATTTCGTTGAGACCGGCCATTACCAACGGCAGGCGGGAACGTTTCCGCCGTTCACGATTCCGATTGGTTCCATCACGGACCACGGCCATCAGAAAACGGCGTACTGCGGCATCGCGAATCTCGACACGGATGCCTATCCGCCGCAATTCCGCGAGCGCATTGTGATCGGCAACATTCATGGCGGCGCCCTCAACATGGATCGCTTGCAGCGCGATGGCGCAACTTATCTGGCGAAGGGCGAGGCGGATTTGTTGAATGGCAACGACGCGTGGTTCATGCCCGTGGCGTTGAAGATCGGACCGGATGGCTGTCTCTATGTTCTGGACTGGTACGATCGCTATCATTGTTCCCAAGACGCCGCGCGCGATCCGGAGGGTGTGGATCGTCTCAAAGGACGCCTCTATCGGCTGCACTACAAGAATACGCCGCGTGCTCCGAAATTCGACCTCGCGACCGAAACCGACGACCAATTGGTTGCGCGACTTGCGAGCGGGAATATTTATTTCCGCGAAACGGCGCAACGCATTCTGACGGAGCGATTGGGAAATGCATTTGCGG
>Ga0315910_10002054_pt1 | contig 18036 bp, 15 predicted proteins | sample EdamamesoilMG_FD_204470 | JGI IMG/M metagenome (GOLD analysis project Ga0315910, IMG submission 204470) | Garden soil microbial communities collected in Santa Monica, California, United States - Edamame soil | ecosystem: Environmental > Terrestrial > Soil > Garden | place: USA: California... | reverse complement strand
CTTCACGCCACCGTAGGGCATGTTGTCGACGCGGTAGGAGGAGACGTCGTTCACTACCACGCCGCCAACCTCCAGCATGTCCCACGCCTCCAGCACTTGGTGGATGTCGCGGGTGAAGATACCCGCCTGGAGGCCGAACTTGCTGTCGTTGACGATCCGGAGCGCCTCGTCCCAGCTTGAGAATTTCATCAGGTTGGCGAGCGGGCCGAACGCCTCTTCCTTGTTGGCGGCGCAGACCTTGGGGACGTTTTCGAGCAGCGTCGCTTCGAGCATGGCGCCTTCGAGCTTGCCCCCGGTGAGCAGCGTCGCCCCTGCCCCGACCGCCTCGTCGATCCAGCCCTTGAGGCGCTTGGCCTCCTTCTCGGAGATCATCGGGCCGATGAAGGTGTCGCGGTCGTGCGGGTTCCCGGCGACGAGCGTCCTGGTCTTGGCGACCAGCATCTCCTTGAAGCGGTCGTAGATGCTGTCGTGGATCAGGATGCGCTGCACGCCGATGCAGCTCTGGCCCGACTGGTAGAACGCGCCGAACACGATGCGTTCGAGCGCGTGGTCGAGGTCGGCGTCCTTGTCGACGATCACCGCCGCGTTGCCGCCCAGTTCGAGCACGACCTTCTTCTTGCCCGCCTTGGCCTTGAGATCCCAGCCGACGCCGGGCGAGCCGGTGAAGCTCAAGAGCTTGAGGCGCTCGTCGGTGGTGAAAAGGTCGGCCCCGGCGCGGCTGGCGGGCAGGATCGAGAAGGCGCCCTCGGGCAGGATGTCGCACTCGGCCAGCACCTCGCCCATGATCAGCGCGCCGAGTGGAGTCAGGCTGGCCGGCTTCATCACGAACGGGCAGCCGACCGCGATCGCGGGCGCGATCTTGTGGGCGGCGAGGTTGAGCGGGAAGTTGAACGGCGAAATGAAGCTGCACGGCCCGATCGGCACGCGCTTCCAGATGCCCATGTAACCCTTGGCGCGCGGGCTGATGTCGAGCGGTTGGACCTCACCGTAGTTGCGTGTCGCCTCCTCGGCGGCGATGCTGAAGGTGTCGATCAGGCGAGTTACTTCGCCTTCGGAATCGCGGATCGGCTTCCCGGCTTCGACGCACAACGCAAAGGCGAGTTCGTCGAATCGCTCGCGGAACCGGGCGACGCAATGCAGCAGCACGTCGCGGCGTTCGTAGCTGGCGAGCTTCGCCAGCGGCTCTTGCGCGCGGACAGCCCCGGCGATGGCCTCGTCGATGATCTCAGGCGTCGCCAGCGCGGTGCGGAACGCGACCTCGCCGGTGAACTTGTCCGTCACCTCGAGGTCGGTGTTCGGCTGGGCGGCCTTGTTGTTGAGGTAGAGCGGGTAGGTGTCCTTGAGCCTGGTCACAGCGCCTTGCTCAGCTCCTTGATGTCCTTGTTCAGGATCTGGTCGTTCTCCGAGTAATCGACCGGGCAATCGATCAGATGCACGCCCGGCGTGTCGCGGGTGTGGGCCAGCACCTGCTTCAGGTGTTCGCTGCTCTCGACCCGGTGACCCTTGGCGCCGTAGCTTTCGGCGTACTTCACGAAATCGGGGTTACCGTAAGTCAGGCCGAAGTCCTTGAAGCCCATGTTGGCTTGCTTCCAGCGGATCATGCCGTAGGCGTCGTCACGCAGGATCAGCACCGTGAGGTTGAGGCCGAGGCGGACGGCGGTTTCCATCTCCTGGCTGTTCATCATGAACCCGCCGTCGCCGCAGATCGCCATGACCTTGCGCTCGGGATAAAGCATCGCGCTCATCATCGCGCTCGGCAGGCCGGCGCCCATCGTCGCGAGCGCGTTGTCGAGCAGCACGGTGTTGGGCAGGTACGCGGTGAAGCCGCGCGCGAACCAGATCTTGTAGACCCCGTTGTCGAGGCAGATGATCCCGTCGTCGGGCAGGCTGTCACGGACCTGCTGGACGAGGTGCGGCGGGAATATCGGGAAGCGCGCGTCGGCAGCCAGCTTGCCGGTGTGCTCGACCTCCGCATGGCGGTAGCCGAGCATCTTGCCGAACTGCCAGTGCCCTTGCGGCTTGATGGCTTCTTTCATCTGCCAGATGGCGTTGGCGATGTCGCCGATCACCTCGATCTGCGGGAAGTAGACCGGGTCGACCTCGGCGGTCTTGGTGGATACGTGGATGACGGTCGGCGGGCTGTCGTCGCCCCGCGCGCCTTCCTGGTCGTTGCGCATGAAGAACGGCGGCTTCTCGATCACGTCGTGGCCGATGTTGACGATGACGTCGGCATCCTCGACCGCGCGGTGGCAGAAATCGCCCGCCGACAAGGCCGCGCAGCCGAGGAACAGCGGGTGCCGCTCGTCGATCACGCCCTTGCCGAGCTGGGTGGTGAGGAACGGGATGCCCGTCTTGTCCACGAACTCACGCAGCATGCGCCCGGTCATCTTGCGATTGGCCCCCGCGCCGATCACGAGGACGGGAGACCTTGCATGCTGGAGCGCCTCGACCGCCTGGCGAACCGCCTTTTCCTCGGCCGACGGACGCCGCGCGATCGAGCGGGCGATCGGGCGTGAATTAGTGCGTTCGTCGGCAACGTCCTCCGCAAGTTCGAGGTGGACCGCCCCGGGCTTTTCCTCCTCGGCGAGGCGATAGGCCTCGCGCACCCGGCTAGGGATGTTGTCGGCCGAGGCGAGCTGGTGGGTATACTTGGTGATCGGGTCCATCATCGCGACCACGTCGAGAATCTGGAACCGGCCCTGCTTCGATTTCTTGATCGGCTTCTGCCCGGTGATCATCAGCATCGGCATGCCGCCGAGCTGGGCATAGGCTGCCGCGGTGACGAAGTTGGTCGCGCCGGGCCCGAGCGTGGCGATGCAGACGCCGGTCTTGCCGGTGTGGCGGCCATAGGTCGCGGCCATGAAGCCGGCGCCCTGCTCGTGCCGTGTAAGGATCAGCTTGATCTTGCTGGAGCGTGACAGGGAATCGAGAAAGTCGAGATTCTCCTCCCCCGGCACACCGAAGATGTACTCGCAGCCCTCGGCTTCGAGGCATTCGATGAACAGGTCGGATGCCTTTTGCTTGTCCCCCGCGTCGGCCATCGATCTTCCCCTTCGACGTGCGTCCCTGCGTGGGTATCAAACGGCGGCGGCGGAGTCTCGCCTCAATACCCGCGCGCGAGATCGACTTGCGCTTCGAGCGCTTCGCCGGCCCGGAAGCGCTCGCAATTGCGCAGGAAGCGTTCGGCGGCGCGGGCCTGGCTGGCTGATGTAGGGATTCCGGAGAGATGCATGGTGATGTGGGCGTTATCGAGCGCCCACAAGGGGTGATTCGGCGGCAGCGGCTCTGGGTCCGTCAGGTCGAGGACGGCACCCGCGATGCGGCGTTCGCGCAGGACCTCGACCAGCGCGTCCTGGTCGACGCAATCGGCGCGGGCGAAGTTCACCAGCACCGCTTCGGCCTTCATGCCCGCGAATTCCGCCCTCCCGATCATGCCGCGCGTCTCGGGTGTTCCGGGCACGGCGAGCACGATCCAGTCGAAGCTGCCGATCTGGCTGCGCCAGTTGCGCGGACGATGGCTGGAGACGGCAACGACCTCGACGTCGAATCCTTCCAGCGCGCGCTCGATTGCCTGGCCGATCGCACCGTGACCGAGGATCAGCGCCCGGCTGCCTGCGAGGTCGCGAATGCCCGGAGCAGCGTCGAGCCATTCGCTCCGGTCCTGCGCCCGAACGACCGCCGGGTAATCCTTGGCCACCGCCAGCATGCCGAGCACGGCGAATTCAGCGACCTGCGACGTGGTCAGTCCCGTGCCGCAAGTCAGCGCCACCCCGCGCTCCTGAAGCTCGGCCAGCGGCAGCCAGTCGACGCCGGCGTAGGACGTGTTGAGCCAGCGCAGCGCCCGCGCGCCATCCACCGCCGCCAGCACCGGCGGCTTCACGTGCATGTCGAACCATGCGATCTCGGCGTGGGGTGCGAGCGCGACGAGGCTTTCGGCATCACGCCACCACTGCGGCGTAATCCAGTCGGGCAGGCGCGGCTCGAGGAGCCCGCGCATGAATTCCGGCAGGATGGCGGAGGTCAGGATTTCGCCCCAGCGTTATTCTGGATCGCCATCGCCAGTGCCGCCTTCAGCCCCTCGGGAAAGCCTTCCGAGCGGATGTCATCGATCACCCACTGGCCGCCTTCCAGCACGAGCTGGAGCTGCGCCTCCCGCGATTCCCCCCAACCAATGTCGAGGTCGACGTCGGCGGTAGCCATCTTTCCATCCGGCTGTACCTCGGACTTGATCGTCGGCTTGAACGTCGTGTGATCGTAGTCCTGGCATTCGCAGAGCCACGCGAAGTCCTGCAGCTCGGCGACTTCCTGGTCGTTGAACCCGGTCTTCCATTGCTCGACGAGCGCGCGCACGGCCGGCGAAAAGATCGGGCGGTCCCAGTCGGCCGGGTCGCCCGTGGCATAGGCGCGCATGTAGGGTTCGTAGAACGCCATCACGGCGGCATCGACGTCCGGCGCAGCGGCGGCCGCTTCGCCCGCGGCTCCGTTGCTCGTGTCGGTCTGCGCGGGTTCCGAGCAGCCGGCCAGGGCAAGCACGAACAGAGACATCGGTAAGAAACGCATCATCCCACCCTCCATTCCCAACCAAGCGCGTCCCCATCCATCACCTCGACGCCCTTGGCCGCGAGCTCGTCGCGGATGGCATCGGAAGTGACGAAATCCTTTTCCACCCGCGCGGCCTTGCGGCGGGCAAGCGCGTCTTCGATCTCTGCCTCGCTCACCGCCGCGTCCTTCGGACGCACGCGAAGGTCCGCGCGGTCGAGGTCGAGCAGACCTAAGCCGAGCACGGCATCCATCGCCGAAGCGGCCGTGAGCACGTCACCCGCGTCCATCTTCTTCAGCGACAGCAGCTCCTCCAGCACCGTCAGCGCAACGGGCGTGTTGAGGTCCTCCGACACCGCCTCGTCGAACTGCGCGAGCAGCGGCAGGAACATGCTGCTGACCTCGTCATGCGCGCCGCGCTGGGTCCAGCCCTCCTCCGGCTGTTCGATCTTACCCTCGTGACGCAACTTCAGCGCCTCGATAGCGATCACCAGCCGCTTCAGCCGCGTCAATGCGGCGCCAAGCCCTTCCCAGCTGAACTCCAGCTCGCTGCGATAGTGCGCCTGAAGGCACATCAGCCGGTAGGCGAGCGGGTGGTAGCCCTTGTCGATCAAGAGCTGCAGACGAAGAAACTCGCCCGCGCTCTTCGACATCTTCCCGCTGCGCTCGACCAGGAAGTTGTTGTGCATCCACAGCCGCGCGCCGCTATTGGCCGGAACGTCGAGCCCGTTGGTGCAGCAGAACGCCTGGTTCTGCGCGATTTCGTTCGGGTGGTGAATCTCGCGATGGTCGATGCCGCCGGTGTGGATGTCGAACGGAAAGCCGAGGATCTGTCCGCTCATCACTGAGCATTCGAGGTGCCAGCCGGGAGCGCCGCGGCCCCAGGGCGAATCCCATTCCATCTGCCGCGTCTCGTCTGCAGGCGTCTTGCGCCAGATCGCGAAGTCGGCGGCGTTCCGCTTTCCCTCAACCGCCTCGATCCGCCCTTCGCCCTCGTCGGTAACGGCGCGCGCCAGCCGGCCGTAGTCGGCGACGGTCGAGACGTCGAAGTAGAGTCCGCCCTCCAGTTCGTAACAGTGCTTGTCGGCGATGGACTTGGCGAACTCGAGCATCTGCGGGACGAACTCGGTCGCAATGGTCCACTGCGCCGGCTGGCGGATGTTGAGCGCCCTGACGTCGGCCCAGTATGCCTCGGTGTAGTGCTTCGCGATGTCCCATATAGACTGCGCCCGCTCGGCCGCGGCCTTCTCCAGTTTGTCCTCCCCCGCATCGGCGTCATCGGTCAGGTGGCCGACGTCGGTGATGTTGATCACGTGGGTGAGCTGGAGGCCCTTCCAGCTCAGCGTCCGCCCCAGCACGTCCGCGAACACGTAGGCGCGCATGTTGCCGATGTGCGGGTAGTTGTAGACCGTCGGCCCGCACGAATAGACTCGCGCCTCGTCCTCGTGGATGGGCTCGAAGGTTTCCAGCTCGCGCGTCAGCGAGTTGAATAGGCGCAGGGGTGCAGTCATCGCGGCGGGCTTAAGCGCCCCGTGCGTGAGGTCAAGCGCTGTGCCCCCACCCGGTATTCAGGCGTGGGAAACCCATCGGGCGCCAAGCCGTTTCGATACGGAAATGGAGAAGGGAGTGTGCCGCGCGCGCGGCCTGGCCTGCATGAAAACAAAGCTTCCACTGATCCTTGGCGCCGCGACGCTGGCGGCGGCAACGCCGATCCTCGCCGCCCCGCTGGGCGACGAACCGGTCGCCGTGCCGAGCAACATCAAGCAGGGGATCGACTTCGTTTATGTCGACCCGCAGATGACAACCGTCGCCAAGCCGAAGCAGAAGCCGCGCAACTGGCTGCAGCGCATCTTCGGGGGCTCGAACGAAGACCGGCGGAGTGCGCCGCACCCCGTGTTCCTACAGCTCGCGCAGGGTCTCGAAGCCTACGAAGCGACTTGGGGCGCACTGCCGCAGGGTGACATTTCGGGCGGCGCGGCACTCAAGCGCGGCTCGACCGGGCGGCGCGTGGACCAATTGCGTACCCGGCTCGGCCTGGCGCCGGGCGGCGGCTATGACCAGATGCTGTTCCAGCGTGTCTCCGACTACCAGCGGGTCCATGGCCTTGCGCCGGTCGACGGGATCGCCGGCAAGAACACCATCAACTCGCTGAACCTCGGCGCCGACCACTTCGAGCGCCGCATCGCCATCAACATGGAGCGCGCCTGGCGCCTGCCCGCCACCAACGCGTTCGAACGCTACGTGGTAGTTGATTCCGGTTCGGCCGAGGCCTTCCTCTATGACCGCGATCGGCTGGCCGACAGCATGCGCGTGGTGGTAGGCTCGGTAAAGACCAAGACGCCAATGATGGCCGTGCTGATGCGCACCGCGAAAGCCAATCCCTACTGGAATGTGCCGCCCGAGCTGATCCGCTCGCTGACTGCGGCGCGCATCCAGAAGGAAGGCCTCTCCTACCTCCAGAACTACCACTACGAGGTGTTGTCGGACTGGAGCGGGATGGGCCAGCCGGTCGATCCCAAGACCGTCAACTGGAAGTCGATCGCCAGCGGCCGCACCCAGCCGACGGTGCTCGTCCGCCAGCTTCCGGGCCCATGGAATTCGATGGGCGAGATGAAGTTCGAGATGCCGAACGACTACGGCATCTACCTGCACGATACGCCGCACAAGGAGCTGTTCGCGCAGGACGACCGCTGGCTCAGCAACGGTTGTGTGCGGCTGGAGGATTACCGCCGCTTCGCCAGCTGGGTGTTCCCCCGCGTGCCGCAGCCGGCGACCCCGCGCGAGCAGCTGTTCGAGCTGCCCAAGCCGGTGCCGGTCTACATGACCTACCTCACGGTCGCCCCGGACCCGTCCGGCGTTGTGTTCCGCCCCGATCCCTACGGCTTCGACACCCTCGCGATGCCGCAGATGTTCGACGGCGGAAACCGGTTCGCTTCCGCGCAATGAGCGTCACGCGCTTGCGCTCGCTCTGGATAGCAGGCCCCGTCGCGCTTGCGGCGGCGGCTTTGTTTCCGCTGCCTGCCCTTCACGCGGCCGAGCCTGCCCCCGCCGCCGCTGCGGCCAAGCCGCCGCTAGTCCGCACGGAAGCCGCAACCCGGCTGATGACGTGGATCGAGGCGTCGGACGACAACGGCACGCTGCCCTATATAGTGATCGACAAGCACGCCGGCGCGCTGTTCCTGTTCGACGCGACCGGTAAGTTCATCGGCGAGGCGCCGGTGCTGATCGGCATCGGCGTGGGCGACGATTCATCGCCGGGAGTGGGCAGCAAGAAGCTCGCCAGCCTCGGCCCGGCCGAAAAGACCACGCCGGCGGGGCGCTTCATCGCCAAGTTCGGGCGCGCAGCCGGGGGCAAGCAGGTGCTGTGGGTCGACTACGGCAACTCGGTGGCGCTGCACGTGATCGTTACGAGCAACCGGAAGGAGCGCCGGCTCGAACGCTTGCTGTCACCGCAGGCAGACGACAACCGGATCACCTTCGGCTGCATCAACATCGGCGCGACGTTCTACAACAAGCACCTCCAGCCGATGTTCAAGAAGTCCGGCGGCGTGGTATACATCCTGCCGGACACGAAGCCGTTCGACGACGTGTTCCCGCTGGTCCGGCTGTCGCCGAACCTCAACCAGAGCGCGGAATCCTAGCCGGCTGACCGAGCGGCGTAGCTCAGGGGCTGGTGGGCTCTTCGCTGTTTCCGCCGTCACTCACGGTGAACGCGAGGATCAAGGCGAAAACGGCGATCAGCGGGATCACAAACATGCCATCGTTGAGCAGGCTCTCGGCGATAGCATCGCTGTCTCCCATCGCGGCACCCTGGCGGGGAGTTGCGCTGCCCGAAGCGTCGGCGGCTTGCGCCAGAACCGGTGAAGCCACCAGCGAAACCGCGGAAAGAGCCAAGGTCAGGTGCCGGGCCAAATTCATTCATCAATCTCCACCAAGTCCGAGACCCCCTTATGACCTTCCGGCCGGAAAGGCGAGGGAGGTAATCTCGGGCTATCCCGCCTGCCGCTCAGACGAGCGGCAGCATCACTCCACCTCGAACAAGTCCGCCAGTTGCTCGATGATCGTCCCGCCGAGCTGCTCGACGTCCATGATCGTTACGGCGCGCTTGTAGTAGCGGGTCACGTCGTGACCGATGCCGATGGCGACGAGTTGAACGGGGGACTGTTTCTCTATCCAGTCGATCACCTTGCGCAGGTGGGTTTCGAGGTAGCCGGCGCTGTTTACGCTCAGCGTTGAATCGTCCACCGGCGCGCCGTCGCTGATGACCATCAGGATGCGGCGGTCCTCCGCCCGCGCAAGCAGGCGGTTGTGCGCCCAGATCAGCGCCTCGCCGTCGATGTTTTCCTTGAGCAGCCCTTCGCGCATCATCAGGCCGAGGCTCTTGCGCGCCCGGCGCATCGGCTCGTCGGCCTTCTTGTAGATGATGTGGCGCAAGTCGTTGAGGCGGCCGGGCTGCGCGGGCTTGCCGTTAGCGAGCCACTTCTCACGGCCCTGCCCGCCCTTCCAGGCGCGGGTGGTGAAGCCGAGGATCTCGACCTTGACCCCGCAGCGCTCGAGCGTGCGCGCCATGATATCGGCGCTGATCGCTGCGATACTGATTGGCCGACCGCGCATCGAGCCGGAATTGTCGATCAAGAGCGTGACGACGGTGTCTTTGAACTCCTGGTCGCGCTCGACCTTGTAGGACAGCGAATGGCCGGGGCTGACGACCACGCGGGCCAGCCGCGCGGCGTCGAGCAGGCCCTCCTCCTGGTCGAAATCCCATGAGCGGTTCTGTTGGGCCATGAGACGGCGCTGCAAGCGGTTTGCCAGCCGGGTGACAACGCCCTGCAGGCCCGTCAGTTGGCTGTCGAGGTAAGCGCGCAGCCGGTCGAGCTCCTCGTAGTCGCAAAGCTCGGTCGCCTCGACGACCTCGTCGAACTCCTCGGTGTAGACCTTGTAATCGAAGGTTTCGGGCAGGTCGGTCCACGGGCGGTTCGGGCGTACAGGCATCATGCCTTCCTCGCCCTCGTCGCCCGGGTCGCCTTCCTTCATCTCCTGTTCGCGTTCGACTTCCTCGGACGTGTCCTCGTCGCCGTCGCCCTCGGCGCTTTCGCCCGCGACCTGCTCCTGGCGCAGGTCGTCGGCGCCGCTGTCGTCCTTGTCGTCGCTCTGGTCTTCGCCGCCGCCTTCTTCGTCGCTCTCCTCGTCCTCGCCCTTGTCCTCGAGCTCCTCGGCCTCGACCAGCTGGAGATGGCGGAGCATATCGATGGCGAGCGACTGGAACGCGCGCTGGTCGTCGATCGACAGGGCCAGGCGTTCGAAGTCGTCGCCGATGCGGCTCTCGATGTATTCGCGCACCAACTCCACGCCGCCGCGCGCGGTCTCGGGGATCGGCTGGCCGGTCAGCTGCTCGCGCAACATCAGCGACAAAGCCGTCGGTAGCGGCACGTCTTCGGAGGTCATCGCGCGCGAGATCGGATCGGTGCGCACGCGCTGGTCGGTAGAGCTGGCGAGGTTCTCGCGCATGCCGGCGTAGTTGTTCTCGCCCAGCGCCTCGTAGCGCACCCGCTCGATCGCGTCGTAGCAGGCGCGCGCGGCGGGCTCGGCCGGCATACCGCGCCGGTGCACCGCCTCGTTGTGGAAGCGCAGCCGCAGGGCAAAGCTGTCGGTGAAGCCCCGCGCCTCGCGTGCCTGATCGGCGGGTAGCGTGCGGCCCGGCATCGGCACGCGCATCGACTTGCCCTGCATCGCCGGCACGTCCGCCGTCCACGAGACCTCGGCCTCATGGTCGTGACCGACAGCCCGCGCGGCGCCGGTCAGCGCCTGCTTGAAGCGGTCGAGTGGGGATTCGTCGGCCATGGCGTCAAAAGGGATTCATTCGTTGAAGGCGCACGCTATAGGGCCGCGGATGAACCGGACAACCGGCATTTGCCTCGTATGGGTCGCGATGATCGCCGCGCCGGCGCGCGCAGCGGACGAAGATACGCAGCTCTGGGTCACCCAATCGGCATCCGTCCCGCTAGCGGAAGGAATCGATGGCACGCTCGACGTTTCCGAGCGCTACCGCGAGACCGGCGTGCAATTGCTCACGCGAGCATCCGCCGACTTCCGGTTGTCAGAGGTAGCGGTGGTCGGCGGCGGCGCGGCCCATGTCATCACGGAAGGCGGCGCGGAGGAATTCCGCCCGCACCAACAGCTTACGCTCACCTTCGGCCCGCTAGCCCTTCGTTCGCGGGTCGAGGAACGCTTCTTCGACGGGGCGGACCGCATGGAATTGCGCCTGCGGCAGAGGGCCACCCTCACCCAGCCGCTCTCGAAAAGCCTCAAGGCAGCGCTGGCGGGCGAGCTTCTCTACCTTGCCAGGACGCGCAACGCCGGAGACGGCGACCGCATCGACCAGTGGCGTGCCAACGCGACGCTGACGCAGCGGCTCTCGCCTGGCCTCGAAGGGACCGTGGGCTACCTGATGATCTTCCAGCCGCTCGACGGTGGCCCCGACAAGTTGAGCCACGTCGCGCAGGTTTCGATCAGCTACAAGGGCTAGAAGCCGGCGTTCGGGCCGAACACGCCAATCAGCACCGGATCGTTGGTCGAGCGCGGATCGGCGCGGATCGCGGCCTCCTCGCGGCCCATCTCGGTCCAGATCGCATTCTCCACCTCCCCGGCAAAGCTCGTCGCCACGCCGCCGAGATTGACGCCGGTGAGCCCGGAGATGACCTGGCCGATCAGCGGATCTTGCGCCACCCGCAGCGCCTGGCCGACTTCGGGCACCAGCGCGTCGATCAGCACTACGCCCATCTCCTGGCGGAGGAACGAGGTGGCCGCAGTCGGTCCACCTCGGATCAGGTCGACCGCATTGGCATAACCGACGGTGCGAACGGCGTCAGCGACGATAGGCGCGGCGCGATAGGAAGCATCCACGGCGATATCGGCAACCACGCCCTCCAGCCGGTCCTTGAACAAGGCCGAGGTCAGGATGTTCGCGAGCACGTTTCCGCGGTTACCGAAGAACCCGCCGAGTCCGATATCCGCGACCTGTCGGTCCCAGTAGCCGCCGGGGCCGGTCAAACGAGCGAAGGCGTTCTCGCTCGACAGCACAAGCAGGCGCCTGATTGCCTCCACGAAGCTGAAGCCGCCGTACGTGCTGCAGGCCGGCAGCACGAGCACGCCGGCGGTGGCGAGGGTGCCGGCGATGAACGCGCGGCGCGGGACAGTGTGAGTAACGGGCATCTTTATAGCTTTCTCTTGTCGAGCGCTTGCCCCGTCACCAAGCGCCCGCCCATATAGGGTGACCTTACATGAACCGCGCCCGACTGCTTATCTTCAACGCCGCGCTCGGCCCGCTCGACTACCGTGTTCCGGAAGGGATGGAGGTGGCGCCGGGGTCGGTCGTCGTCGCGCCTCTCGGCCCTCGCCAGATCGTCGGCATCGTCTGGGAACCTGAACGGCTCCCCGCGAGCGAGGTTCCGGAGGCCAAGCTGCGACCGTTGCTCGCGGTGTTGCCGGTTCCGCCACTCAAGGAGGAGCTGCGGCGCCTGATCGAATGGACCGCCGACTACTATTGCGCCTCGCTCGCCTCCGTCGCCCGCATGGTGCTGGCGAGCGGCGGCGCACTGCGCGGACCAGCGACCACGATCGAGTATCGTCTCACCGGCGGCATGCCCGAGCGCATGACCCCGCAGCGCCAGGCCGCCATTGAGGCGCTGGAAGGCGAGCAGGCGACGATCCGCGAACTTTCCGGCATAGCCGGGGTCAGCGAAGGGGTGCTGCGCGGGCTGGCCAATCAAGGCGTGCTCGAGCCGGTCGAGGTCGACTGCGACCGGCCCTACCTCCACGCCATGGCCGATTTCGCCGCGCCGGAGCTGACTACTGACCAGCAGGCGGTGACGGACAAGCTGGTGGCGTCAGTGCAGCACGGCGGCTTCGCGCCGTTCCTGCTCGACGGCGTGACGGGCTCGGGCAAGACCGAGGTCTACTTCGAGGCGATTGCGGAAAGTCTCAGGAAATCACAGCAAACGCTTGTCCTACTGCCGGAAATTGCCCTGACCGAGGCCTTCCTGCGCCGCTTCGAGGACCGCTTCGGCGCCGCGCCGATCGTCTGGCACTCGTCTCTCAAATCGACCGAACGCCGCCGGGCGTGGCGAGCCATCGCGGCAGGTACTGCCCAGGTCGTGGTAGGCGCCCGCTCGGCCCTGTTCCTGCCCTACGCCAACCTCGGCCTGATCGTCGTCGACGAGGCGCACGAGGTGAGCTTCAAGCAGGACGACGGGGTGCGCTACAACGCCCGCGACGTGGCGGTTATGCGCGCGCGGTTCGAAGGGATACCGGCGATCCTCGCGAGTGCCACGCCCGCGCTCGAAAGCCTGCAGATGGCCGAAGCCGGAGTTTACGAAAAGCTCGTCCTTCCCGCCCGTTTCGGCGGCGCCGAGCTTCCGACAATCGACACGATCAACCTTACCGAAGAGAAGCCCGAGCGCGGCCGCTGGCTCGCGCCGCGCCTCGTCGAGGCGATGCGCGACCGGCTAGCGAAGGGCGAGCAATCGCTGCTTTTCCTCAACCGCCGCGGCTACGCGCCGCTGACTTTGTGCCGCCATTGCGGCTTCCGTTTCCAGTGCCCGAACTGCAGCGCCTGGCTGGTCGAGCACCGCCTCAGCCGCCGTCTCGCCTGCCATCATTGCGGCCACGAGACGCCTCCGCCCGACAACTGCCCCGAATGCGGCGAGCCCGACTGCCTCGTCGCTTGCGGTCCTGGCGTCGAGCGCATCGCGCACGAGGTGGAGGAGCTGCTGCCCGAGGCGCGGCTGGCGATCGTCACCTCCGACACGCTCAATTCCCCTGAGAAGGCCGCCCAGTTCATCGTCGAAGCCGAAGCGGGCGCGATCGATGTGATCGTCGGCACCCAGCTCGTCACCAAGGGCTTCCACTTCCCCGAGCTGACCCTCGTCGGTGTGGTCGATGCCGATCTCGGCCTCGAAGGCGGCGACTTGCGCGCGGCGGAACGGACCTACCAGCAGGTCGCACAAGTCGCGGGACGCGCGGGTCGTGGCGCCAAGCCGGGCGAGGTGCTGATCCAGACTCGTCACCCCGAAGCCTCGGTCATCGCCGCCCTCGCCGCGGGCGACCGCGATGCGTTCTACGCTGCCGAGACCGACGCCCGCCGCCACGCCGGCGCCCCGCCGTTCGGGCGCTGGGCGGCGATCATCGTCTCCTCCGAAGACGAAGACGAAGCGCGCGAAGCGGCCAACCGCATCGGCGCCACGCGGCCACAGCTCGACGACGTCATGATCCTCGGCCCCGCGCCCGCACCGATGGCGCTGCTGCGCGGCCGCTATCGCTACCGCCTGCTGCTCAACGCCCGCCGCAGCGCCGAGGTGCAGCAGGTGATACGCGACTGGCTCGGCGCCCTAGCCTTCCCCCAAGGCGTTCGCATCGCAATCGACGTCGATCCATATAGTTTCGTCTGAGCTTACCTTTTCGTGACGAACGGCTTCGCATAAGGTCGCAAGTGAAAGGTGGCGCGCGGGTGTGCCTGGAGGATCTCAAGTGCGATTCTTGTTGAGTGTTGGGGTGGCCCTTGTCCTGCCGATGCCGGCCCTTGCCGATGACTGGTGGGAAGCCGAGACGAGTCATTTCGTCGTCCTCTCCGAAAGCTCGGAGCGCGAGGCGCGCGAACTGGCAGTCAAGCTGGAGCGTTTCGACGAAGCGCTGCGCTTCCTGCAGAACAAGCCTGCCGAGACAGCGCCCGTGCCGCGCTCGGCCAAGCTTACCCTCCACCATTTTGGCACCACGGCCGACATCGGCTACCTGCTGCTCGGCAGGCCCAATTCGGTCGCGGGCTTCTTTGTTCCGCGGGCCGGCAACTCGGTCGCGTTCGTACCCCGCAAGGACGAGTCAGTGAGCAGCCGGAACTCCAGCATCGTCAGGCCCGACGAGTATACGTCGATGGACCCGCAGAGCGTGCTGTTCCACGAATACGCGCACTACTTCATGTACCAGCACGCGCCCGCAGCCTACCCCGCATGGTACAGCGAGGGTTCCGCCGAGGTGTACGGAACGCTGCAGCTGGCGGCCGACGGCTTCCGGCTGGGTGAGCCCGCGCTGCACCGGCAGACCACCCTCAAGTACCTTCGCGGCTACTCACTGAAGCGCCTGCTCGACCGAACCGACAAGTTTACCGGCCAGGACGGGGCACAGGTATATGCGCTCGGCTGGCTGCTGTCGCACTACCTGACCTTTGATCCGGAACGCCAGGGGCAGCTTGGCAAGTTCCTGGCGCTCGTCAACGACGGCGTGCCAGGAGGCGAAGCTGGCGAGCAGGCGTTCGGCGACCTCGAAAAGCTCGAGCGCGACCTGGCGAAATACGGCACCGGGCGCATGCCGGTGATCGATGTGCGGCGGGACGACTACAGCGCCCCGACCGCGACCGTTCGCCAGCTGCGTGAAGATGAGGTCGCGCGGATGCCGCTGGCGATGAGGCTCGCCCGCGGTCTCGACGACGAAGACGAGCAGAAGGAGGCACGCTCGCTGGTAGGCGACGCTCGCGCCCTCGAATCCCGCTTTCCCGTCAGCGTGCCGGTGCTGCTGGTCGCCGCCGAGATCGAGTTCGAGGCGAAGAACGACGCGCGGGCGGAGCAGGTCGCGCGCCGGATACTGGAGCTCGACGGCAACAACTCCCGCGCCCACTTGCTGCTCGGCCGCGTCGCCCTCCGCCAAGGCGAAGCCGACCCCTCGAAGTTCGCCGAAGCGCGCCGCAGCTTCGCGACGGTCAGCCGGCTCGATCCCAATCGGCCCGAGGCCTTCTTCGGCTACTACCAGTCCTTTCTTAAGGCCTCCGAGACGCCACCGGACGATGCGCGCCTGGCCCTCGAACGCGCCTACGAGAGCGCCCGTTTCGACTCGGAAATTCGCGTCACGCTCGCTCACCTCTATCTGATGGAGGACCGCGATGGCGAAGCGGTCGCGCTGCTCGGGCCGATCATCAACGATCCGCACGGCGGCAAGCCGGCCGAGCGGCTGCGTAGTGCGGTCGAGCTGATCGCCAGCGGCAGCACCGACGAAGCGCTCGGGGCGCTCGCGACCTTCGATCCCGAGGAAAAGGACGACGAGGAAGACTAGCTGCGGTAAGGCGGACGTCTAAGCGAAAAGAGCCTGCGCGGCCTCTGCATCGGCGCGAGGTATCTGCAGCTGGACGGTCAGCCCGATCTCGCTGCTCAAGAAGTCGAGCTCGATGCCCGTCTGCTGTGCGATAATGCGCAGGGTGCGCATGCCAACGCTGCCGTCACAGTTCAGGTCGAACCCTTCGGGTAGCCCGACCCCGTCATCCCGCACCCATACGAGAATACCGTGCGGTTGCGACGCGCAGCCGACGTCGATCCGCCCTTTGGATCTTGCCGGGTGGGAATGCTTGATTGCGTTGACGATCAGCTCGCCGATGAGGAGGCCGAGGTTGAGCGCTTGGTCGGAATCGATGAGGCAGCCGGGCTCGAACGCCAGATCGAGGTCGAACTGCTTGCCGTCGGTCATCGCGTCGACCGCCGAATGCACGACCATGTCGAGGTATTCGCCGAGGTCGATCACACCGTCGACGTGGGCGGTGAGCATGCGGTGGAGGTTGCCCGCAGCCGAAACCTTGGCGCTGGCCGTAGCAAGGATTGAGTGGACCTCGCACGCGGCGAGCGGGCCGCCTTCGCGCACCGTCCGATTGGCCTGCAAAATGAGATAACCGGCCACCACGGCGAGATTATTCGCAATGCGATGGTTGGATTCGGCCAGCAGCGCTGCCGATGCGGTTGCCGTTGCGGCTATTTGATTCTGCTCGATCATATTGATTTGCCGGATAATTCGACGGCATGCGGAACGGTTATACTACGACCGCGTTCTTTCGCCTAATTTTTTCTCTTTGTAACTGCTTGTATTATTGGTTTTTTGTGTAGATTTACCAACATATGATATCGGCGGTTTGTGGGGTTTCTCCGTCGTTTCAGCCGAACCCGTTTTGCGAGATGAATGAGTAAGGAACTAACTAGGGGTTATTGGTGTTAAGCCGGTCAATTACTAACGACCCTCACAGGGAGTGAGCCAACGGGATGACCGGACCCAACCGCGCCGAACGGCTGCAGATCATGCTGACGCTGGAAGAACTGGCGGCGCTCGACGACTGGCGTTTCAGCAAGCGCATGCCAAGCCGCGCCTCCGCGGTGCGTGAATTGCTCAAGCGCGGGCTGGAGGCCGAAGGTTTCGACCTCGCCAAGTCGGGCAGCAAGTCGCAGGATTACGGCGTGATCGACGAGGCGAACAATAACTAGCTTCTTCAAGCCGAGTAGATCGCTCGCGCCTCCTCGGTCAGCCGTTCCATCGCCCAGCGCCACGGGCGCGGGCCCCAGCTAATCCGGGCCACGCCGGCCTCGGCCGTGACGGCGAGGTCCATGGCGTCGCCCTTAATGACGTTCACCGGTAGCGGAGATGCGGCACAGATGTCCGCGACGAGGTCGAGGTCGTTGATGCCGGGCACGAAGAAGCTGTGCGCCCCTGCCTCGGCATAGGCATGGGCGCGTTCAAGGGCTTCGTTCACCAGTGAGCGGTCGTTGGGGTCCTTGCCCGCTATCAGGCGCTGGAGAAACAGATCGGTCCGCGCGTTGACCCATATTCCGCTCTCCGCGACCGCCGCCACGCGCCGTGCCTGCTCAGCGATCGGATGCAATCCCTCGCCGCCGATCACCTGGTCCTCGAAGTTGCACCCGACCGCACCGGTTTCGGCGAGCAGTTTCGCGTGCTCGACCAGGTGTGCCGGATCGGCGGCGAACCCGCCTTCGAAATCGGCCGTCACGGGAATGTCCACGGCGGCGACGATCCGGCGCACGGAATCGAGGAAAAGGTTGAACGGGATCCCCTCCCCGTCCGGAAAGCCCTGCGCCTCGGCCAGGCCGTGGCTGCCCGTCGCCAGCGCCCTGGCCCCACCCTTCGCGACCGCGACCGCGCTGCCAACGTCCCACATGTTGTATAGCAACACCGGGTTGCCCGGCACGTGGAGGGCGGCAAAGCGGTCGCGCAGGTCTTGGTTCATCGATTGCCTTCCCGTTCGAGCAGTTTCTTCTTGATCTCGAGCCCGTAGGCATACCCGCCGAGCGAGCCGTCCGATCTCACGACGCAGTGACACGGGATCAGCACCGCGACATGGTTCGCGCCATTGGCTGAGCCCGCCGCGCGCACTGCCTTTGCGTTGCCCGCCGCAGCGGCGATGTCGGAGTACGAACGGGTCTCGCCTGGCGGTATCTTGCGCAGTTCCTGCCACACGCGCTCCTGGAATGCAGTCCCGCGCACGTCGACAGGGATGTCGCGCCCGCTCGCAGGATCGTCCACCGCCGCGACCACGCGCTGGAGCAGCGAGGCGAAGTCCGCGCCGCCCTCGACCAGTTCGGCGTTCGGGAACAGGCGTTCGAGCTCCTCCCGGCCGCGCCCGAATGAAAGCCGGCACACGCCCTTGTCAGTCGCCGCGACCAGCATCGGCCCGAGCGA
>Ga0315910_10002053_pt1 | contig 18038 bp, 11 predicted proteins | sample EdamamesoilMG_FD_204470 | JGI IMG/M metagenome (GOLD analysis project Ga0315910, IMG submission 204470) | Garden soil microbial communities collected in Santa Monica, California, United States - Edamame soil | ecosystem: Environmental > Terrestrial > Soil > Garden | place: USA: California... | reverse complement strand
ACTTCCATCCGAGCGCCCAGCTGGCGGCCAGCGGGGCCGAGGCGGCCGCCATCGCGCGCAAGCGCAGCACGCGCGTCGCGCCGCTCCGCCGCCGCCTGCGCGGCCCGCTCGACCGGATCGCCGCGCGTGCCGGGGCGAGCCGGCGTGAGGACCGCCACGCCTCGGTCGCCGAGCTCGGCGCCGACGTCGCGCGCGACCTCGACGCGCGCGCCGCCCGCCGCCGGACCCTCCGATCAGCCGCGCTCGCCGGCGCCGGCGCGCTCGCCGGCCTGACCGCGGGCTTCCTCGCCGCCCTCGCCCTCGGCTGAGGGCGATCGGATCCGAGCCCGCCCCGCGCGCGTCGGGGCGGACTCGGCGGCCGCGGATCGACGGCCCAACGACGCTGTCAATGGCCCTCGACGAAGCGGCCGCTTCGACGAGGTCGTGCGCGCTCCTCGGCTCCGACGCCTGGCGCGACCTCGTCGCGTGACTCGGGTTTCCGCGAGCGCTGCGGGAGCCCCCAGGGAGACTCCCGACTCAGAACGAGGCTTGCACCGCGGTGCCCGACTCGTCGAGAACGCTCAACGCGAGCGCGTCGCTGCCGAGGCCGGTCCGCTCGACCGCGATGGTGTACGCGTGCCCCGCTCGAACCTCGAAGGTGACGACGCGCTCCTGCGTGTTCGACAGGTGCTCCGCGAGGAGGCCCGAATCCGCATACATCCTGACGAGGAACGTGTGGCGTCCGGGAAGCACGTGCACGTCGTGGATCCGGGAGCCGAACTCCCGCCCATCCACCAGCCCGATGGTCAGGCGCGGTTCGCGCGGCGCGAGCGAAACCGTCGCGAGCTCCGCCGCCGTGCGCTCGGCGCCAGGGTACGCACGCACGGGACCGCCCGAAGCGCATGCGGAGTCGAGCGCCAGGACTGCCGTGAGCGCCAACAAGAAGGACAGCGTGCGTTTCATTTGGATGAGACTCCCTTGCCGACAGCGAGCGATTTCGAGGACACAGCGAAGATCAGACCCTACCCCCTAGACTGCCACTCGCAGGGTTCCGTCGTCATTTGCCACCAGGCAAGGCGCGGCGACGACGCGTAGCAACGGCGAGCCACTCGTCGGTTCGCCCGCTTGCCCCGCCAGGGCTTGCGCCCCGGTCGAAGGGTGCGGGGCTGCCGCCGGGCCCGCGGAACGGTACGTCGGCCCCGACGGGCCTCGGGCCGCTGGCGCGCGCCTGGCCGAAGGGGCGGCAAGTGTGGGAGCGGGCTGCGGAGGGTCCTGGAGACCAACGACTTGGGCCGCTCTGCCCACTGCCTGTCGACTCAGCTAGCATGAGCACCGACATGGAGGCAAACGGAGGGTGGGCCGCCACGCCACACGACGAGCATCCGCTCGCGAGCACAGCCCATCTCTTCGTGCGGGCGCAGACTGGTGATGGTGCCGCCCGGAGAGAGATCCTCCTGCGCTACCGCGAGCCCTTGGCCCACTTCCTGCGCGGGCGGCTGGCGCCTTCCGCGCGCGGCGAACTCGAAACCGCGGACATCGTGCAGGAAGTCCTTGCCTCTGCCCTGGGCCAGCTCGAGCGCATCGAGTATCGCGACCTCGGCTCCTTCTGGTGCTACCTGCGCCGTATCGGGATCAACCGGATCCTGGCGGTGGAGCGCAAGCGCGGGGTGCGGCCGGCCGAAGGGCATGATTCCGGTGTGCTCGACGCGGCGGCCGACGATTCCGGAGACGGTCCGCTGGCCGTGATGCAGCACAAGGAAGCCGGCGCCGCCTTCGACGCCGCGCTCGAGCGCATCCCCGAGCCGGCCCGTGGAGCCCTGCTCCTGCGACTCGAGCTCGGCCTGCCCTACGGGACCATTGCCAGCGAGTGCGGCTATTCCTCCGCGGATGCGGCGCGAATGGCAATCGGTCGCAGTCTGGCCCACCTATCCCAAGAGCTGGCCGCGTTCGAGCCGTGAGCACCGCGGATCTGGGAAAATCTCGGTTCGTCCCTGAGCCGTCGAGCATCAAGGGTTCGAGCGTCTCATCTCCTCCGATACTCACCCTTCAGGACGAACGCGAGCGGCTCGCGGTCGCGATCGCGGACGGCGAGAGGATCAACTGGCAGCAGGTCGCGGCCGCCGGAGTGTTGCCGGCCAGCGAGATCCTAGCCCTGCGCGCGCTCGAGGGCAGGCGCATCCCCGTGCCCGAGGAATCCGACCTGGCCCCCGGCAAGGTCGTGGGTGACTTCCGGCTCGTGTCCGTCATCGGCGAGGGCGGCATGGGGCAGGTGTGGGAGGTGGAGCAGCTCTCGCTCTCGCGCCGGGTCGCGCTGAAGTTCGTGCGTTCGGACCGCGTGACCGAGCACCAGTTGGAACTGTTCGCGCGCGAGGCGCGCGCCGGCGGACGGATGAACCACGCTGGCATCGTCACCATCTACGGCCATGGCCGCTCCAACCGTCTGGCCTGGATCGCGATGGAGCGCGTGCCCGGGGGGAGGAACCTGCGGAACGTCCTGGACGAGACTGCACGCGCGCGTGAGCTGCCCGCAGACCACGACCGCCGCGTCGCGCGCTATGTAGCCGAGATCGCCGAGGCCATGCAGGTCGCCCACGCAGCAGGCGTGATCCACCGCGACCTCAAGCCGCAGAACGTGCTGATTACGCCCGAGGATCGTCCCAAGGTCACGGACTTCGGCGTGGCGCGCATCACGGACGAGCAGGCTCTGTCGCACTCGGGTGAGCCCGCGGGCACCTACCTCTACATGAGCCCGGAGCAGCTCTCGGGGAAGCGCGCCGATGTCGATGGGCGCAGTGACGTCTTCAGCCTGGGCGTCGTGCTGTACGAGCTGTCCACGCTGCGCCGCCCGTTCGAGGGGGATACCAGTCACCAGGTGGCCCAGCAGATCCTGAGTAAAGATCCGCCCGATCCCCGCACGGTGCGCTCGCGGGTGCCGCAGGATCTCGCCGTCATCGTGGGCAAGGCCCTGGAGAAGGAGCGTGGCCGGCGTTACCCGACGATGGAGGAGTTCGCCCGGGACCTGCGGCGGTTCCTGGCGGGCGAGCCGATCCACGCGCGCCCCCCGACGGCCATGCGCAGGCTCTTGCAGTGGATGCGGCGCCATCCGGCGCGCAGCGCGGCCGCGGCCATCGCCTCCGTGGCCGTGCTCGTGATCTCGCTGCTCTTGCTCGAAAACGTCGACGCCAACCGCGACCTGCGCGCGGCGGTACTCGCCCTGCGCTCCAAGACAACGGAGGCGGAGGGGAATGCCCGCGCCGCGTCCGAGCAGGCTACCCTCGCGACCACGCGGGCCGAAGACCTGCTGAGGCTCTCGGCGCTGCAGGACCTCGAAGACCTACTGGCTGCGGCCGACGGCCTGTGGCCGGCGCATCCGGAGAACATCGACGCCTTCGGCAAGTGGATCCAGGAAGCCCGTGAGCGAGTGGCAGAGCTGCCCTTGCACCGCTCCAAACGCGACGAGCTGCGCGCGAAGGCGCTGCCGCAGTCGCCCGCCGAACGCCAGGCGGAACGGGAGCGACACCCAGACTATCCGCGCTGGATCGAGCTGGAGGGTGAGCGCAGTGCGGAGGCCCGGACCGCCGGGGCGGCGACCAGCGAGAGTGAGCTCCGAGCGGCCCGCGAGGGGCTGAGCGCGACCGAGGAAGAGTTTCACAACCTGGAGGCGCGCCTCGACGAGCGGCGCGACTGGAGCTTCCCTGTGGAGGAGCGCGAGGCGCGCTGGTGGAACAACCAGCTCACGAAGCTCATCGAGGGACTCGAGGACCTCGAGGGTGGCCTGCTGCGCGAGGGAGCCACGACCGAGGCCTACGGCTGGAGTCTCCCGAAGCGACTGGCCTTTGCGCGCGCCCTGCAGGCCGGTTTCGCGCGGGATGGCGAGTACACGCGTGCTTGGGCGCAGGTCCTGCCCGCGATCCACTCCACCTATCCCGGGCTCGCTCTGACCCCCCAGCTCGGTCTGGTGCCTATCGGGCCGGACCCGGCCTCGAAACTGTGGGAGTTCGCGCACCTCGCCACCGGGGAGCCCGCAGTGCGGGGGCCGGACGGCAGGCTGGTGCTGACGGAGGCAAGCGGGCTGGTATTCGTGCTCCTCCCCGGTGGGACGTTCCACATGGGTGCGCAGAGCCTCGATCCGGCCGGGCCGAATCACGACCCGCAGGCGCAAAAGGACGAGAGTCCCGTTCACGAAGTCAAGCTCTCGCCCTTCTTCCTCTCGAAGTACGAGATGAGCCAGGCGCAGTGGCAGCGCTTTGCGGGGAGGAATCCGAGCGTCTACCCGATCGTGGAGGACCTGGAAACGAAGGAGCGAATCCCGGCACCCTTGCATCCCGTCGAGCAGGTGAACTGGCCCACGTGCATGGAAGCATGCGCTCGGATGGGACTCTCGCTGCCGAGCGAAGCGCAGTGGGAGTACGCTGCCCGTGGTGGCACGCGCACAGTGTGGTGGACCGGGAACGAGCGCGAGTCCTTGCGGGGGGCCGTGAACCTCGCCGACCAGGCCGCCGCGCGGGCCGACGCTTCGTGGCCCGAGATCAAGGACTGGCCGGACCTGGATGACGGGTTCGGGGCTCACGCTCCCGTGAATCGATACACGCCCAATCCCTTCGGGCTCCACAACGTGCACGGGAACGTGTCCGAGTGGTGCCTCGACGGCAACGATGGCGTGTCCTACCCGGACGGCCCCACTAGTGATCCGGTCAAGGATCCGTCCGGTTGCCCCCTCCGGGAGCACCGTGGGGCTTGCTTCTTCTACGCGGCGGTGTCCGCGCGCTCGGCGAACCGCAGCCACTGCGCACCGGACTTCAAGTCGAGCGAGATAGGCCTCCGTCCTGCCAGGGCCGTCCTGCCCTGACTTCGAGGGCGGCGAGGCGCGCATGGTGGCGCACGAACACCGGCGCGCGAGTCGCGGCCGGGGTAGGGGGCATCGTGTGCGGGCAGCCAGTGTGGCCGTTGCCCGGAGGTGCGGAGGATTTCTGCCACCTGCCCGTTCGCTTTCCCGCCCCGGCGCATTTCCTTCCCCGTCGCGCAACAGCACAAGCCCCGATCGAACGGCGCCGCTGCGCCGGGATGATGCCTCATGTCCGCCGACTCCGCTCTCCGTCTGCCCCCGCGTTCCCGCCCGATCTTCGCGGCACTGGAGGTCCTGGGCTGTATCGCCCTAGCCGCGCCCACGTCCGCACAGAGGAACTTGCGCCCGCTCTCCGGCAACGACGTCACAACGACGATCGACTTCGAGGACCAGGCCCCCGGCACGCGGGTCACGGCGCAGTACCACGCTCAGGGCGTGGACTTCTTGGATTACAACGTCAGCTCGCCGGAGGGCGGGTTGATCCCGGACATAGCCACCGCCGGCGCAGGTGTGGCCCACTCGGGAACGCAAGTGCTGAACACCTACCAGCGCTTCGGCGAGTTCTTCACCTCGTGGACGGGCGGGGCTTTCACCACGACCGTGAGCAGCGTGTCGATGCGGGTCGGTTTCGTCGCGTCGGGCGCGCCCGGCGACGTCGCACGCGTGCGCCTGCGCGTGCGGGATGCCTCGCATGTCCAGGTCGGCGAGGCCGAGGTCGTGGTCACGGAGGGCGCGGGCTTTCACACGCTGCTCTCCGTGGCATCCGCCTCGGCGAACATCGCCTACTTCGTGGTCGAGACGGCTCCAGAGGACAGCGATGACGCGATCGGCATCGATGACCTCTCGTTCACCCACTCGGCGGGAGCGACCCCCGACTTCGCGCTGTCGGCCCCGGCCGGGCTGACCCTGCTGCGCGGAAGCGGCGCGACCCTGCCGGTCGGCATCACGCGCTTCAACGGTTCGAGCGGACCGATCCAGTTCACGCTCACGGGGCTTCCGGAGGGAGTCACCGGGAGCTTCACGCCCAACCCGGCTGACGCGAGCACGTCCCTCTCTCTGAGCGCGTCCACGGCTGCAGCGCCGACGCCGGGCGTGCTCGTCTCGATCGTCGGCACGCCTCTGATCCCGGAGGCCGGGACGCAGGCCCGCTCCACGACGACCTTCCTCGTCGTCGAGGAATCGTTCACGGTCTCGGTGCAGCCTTCCGAGCTCACCCTGCCGCGCTGCGCGTCGGTCGAGGTGCGCGTGGAGGTGCGAAGGAACCTGGGCTTCGCGGGCAGCGTGGAGCTCCGCGTCACGGGCCTCCCGTTCGGCGTGCATGGATCGTTCGACCCGGGCATCATCGACTTCCACGACGGCGGCGCGGTGGGCATGAGCCAGCTCACCTTGCGAAGCGGAAACACGACGCCGCTCGTAGCGGACAGGGACATTCAGATCCTCGGACTCGCAGCCGGCTCTCCGTCGAGCGTCGCAAGCGCGACGCTCAGTGTGGTCGACGGAAGCACCTCGATCCGCGTCGTCGACGAGCATGGTGCGCAGGTCCCCGGCGCCGAGGTGTACGTCGCCTCATTTTCCCCGAGCGGCCCCCACCCCGGTCACGGGCTCGTCCGCAACGGGATCAGGATGGGAATCACCGACGACTCCGGGTCGTTGCCGACCCTCCCGCTGCCCGCGGGCGCGGCGCTGGTGGCGAGGAAGCGAGTCTTCGAGAACGGCAGCCCGCGCGGCGATCACACCGGCGGCGGAGACAACGGTAGGCCGTGGAGTTACCACGCCTACCAGACGAGCCTCGAGGTCGACGATGACGGCTTGCTCGTTCCGTTCGTCGTCACCGATCCGTGTGCGCCAGCGGAGCTGACCCTGCGCGCCCGGAACTCGCTGATCGGGTTGCACGTCGTCGCATCGTTGAACTGGGACGCTTCAGCTGCGGAGATCGATGCCACCGAGCAGACGCTCAGAGAAGCCTCGACCTACCTGTACAACGCTACCGACGGCCAGTTCCTCATGGAGCGCATCGAAATCGCGGACGCCGGCGCGGGGTGGGAAGGGTGCGACTATCGCGTGAACGTCGCGCTCAATTTCGACAACGGCATCCGCGCTCACGTGGATTGGCCGCGCGGAGGCTTCCTCGACGGTGGCAGCTGGATGCACGTGTCCCGCGTCGACGACGGAGCCACGCTCGCGCACGAGTTCGGGCACTACGCGTTCGGGTGCGGCGACGAGTACGAGGATGCGCCGAGCACGACCCACTGCACCGAGGCAGTGGCGACGGGAGTGGGGCCGTACGCGGCGGGCCAGCCTGCGGCCGCATGCATGATGTGGAGTCAGTGGGGGGCGCCGAAGCTGTGCTCGTCGCATCCGAGCAATCCGCACATCGGCGGGCACCGGCAGGAAGTCCCGTGCTGGCAATCCATCCGATCGCGCTTTGATCACTTCTCGCTCTGGCGCCTGCGATCACCCGATGCATTCAGCCGTGGGGCCCTCGTGGGCACCGTGAACGGGCGCACGATCCCGGCACCGGGCTGGGTCGATGTGATCAAGAGGAACGGAGGGTATCCGGTCCTGTGCTCGCCGATCCTTTTCCGTACGGAGTTCGACGGCGAGGTGCGCGTGGCCGACGTGCACAGCACGCAGCAGAACGGCTCGTTGCTCTGGCACGGCAACACGAACAACTTGAATGGTCTCATGGAAGTGCACGGCGTGCACATCGGAGAGACGATCCTCGCGATCGAAAACGCCTTCTTCCCGCGGTACGTCGAGCGCCAGATCGGGCCGGGCGATTGCGTCGGCACGGTGCGCGCGCAGGAGGAGGAGTTCGCCCTGCAGCTCGTGCCCTCCGCCTTCCAGGTGCTTGCCTCGATCGCGTCCGTGGACGCGGGCGCGACCCATCTACGGATCGAGGCGGCGCGAGGATGGCGGCCCGTCGAGCTGTCGAGCCCGCCCGAGGTGCGCCTCTCCCGCGCGCCTTCGCTTCCACCGGAGATCGTCCCGGTGGTCCATGACGCCGGCTCCCGATCGTGGATCGCCTCCGTCGAGAACGCGGAGCCCTCGTGGCAAGGCTCTCTGACGATCCGGGCCGTGAACGCCGCTGGCGAGACCTCGATGGGCGTCGCAAGCCTCGGCCTCTCGCTGGCACGGGCTGCGGAGGACACCGAGGTCTTCTCCCCCGACGGCCACGTGTCCATGACCCTCTCCGCGGGAGTGCTTGCGGACGACGCGTTGGTCGCCGTGGGGCCGTCGGCTCGGGCGTGGCCGGTCTTGCCGCCCGGCTTCGTGGTGGTGGGCAAGCCGTACGCGGTGCAGACGAGCCATGGGCAGGTCCTCGAGCGACCCTGCAACCTGCGTTTCCAGCTCCCGCACGCGGAGGACGTCGTAGGCACCGCCGGTCTCGAGGCGGGCTCGCTCGCGATCTGGCGCTACGATGAGTCCAGGGGGAGCTGGCTGCAGCTGGGCGGACAGTGGGTCCCCGCGCCCATCGAGGTGATCACCGCGCGTGTGTCCGAGCTCGGGGACTTCGCCCTCATCGCCCACGTGGAGCGACCCGCCGCCGGCCCCGATTGCACCGAGGCTGTCGCCACCCTTCCGCTTCTGTGGCCGCCGAACCATCGGTGGGTGGACGTGGGCGTCGACGGCGTGAGGGGAGCCTCAGCGATCGAGATCCTGCGCGTGACGTCCACGGAGCCCAGCTCCGGTCGCGAAAACGGGGACCCCTCTCCGGACGCGATCCTCCAGGGCGCAACGGCCAGGCTGCGCGCCGAGCGGAGCGGGTCCGGCCTCGGCCGTCTCTACCGGATCCACTTCCGGGCAACGGACGCGGACGGTCGGAGTGCCGAGGGCAGCGTGACAGCCTGCGTCCCGCACGATGCGAGCCGGCCGTGCATCGACGACGGGAATGCCTACGACGCAACCGCAGTCGCGGGCGTTGTGAGGTGACCGCTCACGCTGGCCGCGCGCTCGGATCGGAGCGGACGTCCGGGGGTCTGGCGCATTTCATCCAAGTGAACGGGAGCAACTCTCATGTCGCGAACGGGATCGGAACTGGGCAGAGTCGGCCGTGAACTACCGGGCGATGGCACTCGGCGGGACCGTAGCGTACGAGCACCATTCCGCTTGCACGAGAAGGCGAGGTATGCGCTGTTGTGGCTGATTGGAATTGCGCCAATCGCGGCGGCCCAGGCGCCGGGAGGGGCGCGCCAGCTGCCGACGCGACCGCTGCTCCGAGGCGACGTCACCACCACTATCGTGTTCGACGACCTGCCCGCGGGCACTCGGGTCACGACGCAGTACCACGCGCAGGGCGTGGACTTCCTGGACTACAACGCCAGCTCGCCGGAGGGCGGGTTGATCCCGGACATAGCCACTGCCGGCGCGGGCGCTGCCCACTCCGGGACGCAGGTGCTGAATACGTACCAGCGTTTCGGCGAGTTCTTCACCTCGTGGGCGGGCGGATCGTTCACGACGACGGTGAGCAGCGTGTCCATGCGCGTCGGCTTCTTCGCCTCGGGCCCGCCGGGCGACACGGCCCGGGTCTTGCTCCGGGCGCGGGATGCGTCCCACGTGCAGGTCGGCCAGGCCGAAGTCGTGGTCACCGAGGGCGCGGGATTCCACACGCTGCTGTCGGTGAGTTCCACGTCGGCGAACATCGCCTACTTCCTCGTCGAGACGGCGCTCGAGGACAGCGACGACGCGATCGGGATCGACGACCTGACCTTCGTGCGCCCGGGCGGTCCGGCCCCGGACTTCGGCCTTGCAGCGCCCGCCGGAGTCCTGGTCTTGCGCGGCGGTAACGCCTCCGTGCCCGTTACCATCACGCGCTTCAACGGCTCGACCGGTCCTATCGACTTCTCGGTCACCGGCCTCCCGCCGGGGGTCACAGGCAGCTTCGCTCCCAACCCCGCGGACTCCGCGACCGTGCTCTCCCTCGTCGCGGCGCTCGACGCCCCGCTCAACCCGGGCACCTCCCTCACGATCGTCGGCTCTCCGAGCGTTCCATCGGCTGGCGCGGAGTCCCGCACAACCTCCACGTTCCTCGTGGTCGATGCACCGTTCGACGTCGTCGTCCGGGGAGGCTCGAGTGTCTCGCTCCCGGCCTGCACGTCCCGGAGCGTGACCGTGGACGTCGTCCGGAACCTGAGCTTCGTGGGCGCCGTCTCGCTCTCGGTGAAGGGCCTGCCTGCCGGGATCCAGGCGGTGTTCGATCCCGCGACCGTCGACTTCGCGGACGGGGGCGTGATCAACTCCAGCACGCTCACGCTGACGAACGGGACCACGATCCAGCCGCAGGCGACGGTGAGGGTCGTCGGCACGAGCCCCGGGGCGGCCGCGAGCGCGTCGTTCACGCTCGAACTGCCGGCTGGAACGACGCGCATCCGAGTGATCGACGACATCAATCATGCCGCGCCGGGAGCCGAGGTCTATCTGAACGGGACTCGGGTCGGAACCACGGACTCGGCCGGAGTCCTCGAACTCTCGACAATCCCCGTCGGGAGTTCCATCGTGGCTCGCAGGCGCGTCCTCGAGAATCGAAGCCCGCGTGGCGACCACGCGGGCGGGAGCACGCAGCCCTGGAACTACCGCGTCTACCAGACCAGCCTCACGATCGAGAATGACGGGAGCGTCAGCCCATTCCTGGTGAGCGATCCGTGCGCCGAGCAGGTGATCGCCGTCCGTCGCCAGAATGCGTTGTTCGGACTGCACATCGTCGCTTCACTGAACTGGGATGCCTCGACCGCCGACATGGCCGAGATGCAGCAGAGACTGCTGGCAGCCTCCCAGTTCCTGTACAACGCGACCGACGGCCAGTTCCTGATCGAGCGCCTCGTGATCGCCGACGACAGCCGGTTCTGGGGGAGTGCCGACTATGGGATCCACGCGGCCCCCGGAGGCGCCCGCGGCATACGCCCTCACATCGTTGGGAACCCGCCGCGACAGGGTTTCCTCGCGGGCAGCAGCTGGATGTCCGTGTCACGACTGCACGACGCAGGCTTGTTTTGCCATGAGTTCGGACACTATGGCTTCGGCCTCGGAGACGAGTACGCGGATGACGAGCCCATGACGCGTTGCACGGCGGCGCTGCATGGGTATGACGAGCCTTTTGGACTTGGCGGGAGCGCCTCTTCCTGCTTGATGTGGAGCAATTGGCATCCGCCCAAGTTCTGCTCCGCGCACCCGGTCAACAAGCACATCGGCGGACATCGTCAGGACACCGACTGTTGGAGCGACATCGCCTTCGGCTACGCCAACCCCCTGTGGCAGATCAGGACTCCGTTCCTTCGTGGAGCGATCGTCGGAACCGTCAACGGGAACGCGATCCCGGTCGCGGGCTGGCTACCGGAAATCGTCAGCATCGACTCCGACTCGGGCCCTCTGTGTCCGCCCGAGCTCTATGTGACAACCTTCGACGGAGAGGTGCGCTCAGCGGACGTCCACAGCATCCGCTCCAACTCGATCGACCTCTGGCACGGAAACACCAAGGCGATCTTCGACAATGGCACCGAGGTGTGCTCGTGGGATGACGGCGTGTGCCTGAAAGAGGGCGAGATCCTGCTGCGCGGTCTCCATCCCGGCGACACGCTCGTCTTCTACGAGAACGCCTTCTGGTATCGCGTCGCCACGCACACGGTAAACTGCAACCCGATCCCGAGCCGGCTGCCCGGGAGCGAGCCCGTCGTCGTCGAGCTCGAGCCGTCGCCGTTCCAGCTCCTGGGCTCGTTCGAGCCGGGTGGAAACGCGAAGGCGGCCTTCCGCGTGCGCTCCGCGCGGGGACCTCTCGCCCACGAGCTCGCCGCAGCGCCGGAGGTGACGCTGTTCCGCGATGCCGCCCCTGCGACGAGCGTGGCGATGAGCTACGAGCCCACGACGGCGACCTGGGTGGGCTCGATCTCCGACCTGTCCACGCGCGAGGTTGTGACCTTGATGACCCGCGCGACCGATCTAGCGGGGAACGTGGCGACGAGCATCGAGCGCGTGGGGCTTTCCAGCGTGGATCCGGCCGCTGAGGTGGACCTCTTCTCCTCGGACGGCCGCGTGTCCCTCACCGTGCCGGCGGGCGCCCTCCCGGCCGCGACCGAGATCGCTTTCGGTCCGAGCAACGTGCCGTGGCCCGCGCCTGGTCCGGGATTCGAGGTCGTGGGACGACCCTACCGGGTTGCCTCGAGCGGCCTGCCTGGCCTCGCCAAGCCGTGCAGACTCCGCTTCGAGCTCGCGCCGTCGGACGGCGTACCTGGCACCGCGGCGTACGAGCCGGAGAGCTTTGCGATCTGGCAGCAGGTCGCAGGCACCGACACATGGATCTCCCTGGGAGGAGTCGTGGTCCCCGATCCGGTCGGCGTCGTCGGCATCGACATCCGCGAGCTCGGGACCTTCGCCCTCGTGGCGCATGTGCAGCGTCCGGCCGTGGGGCCGGATTGCACGGACGCCGTCGCGACCGTGCCCATGCTGTGGCCGCCGAATCTGAAGTTCGTCAAGGTCGGCATCGCCGGACTCCCGTCGGTCGCCGGCGACCTTCCCGTGATCGAGATCGTGCGCGTCACCTCCAACGAGCCGAGCGGCACCACGCGCCCCGACGACCGCGCCACACCCGACGCCGTCGTGCGCGGCCCCGCAGTGTTCCTGCGCGCCGAGCGCGATCCCGCGGGGATCGGACGTACGTACCGGATCCACTTCCGGGCGACCGACTCAGCGGGCCTGCAGTCCGAGGAAAGCGTCGCGGTGTGCGTGCCGCTCGACCTCGGGACGCCCTGCATCGACGACGGCCGGGTATTCGATCCGACGCAGTAACGAGGTGGTGCACGGATGAGCGTCGGATGGTCGCCCGTGCGCGCCCCTCTCCCAGGAGCGTGGCGTGGGCCGAGGAGGTCGCCATCCAGGTCAAGTCGAGCCCGGTGTGGACACCGGATCACCCGGACGCCTGAGCGTTTCTCTGCCCTCTCCCGGGGCAGAGCAGGGCCTCAGATGGGCCAAGGTCGCACCCGACCAGCGGTGGGGGCCACCCTGCAGAGCGAGCGGAGAGAGCAGACCCCGACGGAAATAGGCCCAGGCGGCCCCGCCGGCCACCAGCCCCCACCGGAGCTATCCGGGCGGCCCCCGCTCGCAGCGGCGGGGGAGGTTGGTACGCCGGTCACCCCCCTGGGTGCGAACCAGCTCTCGGTTCGACTCCGGGGCGGCCCCAAGAGAGCGGTGGGTGCGAACCACCCCCTCGGCCTACCCATGCAGGTCCTGAGCCTTCGACTTGCGGATCCGCCCGACTCCTGAAACCATCGCCACCCGTGGTCAAGCCCGGCGCTACTCCCTCCATCTACCGGGGCGGAAGCCCTGTCGAGATTCCCGCCTACACGATCCAGGAAGCGTCCCAGTGGTTGGGGGTAGCGGCCTCGACCGTTCGGGCTTGGCTGCTCGGACAGGGGAAGTTCCGAGCCGTGGTCGAGATCGCGGATCGAGCAACGCGAACCCTCTCGTTCCGCAACCTCGTCGAGCTCCACGTCCTGGCTGCGATTCGACGGAAGCACAACGTCTCACTACAGCGCGTTCGGCGTGCGGTGGAGTTCATGGAGCAGGGCCTTGGGGTACCCCATCCACTCTCGAGCTCTCGGATGCTGACCGACGGACGAGATCTCTTGGTCGAGGCGTGCGGCAACTACCTCAACGTCTCCCGTAGCGGGCAGGGCGAGATCCGAGCGATCCTCCAGGTGTACTTGGAGAGGATCGAGCACGACGCGGAGGGCGTGCCGGCCCGTCTGTACCCCTTCTCGCGCAAGGACCTGATCCACGATCCACGTTCGATCGTGATCGATCCTCTGGTGGAGTTCGGCCGGCCATGCCTGGCCGCAACAGGCATCCCGACCGTCGAGGTTGCCGACCGCTACAAGGCGGGGGAGAGCATCGAGAGCCTGGCCGAGGACTACGGACGAGCGCAGGGCGAGATCGAGGAGGCCATTCGCTACGAGCTCCCCGTCGCTGCCTGAGGGACTCGTCTTCTTCGTCGACCGCTCGCTCGGCCGACACCATGTGGCCGCCGCCCTGCGGTCCCAGGGAGCGCAGGTCGAAGTCCACGACGACCATTTTCCATCTGACGCCCGAGATCAAGACTGGCTTGTGGAGGTCGGTCGCCGTGGATGGATCGTCCTCATGAAGGACAAGCGTGTGCGCCGCGTGGCGCTTGAGCGCGAGGCGTTGGTCGCGGCGGGGGTACGGGCCTTCGTGCTGACCTCCGGGAACCTCACAGGACCGGAGATGGCCGGCATCTTCGCGAGCCACGTCCAACAAATGGCCCGGCTGTCCATCGGTCATCCTGCGCCCTTCGTGGCAAGCGTGAGCCGGGCCCGGATTCGGCTCTACCGCTTGATGGGCTGAGGCCGTCGGATGTCCGCTTGTCACGCCATTCCCGTCGTTCGTCAGACCATGCATTCGGGCCGGACGAGCCAATCCAGGCCTATCGCTGCGCGCTGGCAACGACCGGGCTCGCCCTGGGGGCCACCTGCTCCAGCGCCGCGAGACCTGTTGGAGGGTGCCGTCGAGGGCGGGCGGGTGGGCAGCTACGGCGAGCTCCCTTTGACGCGCACGTAGGCCCGCAAGAGCGTGTCCCTCGGCCGGGCCCGGCGACCCGAGGGCCGATTGTAGAATCTTGCGCCTCCCAAGACACTTTTCTGGAGCTCATGCTTTGAAGCAGAAAGCCCTCCTCAGCGCGGCCCTGATCGCGATCATCTCCTCGAGCTGCGCGACCGCTAGGTGGATGAGCGTATGCGGCTATGAGTGGCAGCTTGACGGCGATGGCACCGTCGGAGCAAAGCCGGCAGGCGGGCCCCCCGAAGATGGGGGCAGCATTTGGCGCGTGCTTGGTGTTCTTGTCGGAACACCCGTGACGCTCACGTGGGACATTGTGACGCTCATTCCTCAATGGGCCCTAGGTTTCTACCCCTACGGCGAACGAGCCGCCCCGGAGGAGTAGAAACCACCGCTCGCGGTATTGATACCGCGTCGCACCTGATCGAAAGGAGCCACCTCGATCCAGGCCTCGAGCTAGGTCTGATCGCTCGTCGGAGAAGAGGGCCCCTCCTTCTTGCAGGCCGCGATGCCCCTGTCTCGGGCCTGCTCCGACGAGTACATCTCGCTCGTCCCGATGACCTCGCCGTTCGCTGCCTTGAGCACGAAGTACGGGCTACCCAACGAGGGGGCCTTCGGCGTTGAGGTGCGCTTCTCGTAGCGAGAGTCCAGCGCCGAATTGGTACGCACGGACTCAATGCCCGCCGTCGCGGACTGCTTCGAGGTGTAGGACTCGCTGGTCAGGATGACCTCGTTGTTGCTTGCGCGCAGGTTGAAGTGGAACTGGCCAGCAACGGTCTTCTTGAGGAAGTAGGAACCCATCTGGGGCTTCTCCTGGTGAAGGGTAGGTGCTGAGAGAAGCACACGCGCTCCCCGGGTCGCCCCCGCCATCTATCTCGAAGCAAGTTGATCTGAGGGCTCCATTCCCACTGGCGCCGGCCTCAACGGCCCACCGCGGGATCGTGCCAGCCCGTCAGCGAACGGATCTCTCGGCCTCCGACGGCCGCAATGACCAGCCGCAAGTCGTCGTGAGTAGGGTTTCGCATGGCCACGCCCCCGTGGAATTCGAGGGAGGGGAGGCCAGGACGCCCTCGTCTTCAGCGCGGGGCTCTGGCGGCCGATACGGCTCCCTATCCCCTAGCCCCCGGTATTCTCATGTACGACCCCCGCGTGATCGAGGAGTTCGCCCGACGCCTTCTCAAGAAGGCGAAGTCGGTTGTCATTACCTGCACACTCTTGGGTGCTCTCTTCGGTGCCCTCGGTGGCTACGGCTATGGGCGGTCCTCGTACATCAACGACGTGGTCTGCCGGAACAGGGACAACACATCCGGGTGGCTTGCGGCGTCCGACGGAACGCTGGAGGAGCGGTACTACTACTGCCCGAACTGGAGAAGAGACTTGTCGGCACTCGTGACGAGTGCAAGGCAGCTTCACGAATGGTGCAAGTACTCGTCGTACGGTACGGCGAACCTGTGCCCCGGCGCTGACACGGATTCGGATGGGGACTGCGACAGTGCGGACGTCGCCCAGATCCAAGCTTGGATAAACGCGCCGACCTATGATGTGCGGGCCGACGCAGACCTAGACGGCGATAACGATAGTGCCGATAAGACACAGGCACAGAGCGCGCCCCTAGGTGGCGCGGTACTCGGCTGGGATGCAACTGGCATACCAGGTCTGCACAACCGAAGAGGCTTCGCTGGCTATACCAAGGAAGCCACGGCGCTGATAGCCAGGCGGCGTGCGCTCTGTTCCTTTGTCGGGTCGTGGCTTCAGCGCGATCCGCTCGTGTACAAGGATGGCGCAAGCGTGCTTTCATACGCCCTGTCGTCGCCGCTCGTCTTCCTTGATCCTCTCGGCCTGTTTGCGCTGCAGGGTGGATCAACCGTCAGCGGTGACTTCTATTCACGATGCGTGGAAGACCCCTGCGGCGAAGGATGCCAAGCCACCTGCCAAGACCAGCCAGGCTTTCCCTGGTGCGGCGGGTGCGACGACAACGGAGGGGATCCAGATCCATGCTTCTTCTCTGATGATGACGTGGATGAAGAGGGAAATCCCCTTCTCGGTAAGGTCGTCTGCAAGGACGGCGTGGTCACAATATGCATTAACGATGCAGCGCTTGGAGCTTCCATGGATAGCATCATCAATACCATGATCGACGCCGGCGCCGGCAGGGACCGTGCACGTGATATTGCTAGATCTTGCGTAGAGGCCCATGAGAATGCACATGCGATTGGAGCCAGCTGTTCGCCAGGCCAAACCTCTCAGGAGGTTCAGGGCGGTCGCGGAGAGTTTTTTGCCACTATGGTTGAGGTTGGATGTCTTCGCGCGAGCAGATGTCACCTTGAGGATCGCGTCGAGCAGGCAAATTGCGAAGCGGGTGTGGCAAATTGGAAAGGCTCTATATGTGCTGACAATCCACCAATGTCACTTGCATGCAATGCACTCGACGCCTTGCTCGGTGCGGTCGGCGGCAGGATCAAGAAGTGATTCAGGTGAGCCCGTCACTAATGGCCGAAAAAGAGTAGACGCTAGATTCCCACTGATATGGCAGCCATGACCCATGTTATCGCCTGTGTAGCGCTCAGCGCCCTGATATCGCTCGCACTTGGATGTGCGTTGCCTGCAGGTGAAGAGCCCGATCAGCAGGCAACGGTAATCGGTGGCTCGACGGACCCAGACATGACGGCTCTAGAGGGCCTGCGATCCAGCGACGTCCTGACCGCTGCCGCTACCGATGGATCAATGATATATGTTGCCTGCTACGGCACGAATCGCATAGACAGGTTTGATGCTTCTGGCCGCAAAGTAGGAGTGCTTTCGTTGGATCCGGTTCTATCGGACGCCCCTGTAACGGTGTTCTGGATGACTATTGCGAGCGACAACAGCTTGCAAGTTGGCACCGGGGCGGGCGTGCTTACTTATGACAGCAACGACCGCTTCGTTGCACAGAATAGGTGGACACACGGCGACTTTTACCGGCAGTACATCCCCAATGCAGACAAGTACTGGAGCATTGGGGCTCAGAGGATCGCGTTGCGTGACTCCGCAAGGACCATTGTGGAGTTTGAGCGCAACCTCTGCGGCGCCCTTTGGACCGGCTTCGGTCGCTGTGCCGTGGCTCGTGATGGGTCTGTTGCTGTAGCGGTTACATCCGCTCAAGGCGTGGAAAGGGCCACCAGCATTTGCCTCCTTGGCAGTGACGGACAGTGCCTTGGAGCGTTCCGAGCCATTTTCGCTGACGGTGTTCAGTTGGCCTACGATGGCCTGCGGGTGGCCTTCAACGGCGCCGACGGTAACTTGCATGTTTGTGACCTGACGGGCGCCATGATCTCCAAACTGCCCGCAGCAGGTGGAGCGGTGGAGGGTTATACGCACCTTTGCATGGTTGATGGGGCGTTGTGGGCTTTTCCTCGGAAAGGAACCTACTTCATGAAGTACAGGCTCAAGCCCTGATGCGTGCACCGGCATGACGGCATAACTCGTCCTTCGCGAGGAGCGTCGCCTCGTTGTAGGCGCCTTCCGCTGCGGTGACGAACGTCACCATCTCCTCCGCCGTGACGCCCGCCGCGGCGAGCGTGTCAGCCCCCAAGCCCACGCGCAGCAAGACCCCCGCGAAGACGGTGTTCGCCGGGGGAGGCGGAGGCTCGTAGCTCTCTCCTCCGCCGCCACC
>Ga0315910_10002051_pt1 | contig 18041 bp, 22 predicted proteins | sample EdamamesoilMG_FD_204470 | JGI IMG/M metagenome (GOLD analysis project Ga0315910, IMG submission 204470) | Garden soil microbial communities collected in Santa Monica, California, United States - Edamame soil | ecosystem: Environmental > Terrestrial > Soil > Garden | place: USA: California... | reverse complement strand
TGCGGCCCCTCGAGGGCGTAACCGGCGAGCGCACGTTCGATCTTCCACGCGTCGCCGCGCGTTTGCTGGTCCTCTTCACCCGCCTTGAGTGCGCGCGCCGTCGCGCCGTTCCATACCGGCAGGCAGCGCTCGGTCATGCGCAGCCGGAATTCCACGCCCGGACCGGTGAAGCCGACGGGGTACACCCAGTCGTCCAGGAATTTCTGGACGAGGGGATGATTGGCGCGCGTCACGGGGCACTCCGTTTGCAGCGGCGCTCTTCGCTCCAGGCCTCGGGCGGTGGCGGCACCAGCGATCGGCCGCCCGCGCTTTCGATAATGGAACCTGGCGCCGGACAGTACATGAGGCAGGCCGTGCAGCCCGGGTAGAGGCAGCGCTCCATGTCAATCTCGAATCGGTGCAGGGGATCCGGCGCGACGACGACCGCGTTCAGGTTGATCTCCCGGCAGACCACATAGCACATCCGGCACTCCGTGCAGGCGGCGTGGTCGATGCGGATCGGGATGACTGTCGGCGGGGCGGCCATGGCTCAATCCACGTAACTCGGCACGGCGGCCGCGCCGGCCTGTTCGGGAATGCCGAGCGTGAAGGTGGCGATTTCGTCGAGTGCAAAGAGGTAGTTCTGCCGCACCACTTGGTGATCGTGCCGGCACAGTCCCGCGTCCACGGTCGTCGCCACGTGCCGCTCAACGATCAGCCGTCCCATGAGGACATGGCTTCGCGTTTCGGCGACCTGGCCCGCAAACACGGCGCGGAGCTGCGCGTCAGGGAAACTCCTGCCCAGCCGCTCGAGCCACGCCAGTTCGATGACCTTCGCGCCTAGATTGAGGGCCGCGACGCGGATGCTCTGGCGGTAGTTCGTGAGCGCGCGCAACGCGAAGATGAAATACGCAAGGCGACTGGCTGGCGTGAACACGCAATTGGGATGGCGGAACGCCTCCCGCTGCGTGACCGTCCACCGCCGGCGCAGGATTTCGTCGACGTACTGCATCTCGTGCGTCGAGTCGTCGTAGATCTGCTTGCCGAATAGGTACGCGACAGATGGAGGAAATTCATTCACATTGAGTCCCTGCGCCCAGCTGCCATAGACGTAGTACATCACGCGCTTGAGCGTCCACAGGCGGCCGACGAGCCGGAAGCACTGCTCCTCGGTGAGTTCGCCTCTGAGCGCCGCGTCGAGCACGGCGTCCATCGGCGTGCGGCACCCATCCGCTTCGGCAAGTGCGCGCAGGTCCGTCGCCAGCAACGATCCTGGAATATCGGCCAATGTGCTCACGCGACGCTCGCTTCGGCCGGCATCCCCGCCGCGCCGGCCGCCGGCGGGAAGAGCGCGAAGCACTTGGTCGAGTTGAACACGTAGGACTCGATCCAGTCGACGATCTCGGCATGCTGGCCGAGAGCATGCATGGCGCCGGCAAGGCAAACCCAGTTCAGCAGTTCCTGCTGGCCGGCGTCCTCGATCTGGCAGGTAGACAAGTGTCGCCAGCGCTCGAGTTTTCCGCCTTGCAGTTCGGCCAGGCGGGCGCGGTCCGACTCGACGTCGCAATGAATCCAGCCGGTTTTTTCGGTCAGGAAGGCGTGCGACCAGGAGGCGGTTGCGATGAGGGCGACCCGCCAGGGGCTTTGCGCCAGCGCGCGGCCGGCCGCCACGCCGACGTCGAAGCATCGCGCCGGCGAGGGTCCCGGCAGATCCGGCGCCGCGCCCTGATTGGCTCGCAGATGGGCGATTCCGCCGCGCGCCCGGATGACCGACGAGCCATAACAGTTGACGTGGAAAGGCACGAGCGGATACGGAAATCCCTTGCGGTCGTAGTCGAGGAAAAGCAGCGTGTTGATGAACGCATGCGACAGGCCGGCTTCGTGGCGAAGCGCATAGGCGTAGGCCATGTCGATGCCGGCGTCAATCAGCGATGTCGTCAGGTATCGGGCTGCGTCAGGGTGGCCGCGCGCGCGAAATACGGTCTCGGCGGGCTCGCCCCACACGTTTGCGGCGGGGCCGCGCCGGCTCCTGCGCGCGAAGGGCCGGCTTTCCATCTCGGGCATCGCGAAGATGCAGAACGGGGGAATCACATCCTCGCGAAAATTCTCGTACTGGTCGTCGCCGAACATCACCACCACGTCAGGCCGGAAATCGTCGAGCGACCTGCGCACGCGGCGGAAGGCGTCCACGAGGCGCCGGCGGTGCTCGCCGGCCGCGCGCAGGCCCTGATCGTTGCTCCACTCGATGCGCATCGCCTCCGGCCATGCGGCGGGGTCGCGTCGGGCAGCGGGGACGCGGTCGCTCTCCAGCGTGCGCGTCAGCAGGGCCCCCATCTGCTCGTCCGGTACGATCAGGCCGGAATAATGGGTGACCCCGAGACCGAGTATGGCTCCCAATTATTGAACCGTCCGGCTAGCCGTCGGCGATCTTCAGCACCAGCTTGCCGAAATTCTCGCCGCTGAACAGCTTGTTCATCGTGGCGGGGAAATTCTCGATGCCGGGCACTACGTCTTCGCGCGAGATGAATTTTCCTTCCTTCATCCACTGCGCGATCTGCTTGACGGCCTCGCCGTAGCGGTCGGCGTAGTCGAACACCACCATGCCCTGCATGCGGGCGCGGGCGACGAGCAGCATCATGTAGTTGCTCGGGCCCTTCACCGGCGTGGTGTTGTTGTACTGGGAAATCGCGCCGCAGACGACGATGCGGGCGCCGCGGTTGATGCGCGTGAGCACCGTGTCGAGAATGTCGCCGCCGACGTTGTCGAAATAGACGTCCACGCCTTTCGCGCAGTGCTGCTTGAGTCCGTCGCGCAGGTTTCCGCTCTTGTAGTCGATGCAGGCGTCGAACTTGAGGTCGTTGACGACGAAGTCGCACTTCGCCTTGCCGCCGGCGATGCCCACCACGCGGCAGCCCTTGATGCGCGCCACCTGGCCCACCGTCTGGCCGACGGCGCCTGCGGCGCCGGAGACGACGACCGTATCGCCTTCCTTGGGCTGGCCGACGTCCAGCAGGCCGAAGTAGGCCGTCATGCCCGGCATACCGAGCGCGTTGAGCCACTGCGCCGGCGTGCCGAGGCGCGGATCGACCTTGTGCAGTCCGGTCTGCTTCACATCGGCGACCAGGCAGTACTCCTGGATGCCGAAATTGCCGGCGACGAGGTCGCCCGCGGCGAACGCGGGATTCTTGGATGCGGCGACCTTGCCGATGCCGCCCGCGCGCATCACCTCACCAATGCCGACGGGCGCGATGTAGCTGCGGCCCTCGTTCATCCAGCCGCGCATGGCAGGATCGAGCGACAGCTGCATCACCTTGACGAGTACCTGCCCGTCGGCCGGATCGGCCACGGGCTCAGTGGTCATATTCCAGTCGCTCGCCTTGGCCAGTCCGACCGGACGCGCGGCGAGGCGGTACTGCCGGTTCTGAAGCGCCATGCCGCGCTTAGCCCAGGTGCTTGCGGAAAAATTCGATGGTGCGGCTGCGCGCGAGCTTGGCGGCCTCCGCATTCCAGGAGCCGCGCTGGTCGCAGTTGAAGCCGTGGCCCGCGCCCGCATAGAAATGAGCGGTGATCCCGGGATGCTTGGCGGCGATTTCCTTCGCTTGCGCCAGCGTCGGCGACTGGTCGGTTTCGCCGAAATTGCACATCACCGGCACCTTGGGTTTCTCGTTGATCAGGCCGTGCATGCCGCCGCCGTAGTAGGGCACCGAGCAGGCGAGGCCGCTCGCGCGCGCAGCGGCCATCCAGGAAATGGTGCCGCCGAAGCAGTAGCCGACGATGCCGACCTTGCCGGCCTTGGCGGCTTCGGCAATCGCGGCCTGCACGTCCATCATGCTGTTCTTGGGATCGAGCTTCTGCATGATCGCCACGCCGGCCTGGATTTCCGGCTGCGAGTAGCCCGTGTCGTACTTGCGCTGTACGCGGTCGAACATGGCGGGCGACACGGCGAGGTAACCGTCGGCGGCGAAGCCGTCGGTGGTCTGCTGGATGTGGCTGTTGACGCCGAAGATCTCCGGAATCACCACCACGCCGCCGCGCGGCTTGCCGGCAGGCTGCGCGACGAAGGCCGCCAATTTGTGGCCGTCCGCGGCCGTGAGTTCGATGAATTTGCCCATGCGAATCCTCCTTTAGAATGAATATTATGAAGAAGAAACGGGACGAATTGCTGCAACTGGCGCGAAATGCGCTCGAAAAGGCAGGCGCGAACCCGGTCATGGCGGAAAACGCCGCGCTGCACCTGGTGCGCGCCGAGGAGCACGGCCTGCCCACGCACGGCATGTCCCGCGTGCCCTTCTATTGCGGCTTCCTCAAGAACGGCCGCGCCGACGGCGCGGCGCGCCCGACGATGGCCTCGGACAAGGCGGCGGTCTGTCTGATCGACAATCGCGACGGCTTGCCCTATGAATCGAGCGCTTGGGCGATCGAAGAAGTGATCCAGCGCGCGAGGCGCAACGGCATCGGCTTTGCCGGCATTACCAACAGCGCCCACGTCGGCGTACTCGGCATCCACCTGCTGCCGGTGGCGGCCGCAGGAATGGTGGGCGTGGCGTTCACCAATTCGCCGGCTGCGATTCCCGCCTGGGGCGGCAGGAAGGCGCTGTTCGGCACCGATCCGGTCGCATTCGCGTTTCCGAGGAAGAAGGGCGATCCGCTGGTGATCGACCTTGCACTCACCACCGTCGTGCGCGGCAAGATCATGCTGGCGATGCAGAAGGGCGAGAAGATTCCCGAAGGCTGGGCGCTGGACAGGAACGGTAAGCCGACCACCGATCCCAAGGAAGCCATCGAGAACGGCAGCCTGTTCCCGATCGGCGGCGCGAAGGGCGCGATGCTGGCGCTGTCCTTCGAGCTGATCTGCGCCGCGCTGACGGGCTCGGCGATTGGCACCGAGGCCGATTCGTTTTTCTCCGACAAGGGCAACAAGCCGAAGATCGGCCACGCCTTCCTTGCCATCGATCCGGGCGCGCTCGCGGGCCACGACCGCTACTTGGAGCGCGTGGAGACCGTGGTCACGACCATGCTCGCCGACGAAGGCGTGCGCCTGCCGGGCGCGCGGCGCTTTTTGTCCGAGAAGAAGCTGCGTGCCGAGGGCATCGAAATCGCCGACGAGCTTCTGAAAAAAATTGAGGCCTTGGCAGCCTGACATGCGCTGGGACGCCGTCGTCGAATTTCCGAAGATGAAAGTGGCCGTGGCCACGCGTGACGAGCGCGTGGTCGGGATCAAGTATCTGCCGCTGAGCGTCGACTCCAAGGATCCCGACAATCCGCTTGCAGAGCGCGCGATGCGCCAGCTTGAACGCTATCGTCGGGATCCGGACGCGAAATTCGATTTGCCGCTGTTGGTCGAAGGCAGCGAATTCCAGCGCCGCGTCTGGGACGCCATGTGCGCGATCCCGCGCGGCCGCACGCTCACCTACGGCGAGATGGCGCGCAAGCTGGGCGGCATGGATCACGAGGCCGCGCGCGCCGTGGGCCAGGCCTGCGGAGATAACCGGCTGCCGATCGTGATTCCCTGCCATCGCGTGGTCGCCGCGGACGGCATCGGCGGCTTTTCGCACACCACCGACGGCTACCTGATCGACGCCAAGCGCTGGCTGCTGATGCACGAGGCGAGCGCGGACGCTTTCCGGCTCCGGTGAGCCCGGCGTCCGCGGCGCTGCTCGACGCCTTCGCCGACGCGCTCTGGCTGGAAGACGGGTTGTCGAAGAACACGCTGTCGTCCTACCGGCGCGACCTGGAACAACTCGCGCTCTTCCTGAAAAAGACGCCGTTGGAAAGGGCGACCGAAGTGGACTTGTTCTCGTTCCTCGCCGCGCGCCGGGGCCGCAGCTCCAGCGCCGCGCGCATGCTCTCGAGTCTCAAGCGTTTCTACGGCTGGTGCCTGCGCGAGCGCAAGATCAAGGCCGATCCGACGCTCAAGCTCGACCCGCCCAAGCGCACGCCGCGCTTTCCGAAGACGCTCTCGGAAGCGGACGTCGAAGCGCTGCTCGCTGCGCCCAATGTCAAGACGCCGCTCGGCATGCGCGACCGCACCATGTTCGAGGTCCTTTACGCGGCGGGATTGCGCGTCTCGGAACTGGTCGGCCTCAAGGTCTTTGAAGTCAACCTGGATGCCGGCGTGCTGCGCATCTTGGGCAAGGGGTCCAAGGAGCGTCTCGTGCCGCTGGGCGAAGAAGCGGTCGATTGGGTCCGGCGTTACATCAAGGAATTCAGACCTTCGCTGCTGAAGAAGAAATCGTCCGACCATCTGTTCGTCACCGCCCGCGGCGCCGGCATGTCGCGCCAGGCGTTCTGGCAGAACATCAAGCGCTACGGCGCGCGCGCCGTCCCGGGCAAGCATTTCTCGCCGCACGTGCTTCGCCACGCCTTTGCCACGCACTTGATCAACCACGGTGCCGACCTTCGCGTGGTGCAGCTGCTGCTCGGCCATGCCGACATCTCGACCACGCAGATCTACACCCACGTCGCGCGGGAGAGGATGAAGGCGCTGCACGCGAAACACCATCCGCGCGGATGAATTCGGTCGCCGGCGCTAAAATAGGGTTTGCGAGCGTATGCAATGACACTTCCTTCCGAAACTCTTACAGCACATCGTGAACGGGTCCTGGAGATTGCTCGGGCGCATGGCGTGCACAACGTAAGGGTGTTCGGATCTATCGTGCATGGTGCGGACCGCGAAAATAGTGACATCGATCTTCTCGTCGATGTTGACCAGAGCGTGACGTTGTTTACCCTCGCCGGCTTGGAGCTGGCGTTAAGGACTCTTCTCGGCGTTCGTGTGGATGTTCGAACGCCGGCCGAAATTTCGCGATATATTCGTGACCGGGTGCTCGCCGACGCGCGCCCTTTGTGAGCGAGCAGGAAATTGTTCTAGCTTGTGAATTCTTGTTCTGTAGTGGCTGATACTCCTGCGACGATGTTCCTGAAGGCGCACAAGGTCGCCTACACGGAGCACGAATACGAATACGTCGAGCGCGGCGGCACCGAAGTCTCCGCGAGCGCGCTCGGCGTGTCCGAGCATCATGTGGTGAAAACGCTGGTGATGCAGGATGAGGACGCCAAGCCCCTGATCGTCCTAATGCACGGAGACAAGAAAGTCTCAACAAAAAACCTCGCTCGCCAGGCGGGCCGGAAACGCATCGAACCCTGCAGGCCCGAGGTCGCGCAGCGGCACACCGGCTACCAGGTCGGCGGCACGTCACCGTTCGGCACGAAAAAGACGATGCCGATCTTTCTGGAGCGTTCGATTCTCGAGCTGCGCAAGGTCTACATTAACGGAGGCAGACGCGGATTTCTGGTGTTCGTTTCCACACAGGACATCGCTAAGGCCTTGAATCCGCAGTTGGTGGACGTTGCCTTGGACGCATAGATAAATTACCCCCGGCGCGGCCATGTAATACTGGCCTTCCGCCGGTCCCCTGGTTACTCGCTCATGCCGGAATTGGAAGTCCTGATCGTTGATGACCATGCATTCATCCACGAAACCTTGGCGGCCGTGGTGCGAAAGGCTGTGCCCGGTGCGGCGGTGCGCGCGGCGGATTCATTCGAAAAAGGCATGGCACAGGCCCGCACGCTGCGGCCGCACTCGCTCGTCCTGCTCGATCTTGGAATGCCCGGCTGCTCCGGAATCGAGTCTCTGACGCGCTTTCGCGGAGCACTACCCAAACTCAGGGTTGCAGTCTTATCAGCAGACGAGGAAACGCGCACCGTGCACGCGGCATTCGACGCCGGTGCGGTGGGCTACATTCCGAAAAGCACCCCTCCGTCCGCGATGGTGGCGGCGATCCGGCTCATCGCCGACGGCGGAACTTATTTCCCTCGGCAACTCATGAACTCGCCGACAGAGGGGTCAGCGAAGGCCAAATAACGCACTCCCGGCGTAGATTTCTGGCGTGGCAAATAAATCAACGGTTGAACCTGACAACTGCGGTTTTTGTCGGAATCGTTTTTGTGCCTAAGGATGTATTCTGAAAGGGGATTGTGGGAAACAATCGGACAACGGGCAAAGTGTTATCCGACGTTAAAGTCGGCTATTAAGAGTTAGTAGCCACGCTAAATGGGGCTCCGATCGCTAACTTGCGCCCTACGGTCCAAGCGCGTCTCGCACGCTTGGCGAGGTTATGGCTCAGTGATATTCCTTGAGTTTGGAAAGCTCTCTCTCGTGCGCGGGGTGAGCGGCAAAACGACAGGCCCTTTTGGTGAGCTGAGCCTCATGAGTGTGTGGAAATGGAAGATCGATAGCGGTAGATCCACCCTAGCCTTGTCCTGGGGCAATGAGCGTCGTTGGTCTCAAAGCTTGAAGCGTCTTGTGGGCGCGAAGGTTAGGTCGGTGAAGATCTTGACCTGTCGGCCTGACCTCGAGATTCTTCTTAGCAATGGACTCCGCGTTACGTCACCTGCCGGAGATCGATTTTCAGGGTGGACCGTTCTTGGACACCAGGCATACCGCGGGTCAGTTTCAGTAAGGCGAGGTAAGCTGCGTCGGGTTGGCCGTGGCGCCTAACAGCGCGTTGTTGACCAACACCTTCAATTCGCTAGGCTGCGCATACCGCGTGGCAAAACGCGAACGTTGGGCGTCTTAGGCATCATGAACATCGACCAGAAAGCGAATCTCGACGCCGCCGTCATGGCGCTCGGTCAGAATCTCACCGTCGCGTGGAGCTACTTTCATCTCCTTCGCGGCATGGATCAAGGCAGGCTCCAAAACCCGGAAGTAGCCGACCGATTTGGCATGCTCTACGACCGGGCATGGTGTGCCGTTTTCGACGGACTCTTTTCCAAAGTGGGAACCCTGCTGGATAACACTAAGGGAACCAATTCACTACCGAATCTCATAACGCTGGTACGTCGATATGGGACAGCAGAACTGAGGCAGCTCACTTCTGGAGTCGAGTCGAGCCTCGCAACGAAAGGTAGTTCCCTCTCGAAACTGAGGAACTGGCGACATGACGCGGTGGCGCATGATGCATTCGACCGGAGTCCTGAGTTTCACACAGACAACAAAATGACGTTGACCGAGATCGAAGGTGCCCTGGCGCAACTGGAAGATCTGCTAAATCGTCTATCTTGGAACGTGCTCGGCATACACAACGAAACGCGTAGCGCTTTTGAGGGCCTCGTGGGTGACGGCAAAGCGCTGTTCGCATCCACCGCCGCAGGCCTTCGAGGCGTGGCTGCGACAGACCGCGGAGCCTGACCAATGACGCGCGCCCCATTGTTGCTGTGGACGTGCCAGCAGCATCGCTCCGGGGCGACCATTGTCGCGGCCCGCCGCAGAAGAACACGTTAGCAGCCGCAATGCAGCCGCTTTCAATCTTCGTCAGTTCGACCTGCTATGACCTTCGCGCACTGCGGGAACACCTGCGCTCCGAGATCGCGGCATGGGGCCACGATCCGGTATTGAGCGAGTACCCATCTTTTCCCGTTTCGCCTGATCTAACGACAGTCGAAAATTGCAAGAAGGTTGTACGAGAGCGCGCAGACGTCTTTGTGCTCGTTGTAGGTGGAAGGCGAGGTTCGCTTGACCCAGCAACGGATCGCTCGGTGGTCAACGTCGAATACCGAGAGGCCCGGTTCATTGGAATTGATTGCATCATTTTCGTTGAAAAGCAAGTATTGGATTTACTGCCTCACTTCAAACGAAATCCAGATGCCGATTTCTCATCGACGGTCGACTATCCAGATGTCTTCCGGTTCATCAACGAAATCGCAGACAGCACTAAGTGGATATTTCCTTTTGCTCGGACCGACGAGATTCTCACTACGCTCCGAGCACAACTTTCAATTAGGTTTCGCGACTTGTTGCAGCGTGCGAGGTCAAGTCGCCTGACGATACCCCCTGAATTCGTTGGTGAATCGGAGGTTATTGCGCGAATCGCGTTAGACAAGGAAGATCATTGGGAGTATCAACTTGCGTGCGAAATCCTGAAGGATAGGATGCGTCGTTTGGATACTAAGTTTTCTGAAGTCAGGTCGGGCTTCGCTGTTCGCCGCACCAAGTTTCTAGCCGGCCGCGATACGATCAATTTTATTCAGGACTTATTTAAAGACTTGACCACTATCATCGAAGCGGCGGTAAAGATTCTTCATGAGCAGCTTGTGCCTGCTTTTGGACCGCCTGGATCCCCTGGGGATGCGGGGCAAATCAAACGGGCATGCGATAACCTTTATTTGGTCTTTCTTTCTCTCTACGAATGGGAAATGGACGTGCGTTTCGTGCGCCCCCACGAGGTTTTTGAAGGAATATTTTCTCAAATGCACGGATGGTCCGAAGAACTCATGTCGGAGTTTCATAGGCTTCCTCGAGAACTTGACAATCTACTTTCCCGACCGGGTCTCACCGGACAACATTCAATTAACTTGGAGATCGTCGCCCCGAAGGGTATTGGAACCTTGACCGCAGAGTTCGCGAGGATGGCAAATGATCCACGTGTTATTGCCGCAGTCACGAGCGGTCGCTAACCCCACGCCCCACCGGACGCGTGGGAAGCGCCGTGCGTTAAAGCGAAATCTCAGCCGCGCCAGTGGGCGTGAACGTTAGGCCGCACGAATACACTTAGCCATGGCAATTCACTTCGACTGGAAGTTTTGGGTTGTTTTGGCCGCCACGTTGGCTGGCGTTCTTGTACCTGTATGGCTGTGGCGGGTGGACTTAGAGGCACGGTCTGTGCACTTCAGGAAGCTCTCTCAGACCTCCTTGCAGCCACCCGACGCTGCAAAGACTCTCGATCTGCGAGTGACTCTAGGCGGCTCTGAGTTGCAGTCCCCATATCTCACGGTCTTCGAGCTCGTAAATGACGGAGCCAGACCCGTTCCCGCGTCAGACTTTGAGTCTGCCCTCGAGATCACTCCGAAGAACAAGGCAGAGATCGTTCGGACTAGCATTACCGCCGTACGGCCTGCAGATCTCGCGCCGTCTCTCTCGCTAGAAGGCGGAACATTGAAGATCAAGCCGATGCTGCTCAATCCCGGCGATTCCGTGACGATCGCCATACTTACCATAAAGGAGGAGCCCGACTTCGTATCGAGGGCGCGCATCGCCGGCGTCCGAACCGTTCCGATCGTCAACTTACAAGCCAAGGCTGTCTCGCCGGTTCGCATGGTCGTATTGATATTCGTGGGATTTATTTTCTTCGTGGTTGCCAATTTGGTCGTGACTGGATGGCCGAGTCGAGGAGTCAGGCTCCGTCCGCGCGCCTCGTTTCTGATGTTCGTGGCTGCAATGATCGGAGCAACAATTTTCCTCACTGCGGGGTTGGAGTACCTTGGTATTGAAGGCTTCTGGCAGTATGCGGGCGCCTTCGTAGCCTTCATGCTGCTGACGAATCTTATTTCTAGTTGGCTTAACCGAGCGGAGTTGACGAATGTCCGCCAAAAGAGCGACGCTGTCTGACGAGAGGTAGATCGTGGCAAAGCGTAAAGGCAAGTCCAGCGCCAACATTTTTCTCGATCTCGGGTTCCCTGCGCATGAGGCGTCGGTCATGCTGCTGCGTGCGCAACTCGCCGAAGCGCTGCGCAGCTGGATGGAGCGGGAGAAACTGACGCAGGCGCAGGCTGCGAAGCGCTTGGGCGTTGCGCAACCCCGGGTTTCGGAGATTGTCCGGGGCAAGGTCGAGCTTATGTCTCTCGACTATATGGTCCAACTTTGCAGCAAGGCCAATCTGGATGTGGGATTGCGCCTGGCGGCATAGCCCGGAGACGCGGTACCGTCGTTGGCTAGAGACCTATTCAGCCATTCAGACTGTCACGATCGCCGGCCGCGCTCGATGGCCACGCCGACGAACTTGGCGTTCGGTAGGACCGCAACTTTGGACGCCGTGACTTTGACCCAGGGGGCCTTGAAGTCCTCGATCAGGAGCTTGGCGATGCGTTCGGCGAAGGTCTCCACCAGCCGGAAATGCTGCGAGGCGCCCAGCGCCTTGAGCTTGAGCGCCACCTGCGCGTAGTCGATCGTATCGGCGACCTTGTCCGAGGCGAACACGGCGGGGCCGGGGATGCCGATGTCCAGGTCGACGGACACGGTCTGCGGCACGTAGCGCTCGCGCTTGTAGATGCCGATCAGCACTTCCACGCGCAGGTCGCGAATGACGATGGTGTCCATCCCACAAGATTATAGAATCCGGGGCCTATGCAGACCGCACTGATTGAATCGATGGTGATTGTTGCGGCCGCCTATCTGCTCGGCTCGGTTTCGTTCGCCGTGCTGGTGAGCAAGCTGATGGGCCTGCCCGACCCGCACAGCTACGGCTCGAAGAACCCTGGCGCAACCAATGTACTGCGCACGGGCAACAAGGTCGCGGCGGCGCTCACGCTGATTGGCGACACCGGCAAGGGCGCGCTCGCGGTGATCCTGGCAGCCATGTATACGGGATCGGATCCCGCGATCGGCTACGACGCGCCGATCGCGGGCGCGATGGCGCTGCTCGGGCACCTGTATCCCGTGTTCCACCGCTTCCAGGGCGGCAAGGGCGTGGCGACTGCGGCCGGTGTGCTGCTTGCGCTCAATCCGTGGCTGGGCCTGGGCGTGCTCGCGACGTTCGCGATCATCATCGCGTTTTTCCGCATGGTGTCGCTGGCGTCGATCATTTCGGCGGTATTCGCGGTGTTCTGGGCCTGGTCCTTGTTTGGTCTCACACCCATCACGCCGGTGGTCGGCGCGATTGCGCTGCTGGTGATCTGGCGCCATCGCGAAAACATCGTTCGCATCGCGCGCGGAAGCGAGCCGCGCCTTGGAGAAAGGAAGACATGAAAATCCTGGTGCTGGGCGCGGGCGGGGTGGGCGGCTACTTCGGTGGACGCATGGCCGAAGCGGGCCTGGACGTCACATTCCAGGTGCGCCCCGCGCGGGCCGAATTGCTGGCGAAGACCGGGCTGCGCATCAAGAGCAAGGCGGGGGACCTCAAGCTGGCGCCGAAGTGCATCGTCGAGCCGCAGGTGAAGCCAGACTACGACGTGATCCTTTTTACGGCGAAGGCCTACGACCTGGGAAGCGCCATGGACGCCATTGCGCCGGCCATGTCGGGCAATGCACGCGGGCATGTGCTGCCGATGCTCAACGGCATGTCGCACCTGGAGGCGCTCGACGCGCGCTTTGGCCGCGAGCGCGTGCTGGGCGGCGTGGCCTACATCGCGTCGACCCTCGCGCCGGACGGCGAAATCCAGCACTTGAACGATTTCGCCCGCATCGTCTTTGGGCCGCGCGCCGGGAGCCAAGCCGCGGCCTGCGGGGAACTTTCGCGCTCGCTCGAGGGCGCGCAGGTTCCGATCAAATTCGACTGGAAGCAGCTCGACAATGTCGAGCAGGCGATGTGGGACAAGTGGGTGCTGCTCGCGACGCTCGCGGGCATGACCTGCCTGATGCGCGCACCGGTGGGAGACATTGTCGCGACAGGCGCCGGCGAAAAACTGACGCTGGCGCTGCTTGCGGAAAATGCCGCCGTGGCGAAGGCCGAGGGGTTTGCGACACCGGACGCGGTGATGGGAAATTACCGCGGCATGCTGACGCAAAAGGGCTCGGCGTTTACCGCGTCGATGCTGCGCGACGTCGAATCGGGCGGCCAGGCGGAGGGTGAACACATACTCGGCGCGTTGCTGCAGAGGGCGCGCAAGCACGGCATCGGCGCGCCGGTGCTGGAAGTCGCCGCCACGCACCTGGAAGCCTACGCGGCGCGAAGGAAGCGGGAAAAAGGCAGCTGATCGTTATCAAGGACGGCCGATGGCCGCCAAATCCCAGCGCGGCCGCACGCCAAATGCGGGACCCGTCGCTGCGGCGCTCAGCCCGGCCTCGAGCCGCAGTGCCGCGGCGAACGCAATCATCGCGCCGTTGTCGGTGCACAGTTCCGGCTCCGGGTAGAACACGTCGAATCCCACTTCCTTTCCCTTGGCATTCAACGCGGCGCGAAGCTGGCTGTTGGCGCCGACCCCGCCCGCGACCACCAGCTGCGTGAGGCCGGTGCGTTGCATCGCCAGCGCGCACTTCGCGACCAGCACGCCGACGACTGCATCGACGAAATCGCGGGCCAGGTTCTGGGGGTAAATTTTCCCCCCCGTTTTATTTTCTTTATTTAATAAAGTTAAAACTGCAGTTTTCAGGCCGGAAAAACTGAATTCCAGGTCGCCGCTCGCGATCATCGGGCGCGGCAGCTTGTAGCGTCCCGGCCGGCCCGATTCGGCGAGCCTGGAAAGGGCCGGCCCGCCGGGATAGCCCAGGCCGAGCAGCGTGGCGGTTTTGTCGAAGGCTTCGCCCGCGGCGTCGTCCTGGGTCTCGCCCAGCAGTTCGTAGCAGCCGACTTCGTGCACGCGCATCAATTGCGTGTGGCCGCCCGACACCAGCAACGCAACGAAGGGGAACGTGGGCGCCGTGGACGAGAGCAGCGGCGAAAGCAGATGGCCCTCGAGATGGTGGATGCCAATCGCAGGCACACCTAGCGCGTGCGCGAGGCTCCGGGCGAACGACGCGCCGGCCAGCAGCGCGCCCGCGAGTCCCGGGCCTTCGGTGTAGGCGACGGCGCCCAGGTCGCCGAATGTGCGTCCGGCGCGCGCCAGCACCTCGCGGCTGAGCGGGACCAGGCGCCTCAGGTGGTCGCGCGAGGCGAGTTCGGGGACGACGCCACCGTAAGCCTCGTGCATGGCGACCTGGGAGTGCACCGCATGGGCGAGCAGCCCCCCCGCCTGGCGGTCGTAGAGCGCCAGGCCGGTCTCGTCGCAGGAGGTCTCCACCCCGAGGATCAGCATGGCCGCGATTCTGCCTGAATGTGTCGCAAATTCCGGGACTTCTGATAGAATGCGCCCCTTTCCGGAATCCGGTAATCAGGGAAACGCATGCCGACCGTACGCATCAAGGAAAACGAGCCCTTTGAAGTGGCGATGCGCCGCTTCAAGCGCACCGTTGAGAAGACCGGGCTGCTCACCGAGCTGCGCGCCCGCGAGTACTACGAAAAGCCCACGACCGAGCGCAAGCGCAAGCTCGCGGCCGCCGTGAAGCGCCATCACAAGCGCTTGCGCAGCCAGCTGCTGCCGAAGAAGATGTACTAGGAGCTTTCTCCCAATACACTCGACGCCTCGGTTCCGCCGGGGCGTTTTGCTTTATGACCCTCAAAGACAAGATCACCGACGACATGAAAACCGCCATGCGCGCCAAGGATACGGCGCGCCTGGGCACCGTCCGCCTGCTGCTCTCGGCCATGAAGCAGAAGGAAGTCGACGAGCGCGTCGAACTCACCGACGTCGATGTGCTGGCAATCATCGAGAAAATGCTCAAGCAGCGGCGCGAATCCATCGCGCAGTATGAAAAGGCGGCGCGCGCCGACCTGGCCGACGTCGAGAAGGCGGAGATCGTCGTGCTCTCGGCCTACCTGCCGCAGCAGATGTCGGAGGCGGAAGTAGTCGATGCCGTGCTCGCCGCGATCAAGGAATCCGGCGCCGCGGGGCCAAAAGACATGGGCAAAGTCATGGGCTTGCTGAAATCCCGGCTGGCCGGCCGCACCGACATGGGCAAGCTTTCGGGTCTGGTAAAAGCAAAGCTTGTTGGTTAAATTGACGGCGCAGCCCGCGCCGTGATTCCCGAGTCATTCAAGCAGGACCTTCTCAACCGCGTCGACGTCGTCGAAGTGGTCTCGCGCTACGTGCGCCTGAAAAAGGCGGGCGCCAACTTCCAGGGCCTGTGCCCGTTCCACAACGAGAAGACGCCCTCGTTCAGCGTCAGTCCGGCGAAGCAGTTCTATCACTGCTTCGGCTGCGGCGCGCACGGCAACGCGATCGGTTTCCTGATGGCCTACGGCGGCATGGGGTACGTCGACGCGGTGAAGGACCTGGCCTCGCACGCCGGCATGCAGGTGCCGGAGGCGCAGCCGCGCTCCCCGGAGCAGGCGCAGCGCGAGACCGAGCGCAAGGAACAGGAAACGGGCCTGGTCGCGGTGATGGAGCGCGCCATGGAGTTCTACCGTGCCGAACTGAAGAAAGCGCCGCGCGCCATCGAATACCTGAAGGGGCGCGGCCTCACGGGCGAAATCGCGGCGCGCTTTCGCATCGGTTACGCGCCCGACGACTGGCAGGGCTTGAAGGGCGCGTTCACCGACTACGAGCATAAGTCGCTGGTCGAGGCGGGCCTGGTAATCGCCAACGAGGGCAAGCGCTACGACCGCTTCCGCGACCGCGTCATGTTCCCGATCCTGAACGCGCGCGGCGCGGTGATCGGCTTCGGCGGGCGCGTCCTTGGAGAAGGCGAGCCGAAGTACTTGAATTCTCCCGAGACACCGCTGTTCGAGAAGGGGCGCGAGGTGTACGGCCTGGTGCAGGCGCGCGACGCAATGCGCGCGGCCGGACGCGTGCTGGTGGTCGAGGGCTACATGGACGTGGTGGCGCTGGCGCAGTTCGGCGTCGGCTACGCGGTGGCGACGCTGGGGACCGCGACCACGCCGGTTCACGTGTCCAAGCTGTTGCGCCTGACCGACGAGCTGGTGTTCTCCTACGACGGCGACAGCGCCGGGCGCAAAGCAGCCTGGCGCGCGCTGGAAGTCAGCCTGCCGCTGGCAACCGATGCGAAGCCGATGCGCTTTCTCTTCCTGCCGCCCGAGCACGATCCGGACAGCTACATCCGCAAGCACGGGCAGGAGGCTTTCGAGCAGCTGGTGCGCGAAGCGCCAACGCTTTCGGAATTCCTCATCTCCGAACTGCGCGCCCAGTACGACCTGAATACTCCGGAAGGCCGCGCGGGATTCCTGATGGCCTCGAAAACTTATCTCGAGAAGCTCACGGCGCCCGCATTGCGCATACAGCTCCTCAGGGAATTTGCTTCGCTGGCGAAGGTGTCGACGGAGGACATTGAGAAGTTGATCCAGCCCGATCGTCCACAAACCTTTCAGCGTGCGGCGCCCGGGCGATCGACGTCCGCCAGGGTCGTTCCCCTTGAGCGGCAGTTGCTCCGGTACGTCCTGCTGGTCCCGAAATTGGTCAAAGAATTGGAAATCGAATTGCTGGACCAGAATCTCACGGAGACCGGATTCCTGAACTTTATTGCCGGAAGGGCAGTCGACGAAAACGCCAGTTCGGCATTCCTCATCGAATTTTTCCAGGGTACCGACTTCGAACAAATGGTCTACTCGGCCCAGGCGGAAATCGAGGAGCAGGGCATTCCCGTTGAAACCATGGAATCTGAGTTCCAGAGCGTCCATGTCGCCCTGCGGATAAACCGCATGAACCAGGAGATCAACGATCTCAGGACCAGGGTGAACGCCGACCCGCGGCTGGGCCAGCGCCTGAACCTGCTGGTGAAGGAGCTGGGCCAGCTGAAGAACCAGCGCAGTGCGCCGACGGTCTGATTTTTGGCACGCTTTTTTCCCGCGCGCCGTTATCACAAAACGCGCCAATCCGCCTGCGCCATAGGGTAGAATCGCGCACTTTTTTCCGTGCCCGGATGTCTAACCGGGCTCATCTAGAGGCGACATGGCCAAACCGAAGCGCAAACCGAAATCGAGCCGTGCCCCCAAGGCCAGTAAAAAGCCCCATAAGATCAAGGCGTTGAAAAAGAAGGCGGCGGGCCGCGCACGGCCTGTCGGGAAAAAAGCGAAGGCGGCCGCAAAACCGCTGAAGAAAGTACTCGCGCGCAAAGCCGCGCCGGCGCTCAAGGCTGCAGCAGGAAAACCTGCGAAACCCGAGGACGGCAAGAAGGGCAAGGTCGCAGGCAAGCCGACGATCAAGAGCGCGAAGGCCGCGCTCGAGTTGCTCGAAGCGAACGTCGCCGCGGCCAAGGGCAAGGGCGTCAAGGGCCGTCTGGGCCGCAAGGGCAAGAAGGACGCCTGGCTGATTCCGCCGGAGATGCCCAAGGAAGACGCCGAGACGCGCCGCACGCGCCTGAAGAACCTGATCAAGCTCGGCAAGGACCGCGGCTTCCTCACCTACTCCGAGATCAACGACCATCTGCCCGACGACCTCGTCGATGCCGAGCAGATCGAAGCGATCATCTCCACGTTCGGCGACATGGGCATCCAGGTCTACGACCAGGCGCCCGACCAGGAACAGCTCCTCATCAGCCCGGACCAGCCGGCGGCCACGCCGACCGACGACGA
>Ga0315910_10002050_pt1 | contig 18052 bp, 13 predicted proteins | sample EdamamesoilMG_FD_204470 | JGI IMG/M metagenome (GOLD analysis project Ga0315910, IMG submission 204470) | Garden soil microbial communities collected in Santa Monica, California, United States - Edamame soil | ecosystem: Environmental > Terrestrial > Soil > Garden | place: USA: California... | reverse complement strand
GTGATCTACGACGGCCGCGGTACCGGCCTCGCTGACCGCAACGTCACGGAGTTCTCCCTAGACACGATGGTCGAGGACATGGAAGTCGTTGCCGACACCAATCGGCTCGAGCGTTTCGGAATCCTCGCCTATTCGCAAAGCTGCGCCGTCGCGATCGCCTACGCCGTTCGCCATCCCGAGCGGGTTTCGCGCATGGTTCTCTACGGCGGCTTCGCTCACAACTTCCGCACGGCGGAGGAGGTCGACGCGATCGCCACGCTGTTCGCCCAGAGCTGGGGCAAGGCCAATCCCGCGACGCGCCAGATCTTCACGGCGTCGCTCTTTCCGGACTCAACCAGAGAGGAGTTCGACGCTTTCAACGAATTGCAGCGCGAGGCCATCGCGCCCGAGACGGCCTCGCGGCTCTTCCGGGCCTGCCATGCCATCGACGTTCGCGAGCTCGCAAAGCGGGTGACGGTGCCGACGCTCGTCATGCACTCGCGCAACGAGCCCGGTGTCCCCGTCGAGTGCGGACGGGAAATCGCCTCGCTGATACCCGGGGCGCGCTTCGTGCCGCTCGACTCGCAGAATCACCTCGTGCTCGAGCGCGAGCCGGCGTACCGGCAGTTCATCGACGAGACGGTGGCGTTCGTCAGGGGCGGATAGCGCGCACCCGAGATGAGCTGCGCCGCCGGCAAGCTCAGGTGCCGGTCGGCATCTCAATCCGGAATCGCGTCATGCCGTCGGCGGGCTCGAGCGCGTAGCCGAAGCCGTGCTGGGTGAGAATTTCCCGGACGAGCATGAGTCCAAGCCCCTGACCCTGGGGCTTCGTCGTGAAGAACGGCGTGAACAGCTGTGTCCTGGCCTGCTCGTCGATTCCCGTCCCCGAATCCGAGACCGCGATCTCGACCATCCCGTCGCCGCTGCGCGCCGCGATCTCTATGCGCCCGTTCCGGTCGATTGCTTCGGCCGCGTTCCGGATGATATTGATCAGTACCTGCTCCATTTGATTGCGATCCATCGACACGGGCGGCAGTCCTTCCGGCGCCTCGACTGCGAGCTCGATCCCGCGCCCGGCGAGCCCGGCGCTGAACATCGTGCGCATCGCATTGAGCAGCTCGCGCAAGTCGACGGCCTGGCAGTGCGGTGCCGGCAGCTTGACGAGGTCGCTGTAGCCGCGCGTGAACTCGTTGAGATTGCGGTTGCGCGTGATCAGGACATCCAGCGCATTTCGATAGTCCTCGCGGTGCTCAGCGTTCGAGATCTCGGGGCCGTAATTACGGCAGGACTCGAGCAAGGAGTTGGTGGCCGCGACCGTGTTCGTGACCTCGTGGGCAATCATGCGGATCAGCTTTTCGTAGGTTTCCCGTTCGCTGCGATTAAGCTCGGCAGTCAACTCCTCGATCAGGATGTAGCTGCGCTCGAAACCGCGGTCGGAGAATCGCCCGCGCTGACAGCGGAACCGGCGGCCGCCGCGGCCCGCGAGCATTCGCGACTCGTCGGTGCGCAGCGTCGTCAGCGCCTGGGCGAGCGGCGAGCCGAGTTCGGCCATCTCCTGCCCCGCGAGATCCTGGCCGCGAGCCTCGAGGAGCTCGCGGGCGCGGGGATTGGCGAGCGAGATCCGGCCGTCGAAGTCGAAGATCACGATGCCGATGGGCGTCACTGTCAGGAATCGATCGAGAAAGCCGCGTTGCTCGCCGAGTCGCAGCCACTCCTGCTGCAGATTTCCCAGCATGCGGTTGTAAGCCGCGATGACGCGGTCCATCTCGCGCTGGTGCACGGACGGATAGCGCACGCCGTATTCGCCCGACTCGATCACGTCCGCGAGGGTCTTGCCGATCTCGTGGGGTTGCAGCGCCACGCGTATCCAGCGGATGCCAAGCACCAGGGAGGCGAGCAGCAGGATCTCGAACGCAAAGAGTCCCCACCCGAGCGTCTCCCGTTGCCAGATCAGCGCCGCAGCGACCAAGGCATGAATGAAGACGACGTAGGCGTAGAGCCTGACCTTGAGGCTCACGAAGTCTCGAGCCCGTGCTTCGCGAGCCGCCGGTAGAGCGCCGCGCGGCTCAGGCCCAGAAGCTCGGCAGCGCGCGTGACGTTGCCGGTGCACTGGCTCATGGCCCGACCGATCATGAGCTTCTCGATCTGGTCGAGCGGCAGCACGTCGCGGTCGAGCCGGTCGGTCGCAGCGATCTCGCCGGCGCCACTCACGGCTTCGAGCTCGGCGCGGCCGAGCAGGGGTTTCGCCGACATCAGCGCGGCTCGCTCGACGCAGTGCTTGAGCTCGCGGACATTCCCGGGCCAGGTCTGGAGAGCGAGCCAGCGCCAGCCATCCGGTGAGATTCCGATCTCGCCGAGGCCGTAGCGCTCCTTGATCTGACGCAGGTGATGCGCGGCAATCAGCGGGATGTCTTCCTTGCGGGCGCGCAATGGCGGCATTTCGAGCGTGATCAGGTTCAGCCGGTAATAGAGGTCTTCGCGAAACGCTCCGCGCGCGACGAGCTCGGCCAGATTCCGGTTCGTCGCGGCGACGACGCGAAAGTTCGAGCGGCGCGGCTGGCCGTCGCCGACGCGCTGGAAGATCTGGTCCTGGAGTACGCGCAGAAGCTTGGTCTGTGAAGCGCGGTCGACCTCCGCGATCTCGTCGAGAAAGATCGTGCCGCGGTCAGCCTGCTCGAAATAGCCGGCGCGGTCGCGCCGGGCATCCGTAAAGGCGCCGCGCACATGGCCGAACATCTCGCTCTCGAACAGAGCAGGGACGATCGCGCCCATGTTGACCTTGACGAGAGGGCCGGCCGCGCGACGGCTATTGGCGTGAATCGCGTTTGCGAGCAGTTCCTTGCCGGTGCCGCTTTCGCCGGTCACTAGCACCGTAGCGTCCGTCTTGGCGACTCGCGCAACGTGATTGAGCACGCGCACGAGCGCGGTATCGCGGCCGAGGATCTCGCTCAATTCGTAGTCCACGTCGAGCGCCTCGCGGTCGGCGAGCTCGGTGCGCGTCTGGCCGAAGAGGCTGAGCGCAGTGCGGATTGTCTCGATGAGGCGCTCGTTATCCCAGGGCTTCGTCACGAAGTCGCTGGCGCCGGCCTTCATGCCCTCGACCGCGAGTGCAATCGAACCCCAGGCCGTGATCAGGACGACGGGCCGGCCTCCGTGGAGGCGACGGATTTCGCGGAGCAACGTCATGCCTTCCTCGCCCGTCGTCGAGCGCGAGAAATTCATGTCCTGGATCACGAGATCGATCGGCTGTTTCTGAAGCGCGTCGAGCGCTGCGGCCGGTGTGCTTGCAGCGACCGAGCGGAACCCATTCTGCTTCAGCAGCAGCTCGAGGGAGGCCGTGACCGATACGTCATCGTCAATTACCAGGATCGTCGACATCACTCGTAACGTAGCGCATCGGCGGGATCGCGGCGAGACGCGAGCCAGCTCGGGTAGAGCGCGCCTAGCAGAACGAGAGCGAGGATCAGTACGGCCGTCAGCCCAATGCCCGGGATGGCTGTGGCCCAGTCGATGCGGCCGATGAGCTCGAGCAGCGGAAACTGGATCGCGATGACGCTGCCGATCAGCATTCCGGCCGCTCCCACGAGCAACATCTCGGCCTGGATCTGGCGGCGCACGTCGCTGGCCTTGGCGCCCAGCGCGCGGCGGAGCCCGATCTCCTGGGTGCGCCGGACGACGTCCTGCCAGAGCACGCCAATCAAGCCCATGACGACGAGGGCGATGAAGAAGGCAGCAACCGTCCATTCGATCTTGATCGGCAGCAGCGTCGATGAATGCCTCGTTTCGCGAAGTTGTGCCCAGGGCGTGACGGCGGCCGTCCAGCCGGGCGCGACCGATTCGACCGTCTCGACAATACTCTCCTCGAAGCTTAGCTCCGTGCCGGGAGCCACCTTGAGCAGCAGCGTGAATCTCGACCCGGTCCGATCTCTCGGCTCTTCCCGGTTGATGACATAGGGGCCGCTGCCGGTGAACTCGCCCCACTGCCGGAACTCGTCGATGACGCCGACGACGCGGATCTCACGGGTGTACTCGGCCCGGACCTCCGCGGGCAGGACGTCGAGCGGCAGGTCCGGATCGACGTAGTCGATGCGTCGCCCGATCGGGTCCTCACCGCTGCCGAAAGCGGCATCGACGAACTCCCGATTGACGAGCGCGGCACGGTAGCTTTGACCCTCGTCCTCGACACCGAACGAGCGTCCGGCGACGACGTCGACGCCGATGGCAGCCAGTGCGTCCGGCGTCATCCGATTGACGCCCGCAGTGATCGCGCTGTCGCTCGCGGTGGCGTACTGGCTTTGCCAGTAGAAGTTGACGAACGGTGTCGCCATCAGGGACTCGACGGCTACGGTTCGGGGCAACGCCCGGAGCGCCGGGAGGACGGCGTCCAGCGTATCGCTGTACGACACTTGCGGCGAGAAGCCGAAGCTCGTGGCCGCTGTCGAGTCCTCTATGGAAATGCCCCAAATGTCCTCGTACTCGAAGCCCAGCGGACGTCGGTAGTTCGCCCAGAGATCGACGGCGATTGCGGTGAGCACGAAGGTTACGACGAAGGCCGCGGCAATCTCGATGACGACGAGACGGTTCGTGCGGCGACGGTTCCAGATCAGCCTGAGCACGTGTCTAAACATGTTGATTGCCTCGCAATGCGGCTGCCGGATCGAGCCGTGCCATCTTCAGGGCCGGATAGGCGCCCGAAAGCACTCCAAAGAGCAGCACGAAGCCGAAGCCGGCCACGAACACCGGCACGTTGAGCCCGAGCCTTCCGTAGTCGAAGACGGTCTCATTGAGGATTCCGAGCACGAGCGGCGCGAGCGCGAAGGCAACGATGCCCCCGATGGCGCAGAGCACGACATTCTCGAAAATGAACTGGCCGACGAGCACCGCGCGCGAAGCGCCGGTCGCCTTGCGAAGTCCGATCTCTGGCGCTCGCTCCAGTATCCGGCCGATATTGAGATTCGACATGTTGATTGCCGGCAGGGCCATGAACAGAAGCACAGCGACGGAGACGAGACCCATGAAGGCGGCGACCCGGCTCCGCGGCTCTGTCTGGAGCACGCCAAGTTCGCCCCCGAAATCGCCCATGATGCCGGTGGCGATGGCCTCGAGCGCGGTCAGTGCGGACGAAGTCAGGCGCTCGAACTGTGCGGGATCGGGCGTGTAGACGAAGCTCGCGACCGACTCGGCGTATTCGGCTTTGGCTGCGCGTATCTGCGATGCGTCCTCGAGCCAAAGCATGACCATGCCATTGCCGACCCAGTCCTCGGCGCCGGCGACGGTGGTCGTCAGCGGAACCCAGATGTCGGAATAGGCGAGCAGGCTTGTCACCGGCTCATTGGCGACGACGCCGACGACCTCGAAGCTGTCCCCGCCCGCGTCGATCGTTTCGCCGATGGCGGACCGGCCTGGGAAAAAGCTGTCCGCCGTCGCCTCATTGATCACCGCGACGAAGCGACCCTGATCGATATCGTCGACGGCGAGAAGACGGCCGTCGAGCAGCTCGAAGTCGAGGATCTGCCAGTAGGCAGCGTCAGTTCGGCGCAATTGGGAACTCAGCTTGCGGCCGTCGCGATAACTGGCCACGGATTCGATATTTGTGGCGAAGCTCACGAGGTCGGGAGTCTCGAGCTTCGCGATGTGCGCGTCGAAGAGCGCTCGGCCCGGGCCGCCGCCCGAGGCGGTCCCCTGACCGGTCAAGACGGCATCGACAACCATCAGGACGTGACCCTGGCGATGCTGCGCGCCTTCCGGGCTCACGACGCTTTCGAGGATCGCGAAGCCGACGACGAGCACCGTCAGAGTGAGCACGGCGCCGAAGAGATTCACGAAGGTGAGGAACTTGCGCCGGGCCAGCACCGCGAGCGAGATCTTGAGGTAGTTGTAGAGCATGTGCGTTCCTAGTGGATCAGCTGGCCGTCGAACAGGCGGAAGATGCGCTGGGTGCGATCGGCCTTCGTCTGGTCGTGCGTCACCATGACGATCGTCGTGCCCTGGTCCCGATTGAGACGCTCGAGCAGGCTCATGATCTCCTCGCTCATCTGGCTGTCGAGGTTCCCCGTCGGCTCGTCCGCGAGCAGCAGCCGCGGCTTGCCGACGATGGCGCGCGCGACCGCGACCCGTTGCTGCTGGCCGCCGGATAGCTCGGTCGGAAAGTGATGGACGCGCCGCTCGAGACCGACGATCTCGAGGGCCTCGAGCGCGAGCCGGCGCCGCTCGGTATTCGAGCATTTGCGATAGAGCAGCGGCAGCTCGACGTTGTCGATGACGCGCAGGTCGGGGATCAGATGGAATTGCTGGAAGACGAAGCCGAGCTCGCGATTGCGCAGCGGTGCGAGCTCGGCATCGCCGAGTGCGCTTACGCTCTTTCCTCCGAATTTGATTTCGCCCGCCGTGGGCCGGTCTATCAGGCCGAGCACATTGAGCAGCGTGCTCTTGCCGCAGCCGGAGGGCCCCATGATCGAGACGAACTCGCCGGTCTCGATCGCAAGGCTCAACTTGTGCAGCGCCACGGTTTCCATGCGGTCCGTGCGATAGACCTTTTCGACTTCCGTCAGCGCAACGATGGGATCTGACATTCGAGCTATCTCCCTTACTGTTTTATCCGGATTTCCGTCAGCCGTTCGAAAGTCGACGTGTCGGAGATGATGATTTCCTCGCCCGGTTCGAGACCTTCGACGATTTCAATTTCCCTGCGCTCGCTCATGCCGAAACGCACGGGCCTGCGCACGGCCCGGTCGCCTTCGACGACGTAGACCTGCCCGACGCCGGCGCTCTCGAGTGCCGGACCGCGACGGACCTTCAGCACGTCGGCTTTCTCCGCCGTTATGATCTCGATGTCCACCCGGAGGTTGGTGTGGAAGGCAGGCGCCGTCGGGTCATCAAGCTCGATGAAGAGCTCGAGCGTCGAGGTCTCGGCCGTCGGCAGAATACGATTGACGCGTCCCATGAACTCGTTCGTCGACGAGCTGATCCGCGCCGGCTGTCCGGGTCGAAGTTGAGGACCGTAAAAATCGGAGACCGCGGCCTCGACGCGGAAGGCATCGTCGGCGGCGATTGTCGCGAGCGCCTGATTCTCCTGAACGACAGCGCCCGCGTCGTGCACGAGTGAAGTGACGATGCCGTCGATCGTCGCCGTAACCGTCGACATCTCGACACGCCGCGCCTGGTCGGCGCGCTGGCTATCGAGAATCGAGTAGTCGAGCTCGAGTCGCTCGATCTCGGCCTCACGTCGCGCTTCGAGGCTCAGGATTTCGGCGTCGGTCTGCTCGATCTCGACCCCGGTGCGTCGGACGTCGAGCTCGGCCTCGAGCAGATCGGATTCGGAGACCGAGCCCGACTCACCGAGTCGCTGCAGCCGTCCCAGGCGCACCTCGCGGCTTTCGAGGTCGATTTGCAGCAATGCGCGTCGGCTGCGTGCCTGGCGGATCGCATCCGCGCGCTGCAGATCCTGGCTCCGCATCTCCGCATTCTTGACCGCGAGCTGTTCTTCCAGAGTGCGGAGCGTCAGCTCGGATGCGCGAGTGTCGAGTGAGATGATCGGTTGCCCGCTATGGACGCGCTGACCGAGTGCGACATGCACGACTGTGATCTCGGCGCTTACAGGGCTCGAGAGTGTCTGCTCGGTGCGCGGCACGATCGTCCCCGTCGCCGTAACCGTGGCTTCGAGCGGGCCGCGCTCGACGACCGCCGTCCGGATCTCCGCTCGTTCGACCGAAGGCCCGAACATTTGCAAGGCTGCCCAGCCGATGGCGGCAACCACGCCGATGGCAGCCAGCGCCTTGGCGATGCCGATGAGCAGGGGTCGACGCCGTTGCGCGGAGGAAAAGTCGCGATCCATCACCTGCTAGTGCAGGTCGCGTGCCAGATCGGGTGGAGGTTGTGGGCTATTCGAAAAGCCACGCCCGGCGCGGCCGTCGGCGGCGCCGGGCGTGGTCAGGTCGGTCAGTCGCGACGATCGAAGCGTCCGAATTCGGACATTTCGTTCTCATTCGAACGGTTTCGGGGCCGCGTGGCGCCAGTCTTTCGAACAAGCGGCGGCCGTCCGGCCGGGTGCCGCTCAGGGCGCTGAGATGCTCCCGCCGATCGCGTCGACGCCGGCCTTCGAGACGGCCTCGTCCTGTTCGGGCGCAGCGCCGCTTGCGGCAATCGCTCCTGCCAGCTGACCGTTGAGGAAGATCGGCACGCCGCCGCCGAACGGGGCGTCGTTCTCGATCTCTGCAATCTCGCCGGCCGCGAGCTTCGCGGCGTATTCCGCCGATGTCATCCTGCTGCCGATCACGGTATTCGTCTTCCACTCGGCTACGGTCGCCGTGAACGGCTCGCCGCCCTCCATCCGGTGGACCATGACGACGTTGTTGTTCTGGTCGACGATGCGGATGACCATTCGCCAACTATTGGCCCGCGCATGCGCTTCGGCCGCAGCCATCGCCGTGGCCGCCTGGTCATAGCTGATGAGTGGCGGTGGCGCCTGAGGGCCGCGACCGCCAGGGCCTCCGCGTCCGCCGGCGGGCGGCTGGGCGAGTGCGAGAGTCGTCGTAGCAAGCAGGCAGAGCAGGGTCGAGGCGCGTAACAGAGTTTTCATTTTGTATCCCCGATTGGTAACGGAACTGCGGCAAAGTATATCTTCGACGCATCGGGTTTCGACCACGGGAGAATTCCAATGATTCGTAAAGCCAAAGCCGTCTGGAACGGTACCGGTCGCGACGGCAGCGGCCATTTGTCCTCGGACTCCGGCGTGCTCGCGCGAACGCCGTACTCGTTCAAGACCCGGTTCGAAAACGAGAAAGGCACGAATCCGGAGGAACTGATCGCCGCGGCGCACGCCGGTTGCTTCACGATGGCGCTCGCCTTCGGGCTGCAGCGCGCGGGCTTCACGCCGACGGATCTCAGCACCGAGGCCGCGGTGAGTCTCGAGCAGAATGGTGCGGGATTCCGGATCTCGCGCTCGGCCCTGACCTTGCGCGCCAGCGTGCCGAACCTCGATCAGGCCACCTTCGCGAAGCTGGCGCAGGAAGCGGAGAAAAACTGTCCGGTTTCGAAAGTGCTCAACGCCGAAATCACGCTCGACGCGAAACTCGGCTGAGGCTGCCGGGATCGCGCGACGGGCGCGCGACCCCGGCTCAGGAGATTCGTCGGTTACTTCGAGTGCTTCCCGAAGAACTCGAAGACGTATTCCTGGCTGATCGTGATCACGGGGCCGTGCGTCGCGCCGGGCACCTCGACGAACTCGTGCTCCATCCCGATCTCGTCCATCGTTGCGACCCAGGTCTGCGAAACGCTGACGGGCACCACCTCATCCACGTCGCCGTGGACGACCATGACGGGCACGTCGGCAGCGGCGAGATCGCCGAGAATCTCGGCGCGGTTGTCGGTCATCATGAAGGCCGCCGGCGCGACCGGTGCGATCGCGGCCCAGATGTCGGCGTGCTTGGCGCCGAGGAAGAAGGTGCCCGCGCCGCCCATCGAATGGCCAGTCAGATAAATGCGATCCTCGTCGACGTTGAACTGCTCCTGCATCATGGCGAGCACATTCATCACGTCCTGCTCGCTGAGCTCCTCGAGATTCTCGGGCTGCTCGCCGCCGGCGCCGGGGCCGCCACGGCCGGCCGCCGCAGCACCCTGACCTTGAGGCGCACCGCGTCCACCGGCCGGCGGACGGTTGTCGAACTCCTGCCGCGTCACCATGCCGTCCGCGTTTGCGTCCCAGCGTGTGATCACGCCGGCGACGAAGTCGCCGCCAGCCGCATTTGCGGCGGGAGCGTTTGCAGCCGGTGCCGCTCCGCGTCCGGCCGCAGCATTGCCGAAGAACGCGCGGATCTCGTCGGCCGTCAGATGATCGTCCGGGCTGCCATTCGACCCGGCCTGGTTGATCGCGTCGAAGCTGACCTGCGCCGCGGCATTGCCGCCCCGGCCCGCGTTGCCGCCACGTCCTGCGCCGCCCATGTTGATCACCGGCGAGCCGTACCACCCGGTCGTGTTGTAGCCCATCGGCGAGGCGAGGATGTAACCGCCTTCCTCGGCGAGATCGACGGCCGTCGAGTTGCACATGATGTCGGGCGTTGCGCCCATGCCATGCAGTGAAATGATCAGCGGCGCCGGTTCACTCCGGTCGACTTTCGACGAGACGTAGAAGCAATACGGCAAGTCGACGTTCGTGTCGTCGAAGTGATAGGTCTCGCTGACCGCGCGTGGATCGATGCCGAATCCGCCGCGACCCTGGCCTGGGGCGGGCTGCGCCAAAGCGGACGCCGAGACGAGGCAAAGGGTGAAACTTGAAGCTGTGCCGAGAAGGAATTTCGAGGCGGATGCAGCGCGCAGCGTTTTCATGGATTCTCGTTCCTGTGGATGGCCGAAGCCCGATGGCTCGCGAGCCTAACAGACCCGCCAAACCCGCGTCCCGTATGCAAAAAGTGAACTTCAGCTATGCGGCGGGAGTATCGTTGTCTAAAGATTGCTGACGACATCCGGCAATCTCCGGCGGGTTGGCTAGAATGGCACCTATAAGTTAATGAGGGGGCCCGTGGACTTGAGACTGCTCGGGGCGGTGGCGTTGACCGGCGTACTGACAGCCGGCTGCGGCCTTATCGGCGACGACGCCGAGAGGCAGGCGGACGTCATCGCCGCGAACTGCGTCGACTGCCATAACCCCGTCGATCTCACCGGCGAGCTCGATCTCGAATCGCTCAGTCTCGAGGACGTTCACGGCGACGCCGAGACCTGGGAAAAGGTCATCGTCAAGCTGCGTGCCGGCCTGATGCCGCCGGCAGAGTCGGGAATTCTCGATCGGGACGAGCGCGAGGATCTCGTCGCTTTCCTCGAGGAAACCATCGACAGCCAGTCGGAACTGCACCTGCCGCCCCCGGGTTTGCACCGGCTCAACCGCAGCGAATACACCAACGCGATTCGCGATCTGCTCGGGCTCAACATCGACGCTGCGGACTTCCTGCCGCCCGACGACTCGAGCCACGGCTTCGACAACATGGCCGGCACCCTCACGACCTCGCCGGCGCTCATGGAAGCCTATCTCTCCGCCTCCGGCCGCATCAGCCGTCTCGCGATGGGCACCGAGACGGCGCCGACGCTCGCCGTCTACGACGCTCCGCACGACACCTCGCAGAACGAGCACATCGAAGGCCTGCCGTTCGGCACGCGCGGCGGCATGCTCATCGAGCACGAGTTTCCGGCTGACGGCGAATACATCTTTACCGTCAAGGGCATGACGGGCTATTTCACCGCCGTGCTCGGCAATGTCCGCGGCGAGGAGCTCGAGGTCACCGTCGACGGCGAGCGCATGTACCTCTACAACTGGGACGACGAGATCGGCAACCAGGAAGGTAACGGCGGCCGCACTCCGGAAATTCCCATTACGGGCGGGTTCCACCGCGTCGGCATTACCTTCATCGCAACGAGCGACCTGCCCGATACGGGTCTCAACAAGTCCTTCGTGCGCACGATGAACTCGCCGGGCTCGATCTCGGGCTACACGATGTATCCGCATGTCGGCCAGGTCTTCATCGAGGGACCGTTCAACGGCGTGCTGGCAACGAGCACACCGAGCCGCGAGCGGATCTTCGAGTGCTATCCCGCGAGCAGTGCCGACGAAGCCGTCTGCGCGCGCGAGATCGCGACGACGCTCACCGGCAAGGCCTTTCGCCGCCCGACGACCGAGGCCGACATCGACGAGATGATGACTTTCTTCGCCGCCGGACGCCAAGAAGGCGGCACTTTCGATTACGGCATCGAGGCCGTGATCCAGCGGATTCTGACCGACCCCGAGTTCATCTATCGCTCGGAGATCGAGCCCGCCGACGCTGCCCCCGGTGCGCCCTACCGCATCAGCGATCTCGAGCTGGCCTCTCGCCTTTCCTTTTTCCTCTGGAGCAGCATCCCCGACGAGGAACTCGTCCGGCTCGGCGCCGAGGGGCGGCTCCACGAGACCGACGTGCTCGAAGACCAGGTCATGCGGATGATCGCCGACCCGCGCGCGGAGGCTTTCATCGAGAATTTCACCGGGCAGTGGCTCAACGTCCGCGGCATCGCGGCCAGCGAGCCCGTCGTCGACCTGTTCCCCGATTTCGACAGCACCCTGCGCGCGGCTTTCCGGCGCGAGGTCGAGCTCTTCTTCGGCAGCATCATCCAGGAGGATCGCAGCATCCTCGACCTGCTGACGGCCGATCACACCTTCGTCAACGAGCGGCTCGCACGGCATTACGGCATCCCCGGCGTCTACGGCTCGCAGTTCCGCCGCGTCGAGCTCGGGCCCGAGCACGACATGCGCCGCGGCCTGCTCGGCAAGGGAGCGCTGCTGACGATCACCTCCGACGCCGCGCGCACGTCGCCGGTCCGCCGCGGCAAGTGGTTCCTCGAGAGCTTCATGGGCGTGAGCCCGCCGGATCCGCCGCCGGGCGTCGAGACCGATCTCAAGGAGCGGGAGGGTGAGGCGCCGCAGACGCTTCGGGCCCGGCTCGAGGCGCATCGGATCAACCCGACCTGCTCGGCCTGTCACCAGCTCTTCGAGCCGATGGGGCTCGCGATGGAGAACTTCGATGCCGTCGGCCAGTGGCGTTCGCTCGACGCCGGCCACCCGATCGACGCGACGGGTGTCACCAACGACGGCATCCCCCTCGACGGCGTTGCAAGTCTTCGGGAACTCACGCTCACGAATGGTGATCTATTTGCTCAGGTCGTGGCCGACAAGCTCCTGACCTATGCCCTGGGCAGGGGCCTCGAGTACGAGGACATGCCCCTTGTGCGGTCGGTCACGCACCAGGCAGCTGACGAGGACTATCGTTTCTCGGCACTGCTGATGGCGGTTATCGAGAGCCCGGCCTTCACGATGAACATGAAGTCCGTGGCAAGCGGGGGTTGAGCCGGTGGTGTTTCTGACGAAAAAGCATATTCCGCGACGCGCGCTGCTCAAGGGCGCCGGCGTCGCTCTCGGCCTGCCGCTGCTCGACGCGATGATCCCCGCTTCGACGGCATGGGCCCAGACGGCTGCCGTCCCGCCGCGGCGCTTCTTCGGAGGCTTCGTGCCGCATGGCGCTGCGCCCGGCTACTGGGTGCCCGAGCGGACCGGCGCGCTGCCGGCCGAGCTGCCGTTCATGTGGAAGCCGCTCGAGCCGTACCGCGACAGCGTGACGATTCTCACGGGCCTGCATTCGACGTCTGCCGAGCCGCCGCCGGGCGAGACCGGAGCCGACCACTGGGTCGCCGCCGCCTTCCTCTGTGCCGACAAGCCGAAAAAGACCGCGGGCGCCGACGTGCGCGCCGGTCACACGATCGACCAGATCATTGCCGAGCAGATCGGCCGCGAAACACTGCTGCCTTCGGTCGAGATGTCCGTCGAGGATCCGGGCTCGGGTTCGAGCAACTGCGGCGAAGGCTACAGCTGCGTCTACACGAACACGATCGCCTGGGCGTCGCCGACGACGCCGTTGCCGATGGAGCTCAATCCGCAGGTCGTCTTCGAGCGCATGTTCGGCAGCGGCAGCACGCCCGAGCAGCGCATCGCGCGCCGCGAGCGCAACCAGAGCATCCTCGACTCGATCAACGGCAAGATCTCGAGCCTGCGCCAGGAGATCAGCGTCCCCGATCGCTCGCGGCTCGACAGCTTCACCGAGAACGTGCGCGCGATCGAGCGTCGCCTCGAGATCGCCTCGAAGGTAACGACGGAGGCACCCGAGGACTTTTTCGTGCCGCCCGGCATTCCGCAGTCCTTCGACGAGCACGTCAAGATCATGTTCGACCTGCTCGCGCTCGCATTCGAGGCCGACATCACGCGTGTCGGCACGATGCTGTTCGCACGCGATCTCACGGGCCGTCGCTATCCCGCGAGCGACGCGCCGAACCAGAGCTTCCACGGCGTCTCGCACCACGGCGAGGATCCCCAGCTGATCGGCGAGCTCGCGAAGATCAACCAGTATCACGTCAAGATGGTTGCCTACTTCGTCGAACAGCTGGCCAAGGTGGAGGAGGGTGACGGCACCCTGCTCGACCATTCGCTGCTGCTCTACGGCAGCAATATGGGCAACCCGAACCAGCACCTGCATTACGACGTGCCGCACGTGCTCATCGGCGGCAATAATGGCCGGCTCAGGGGCGGGCGGCATCTCGCCTATCCGACCAAGACCATTTCCACGGGCAATCTGCTGCTCTCGGTGCTCGATCAGTTCGACATTCACCAGGAGAGCATCGGCGACAGCTCGGGCCGACTCGAAGACGTTTGATGTTTCGCGCTACGACATTGGCAGTGATCCTGCTGCTGGCCTCGACTGGGCACGCAGTGGCAGCGGCACCCATGGCCGACGCCGCAATGAATCGCGACAACGCCGAGGTAAGCCGCCTGCTCGACGCGGGTGCCGATGTCAATCTCACCCAGGCCGATGGCGCCACGGCGCTGCACTGGGCTGCCTATCACGGCGATGCGACGCTGGCCAAGGATCTGCTCGACGCCGGCGCCAATGTCGCAGCCGCCAACCGCAACGGCTCGACGCCGCTCTGGCTCGCCTCGAGCCAGGGCGATGCGACGATGGTCGAGGCTCTGCTCGCAGGCGGCGCCGACGCCAATGAAGCGCTGCCGCTTGGGCGGCGGCCGCTGATGCTGGCCGCGCGCTCAGGCAGCGTCGATACCGTCCGCGTGTTGCTCGAGGCCGGCGCGGACCCGAACGCAAAGGAAGAGGAGCGCGGCACCAACGCGCTCATGCAGGCCGCCGACCAGGGTCATGCCGAGGTCATCACGCTGCTCGTCGAGCACGGCGCCGACGTGGCCGCGGGCTCGGCTCCCGTTGCGCGCGACGGCCGCACCGCGGCGCTCGGCAAGTCCAACGACCCGCGCGACTCCGTGCGGCGGCAGGTCATCTCCGTGCTCTGCGAGGAGGAGTCGCCGAACGTCGACATCCTGCGTTCGCTGAGCACGCAGGACGACAACGCCACCGAGGACGCGCTGCTCGCGGAATCCACTGCGACGGCGGAGGAGCTTTGCAACACGGGTCGCGGTGGCCGCGGCGGGCTGGCAGCATTCGGCTTCGGCGGCGACGACAACGAAGACAACGAGGGCGACGCGGAGAACGAGGACGACGGCGACATCGCTGCCCAGATTGCGCGCGCCGATGCCCGGCTGCGAGAGAACGCTGCGGCCGAGAATGCCGGGCCCTCCACGACACCGCCGGTAGATGGGTCGAGCAACACCGACGATGATGCGAACGACGTCGCGGCGGCTGGTGGCCAGGGCGCGGCGGCCGGCGGCCAGGGAGCACGCGGTCGCGGCGCCGGTGCCGGCGGCCGTGGCGGTTTCGGTGGCGGCGGCGGTCGCGGCCGCGGCCAGCGCGAGCCCGACGGCGGCGAGCTGACGCCGCTCGTCTATGCCGCGCGTTCCGGCAGCATCGAGGCCGCGCAGGCGCTGCTCGACGCCGGCGCCAACGTCAACCAGACCACGCGCTACGGCTGGAGCCCGCTGCTCGCCGCGACGCAGAACCGGAATTACCAGATGGGCGTGTTCCTCATCGAGCACGGCGCCGACGTCAATCTCGCCAACAAGGGCGGGTGGACTCCTCTGTATCTGGCCACGGACAACCGCAACCTCGAGGGCGGCGACTATCCCGTGCGCGCAGCCGATATGGACGACCTCGAGTTCATCCGGCTGCTGCTCGACAAGGGCGCGAACGCCAATGCGCGCCTGACCGAGAGCACGGAAACGCGCACCGTATTCACGAATCAGTGGCTCGACGAAAACGGCGCGACGGCGTTTCTGCGCGCTTCACAGTCGGGCGATCTCGCGCTCATGCGCCTGTTGCTCGAGCACGGCGCCGATCCGCATATCAATACGGAGCTCGGCGTCACGCCGCTCGCCGCGGCCGCCGGCATCGGCTGGGTCGAGGGCGTCACGAGCGAGCACTCGACCGAGGAAACCGTCGAGGCCGTGAAACTCCTGCTCGAGCTCGGCATCGACCCGAATCACCAGGCCGACACGGGGCGAACGGCCCTGCACGGCGCGGGACACAAGGGTTCGACCGAGGTCGTGCGCGTGCTCGTCGCCGCCGGCGGACGCATGGACGTCCGCGACTTCGGCAACACCGACAACCGCGGCAGCCCCGAGCTCGCCGCGCATACGTGGTTGCCAATCGACTACGCGGACGGCCTCGTTCGCGTCGGCGTGCAGTCGGCGATCGGGCATCCGGAAACGGCAGCCGTGTTCCGTGAGCTCATGGAAGCAGCGGGGCTTGAGACTCCGCCGGTCGGGCGCACGCTCGAGTCGATCTGCATCGTCGAGGTCTGCTCGCCGGATTACGATCCGGTCGAGATCAACTAGTCCGTCAGCCCGATCAGCCGCGCCGGATTGCTCTTGAACATCAGTTCGAGCTCGGCCTCGCTGAATCCTGCTTCGCGAAGCGCTCGCGCCGCCATCACGAGCGCGTCGGGATGGTTCGGCGTGCCGATGAGACCGCTGTCGCTGCCGACGAAGATGTTCTCGGCGCCCAACGAGCGGATCAGGGCGAAGGTGCGTTCCCTGGCGGGGCCGGCGGTATAGAGCGTATTCGCCGTGATCTCGACCGTGCCGCCGAGATCGACGGCCGCTGCGAGCTCCTCGTCCGACATGTTCGTGAACTGCTCGCCGAGCAGCGGGTGGGTGACGATGAGCTTGGTCGTACCGCGCCTGCGGGCCTCGCCCAGGATCATCAGTGCCTCGGTCGGCGTTACATGTCCCGTTGCCAGTGTCAGGTCGTACTCGGCAATCAGGTCCAGCACCTCGTGCACTTCCGGCAGCAGCACGCCGTCCCGTGAAACGCTGACGTATGGCCGGTCCTGATTCAGGAACTTGACCTCATGCTCGGAGTCGTGCGTCGGCATCCAGACGATGCGCCCGTAGCCGCCGATCACGTCGACCATGTAGCGCACGGCTTGCGGGTTGACTCCGCCGACCGGAGTGTCGAGCGTCAGGCTGCCGAAGACCTCGATGCCCTGTGCGCCGTACTTGCGGATCAGCCAGGCGAGGCCCGCGGTCTCGGTCCAGTGATTCTTGATGACGATGGCGCGCATGCCGCGATCGGCGGCGAGCTCGGCGACCTCGAAGGCGTCCCACTGGCGCGGGTAGACATCCGGTCCGTGATGGGCGTGCAGGTCGATGGCGCCGTCGAGTATCGGATCCTCGAGATGCTGGTCCACCGAAGGCGGCGTCGTCCAGTTGGCGCGGTACGGAGCCCAGTGAGTCTGCGCAGGTCGCTCGGCCGGGTTCGCCGCTGGCGTCGAAAAGTTCGATTGCGCGAGCGCGGGGGACGTGACTGCAACGAATGCAGCAGCGGCCAGTGCTGCTCGAAAGAATCCTGACATTCTCATTACTTCTCCTGTGCCCGGGTCTCACTCGTCCTCGGCAAACCGCCGCGCGACGTCGGTCTCGCAGGGCAGGTTCGACGGTTGCTGTTCGGGCCGATAGTCCCACTGTGCGCGATGGCTCACGGGAGCGGCCAGGTATTCGGGATCCTCGACGACCGCCTCGTAGTCGATGTGCTTGCGATCGGCCGACAGCGTGAAGCGCTCGACGACATGTTTCGCCGCGGTCGACGGCGTGTCGTAGGCGAAGCCGTCGGGATGGGCGAGGTAGCCGATCGTGTCGACGACGAGCGTGTCTCCATCCCAGTGGCCGATCGAATGACCGTGCAGCGACGGCTCGATCCGCTCCGGGTGACTCTGCTGGTCGAGATGGACGACGCGGCGCGCGTCCATGACGTCAAGCGTGAATATGATCTCAGTCTCGCTGATGGCGACGATCACAGTGGAAGGCAAGACCATTAGCGCGGGCGGACCGAACGGCACGCACTCAGCGCGCGCGGTATTGCGTGCGGCGCGAGTGGATTCGACGGCCGCGCGGCCGGCGTCGGTCAGCGGCCAGGAGCGCGCGGCGACGGCGAGCGCCGTGAAGCCGGTGCCCTGCGGCACCCAGGTGCCGACGAGACTCGTAGCCGTTGCGGACCCGGGCTCGGTCGCCGGGATGGCGCGAACGTGCAGCGGCATCGCCGTGCCGTCGCTTTTCGTCAGCAGCCAGCCGAGGACAGTCCGGCCCTCGCCGGCGCGATTCGGCTTG
>Ga0315910_10002049_pt1 | contig 18056 bp, 17 predicted proteins | sample EdamamesoilMG_FD_204470 | JGI IMG/M metagenome (GOLD analysis project Ga0315910, IMG submission 204470) | Garden soil microbial communities collected in Santa Monica, California, United States - Edamame soil | ecosystem: Environmental > Terrestrial > Soil > Garden | place: USA: California... | reverse complement strand
GTTATTTCCCGTTTCTTTCCCGGCTCGCTTTTCCCGACACAACTTTATCAATTGATGATCCTGTACAGAAGGGAACAAATGAACCGATTGCGAATCAACAATTAAGTATACGCTATAAATATAGGAAAAGTAGCGCAAAGCCGACTCACAGTAGGAAGGTATGCGCGAGTTTGAATAGCGTTCTAAAAAAAAGTGATTACGCAGGTTGCCAGTATAATAGGTAATTGGAAAACATGCCAATTACCGTCCCCCGTACCATCCCCCAAGAATAAAAAACCTCTGCAAATGATTCATTTACAGAGGTTTGGTATGCAAGGGTGTTGTCCCGCCAGGGCTCGAACCTGGACTTTCTTGAATCAAAATCAAGCGTGTTGCCAGTTACACCACGGGACAATTTTGGAGGGGGCAAAAGTAATAAAAGAATCACTTTTGGCAAACGGTTCTGCAACTACGAATACGAATTAATACGAATCTATGAATCGGAAACCCAAAGCTGGATTTATAAAATCTCCATTGGCAGACAATACCTGTTGAATCCATTCGTTCGTTTACCAGGCGGGGATCAGGATTTTTAAATGACGTCAATCCATGTATTTAGCTAATTTTTAAAGCCTTTCTCAGGATTTTTATATCTTCGCTCGCCATAAAAACCGGAAAACCCAATTCACAATCCCGGTAGCTATCGGTACTTAAATAACTCATTCTCAAACTTTGTCCTTCGAAGCTTTAGCGAAGAAGGATTCTCAAATTCACTCAGCGTCCCTTATGAAAAATTACCAGCGGATCAACAATATTTTAGGTTGGATGACCTTTGCTATTGCTGCCTTTGTTTATATCGTAACCATGGAACCTACCGGCAGTTTTTGGGACTGCGGTGAGTTCATTGCCACGGCCAACAAACTGGAAGTGGGACATCCCCCCGGAGCTCCGCTGTTTTTAATGCTGGGAAGAGTATTTATGCTCTTTGCCGGCGACAATGTGAAGATGCTTCCCGTCATGGTGAACCTGATTTCCGCACTGATGAGTGCCTTTACCATTCTCTTCCTGTTCTGGACCATTACGCACCTGGCAAAAAAGATGCTGGCAGGCAAAGGGGAAGTGACCAAAGAGAACCTGGTTTCCATCATGGGTGCCGGACTGGTGGGCGCCCTGGCTTATACCTTCAGCGATTCGTTCTGGTTTTCAGCAGTGGAAGGTGAAGTTTATGCCAGTTCCTCTTTCTTTACGGCCATTGTTTTCTGGGCCATCCTGAAATGGGAAAATGTAGCCGGCGAAAAGCATTCCATGCGCTGGATCATACTCATTGCCTACCTGATCGGCTTGTCTATCGGCGTTCACTTGCTGAGCCTCCTGATCGTTCCGGCCATCGTGTTTGTATTTTACTTTAAGAAATATACCCCGACCACCAAGGGAATCATTTATACCTCGATCATTTCCCTGGTTATCCTCGGAACCATCCAGATCGGAATCATTCAAAGCCTGGTGGAAATCGCCGCGAAGTTTGACTTGCTTTTTGTGAATGTCTTTGGCCTGCCTTTTGGATCCGGTATCTTCTTTTATGCCCTGCTTATTATCGGCGGCATCATCTGGGGACTTCGTTATACGCACCGGAAAAATATGCCGAACTGGAATACAGGCATCCTCTGTTTTACCTTCATCCTCATCGGTTACTCTTCCTTCGCCCAGATTGTAATCCGGTCACAGGCCAATCCTCCGCTGGATGAAAACAACCCGGAAAACATCTTTAACTTCCTTTCCTACCTGAACCGCGAACAGTACGGTGAGCGTCCGCTCCTTTACGGCCAGTACTATACAGCCAAAATCGTAGGCCAGGAAGAAGGGGCCATGAACTATGGCAAGGTAGACGGCCAAAAGAAATACATGGAAGCAGGTAAAAAAATCAGCCCGGTTTACGATCCTTCCCAGGAGACGCTTTTCCCGCGGATGTTCAGCAACCAGGCCAGTCACGTTTCAGAATATAAAAAATGGGCCGATATCAAAGGCGACCGCAAGCCGACCTTTGGCGAAAACCTGCAGTTCTTTTTTGTTTACCAGATCAACGAAATGTACTGGAGGTATTTCATGTGGAATTTCGTAGGCCGCCAGAACGACCAGCAAGGCCCGGGCGGAATTACACGGGGCAACTGGATCAGCGGCATTGAATTTATCGATGCCATGCGCCTCGGTCCACAGGATAAACTTCCTGAAATCATGCTCAACAACAAGGCGCGAAATACGTATTTCTTCCTTCCCTTTATCCTGGGAATCATCGGCCTGTTGTATCAATACCAAAAAGACAAGTTAGATACCCTGATTGTTTTCCTGTTGTTCCTGTTAACCGGGCTGGCTATCGTCGTCTACCTGAACCAAAACCCGCTGCAGCCACGTGAACGGGATTATGCTTATGTGGGTTCCTTCTATGCCTTCGCTATCTGGATCGGGTTCGGCGCCCTTTCGCTGATGGAAGGCATACGCAAGAAAGTTCCGGGCATGGTGCCGTCTGTTCTTACCATCCTGGCCTGCCTGGTCCTTGTTCCCGGTATCATGGCGAAAGAAAACTGGGATGACCACGACCGCTCCCAGCGCTATACCTCGCGCGATTTCGCCTCCAACTACCTGAACTCCTGTGAACGGAATGGGGTGCTGTTTACCAACGGCGATAACGACACTTTCCCGCTTTGGTATGCACAGGAAGTGGAGAATATACGTACGGATGTTCGCGTGGTGAATCTCAGTCTCCTCAATACGGACTGGTATACCGACCAGCTGAAGAAAAAATACTACGATTCGGATCCGCTTACTATTTCCTGGTCCAGCGACAAGTACATGCTGGGTCGCAGGGATTACATTCCTTTCTACGACCGTGGTCTGAAAGATCCGGTAGAGTTGAAGGAACTCGTCGACTTTATGGGCAGCGATGAATCTTCCGCGAAGGCACGCACACAAGGCGGCGAAGAAATCAATTACTTCCCCAGCAAGCGTTTCAAGCTGACGGTTGATTCGGCGGCTGCCATCAGCAGCGGAACGGTAGCTCCCGAAAACGCGGATAAGATTGTAAAGACCATGGAGTGGTCCGTCGACAACAACTTCCTGCTGAAGAACGACCTGATGGTATTGAATATCATCGCCAACAACAACTGGAAACGGCCGATTTATTTTGCCACCACGGTGGGAACTGAAAATTACCTGAACCTGACCAATTACTTCCAGCTGGAAGGGCTGGCTTACCGCCTGGTGCCGATCAAAACCGTAACGAATTCAGAATCGGTTCCGGGGCGCGTGGAGACCACCACCATGTATAACAACGTGATGAAAAAATTCGAGTGGGGCAACATGATGAATCCCAAAGTTTATATGGATGAAAACAACCTGCGCATGACGACCAACCTTCGCATCAATTTCGGCCGGCTGGCGGAAGAGCTGCTGAATGAAGGAAAGCGCGATTCGGCCATAGCCGTGCTGGACAAATGCATTGAAGTGATGCCGGAGAAAAACGTTCCGTACAACTACTTTATGCTGCGGCTGGCCGACATGTATTTCAGGGCTTCCGGCGATAAAGGCCAGAACGACAGCCTTTCACGTCCCGATGTGGAAATGGACCGCCGGCCGGAACTCGTCGACAAAGGCAATGCCATCCTGACGAAGGTGTTTGACAGCTATACCAATACCATGGATTACTACCTGTCGCTGAAAGGCAGCAAGTACTACAAGCTGGTGGATATGGACATGAACCAGAGCATGTACATCATGCAAATGACGGTGGGTCTCCTGAAACAGGCCAACCAGAAGGCGCTGGCCGATAAGTTCGACAAGCGTTTTATGGAATACGCCCAGCGTGTGGGCAATTAGTAAAACATGCCCGGCAGATTTCTGCTAAAAAAAATATTCGGGTCCCTGGTTTGGAATATCCAAACCACGGACCCGGTTATTTTTCTGACGTTTGACGACGGCCCCATTCCCGAAGTGACGCCCTGGGTGCTTGATATACTGGCGTCCTATCAAGCCGCCGGGACATTTTTCTGTGTCGGTGACAACGTAAACAAATATCCTTCCATCTACCGGTCCCTCCTCGACAGGGGGCATGCCGTGGGTAACCATACGCACCATCACCTGAAAGGATTGATGACGGCGAATGAAAAATACTTCGCCGACATCGAAGCCTGCGGAAAGGTGGTGCAATCCAATCTGTTTCGTCCGCCTTATGGAAGCCTGTCCCCGTCGCAAATGCGGCAAATTAAATCGCAGTATAAGATCGTGATGTGGGATGTCTTATCGAAAGACTATGACAAAGATCTTTCCGGCGAAGATTGCCTGCAACGGGTTTTACGAAATGCAGGTCCGGGTTCCATCGTGGTATTTCATGACAGCCTGAAGGCAAAGGAAAGGCTGGAGTATGCGCTGCCGAAAGTCCTGGAGCACTTTCATAGCCGGGGATTTGCTTTTCAATCGCTTAGCGGGAAATACCTGGAAACCCGGGAAATAAGCAGTAGGCAAGGAGGAAAATAGGCATTAGGTGAGCAGGAAGATAGGCAATAGTGTCCCGGAATTCAAATCAGTTTCTGTTCTCTGTTCTCTCCGTGCCTCCGTGGTGCGAAACCAAAGGCTCACCAGGAACCTTCAACATTATTGTTTTTCGTACCAGGACGCATACATAACATACCTGTCAGGAAGGGTTTCCAGTAGTTTAATTTGTTCTGCGCTGAGCGTCTTTACTTTTTTGGCCGGCGCTCCGGCATAGATCGATCCCGATTCCACAACGGTGTTTTCCAGTACGATGGCGCCGGCCGCCACGATAGCGTGCTTCTGCACGACGGCATGATCCATGACAATGGCTCCCATTCCAATCAGCACTTCATCTTCCAGGGTGCAGCCGTGAACAATGGCGTTGTGGCCAATGCTTACGTTATTGCCGATTACGGTCTTCGCTTTCTGGTAGGTGCAGTGAATGACGGCCCCGTCCTGGATATTCACTTTATTCCCGATCCGGATCGAGTTCACATCGCCCCGCACGACGGCATTAAACCAGACACTGCAATGGTCTCCCATGACGACATCGCCCGTAATGGTGGCATTATCGGCGAGAAAACAGTCAGAACCCATTTTTGGAAGAACCCCTTTAACAGTCTTAATAATTGCCATAACTTAAAGAAAGTGATTTAAGATTTTTTTGTAAATTTATCATTCCAAATGAATGCCTGTTCATGAAGTATTTTCTTTCTTTTCTTTTGGTCCTGGCTGTCTTCAACGGATGTAAGAAGGACGAGGTCTACCCCATAGAGCCTGTCATTTCTTTTAAATCCGTGGCCTTACTTGGCGGCAGCAATTCGAAAGATTCCATGGCTGTTATCACGGTGAATTTTACGGACGGCGACGGTGACATTGGCCTCAATCCCGACGATACCCTGGCTCCGTTTAATCCCGGCAGTCCGTATTACCGGAATTACCAGATGGAATTTTACGAGAAGATAAACGGGGTATGGACCTTAAATCCCATCTCCCCGACGCTCGGCGGGCGTCTGCCTTACCTGACACCCAAGGGTTCTAATAAGGCTTTAAAGGGAGAAATAAAAATGGATTCCAACCTGCCTATTCACAAAACACTGGACACCTGTTACGTGAATATTTTTATTTATGACAGGGCGCTGCATAAAAGCAATGTCGTAAAGACTTCAGAGTTTATTATCACGACGAACTGATACGGTCCAGCCATTTTTCGATATGGGTGGTTAGGTCTGCCGGGTTTGTCTTCCTGTTTTTTACCGAATACCCTTTGCTGGCTAGCATCGCTTCCGCCAGGTTAAAATCATTTTGTTCCATGGAATAAAATACTTTCTGTTCCCTGAATTGACGCGCGAGGTATTCCTGCTCTGTCTGCCCCGGCGTAGGCACCAGGATGGCATTTTTTTCAAGCGCCAGGTAATCCATAATGCTGGAATATCCGGCACGCGACACCAGGAATTCCGACGAAAGGATGGCTTGTTGCAGGTCTTCAGAGGAGAGACTGGAAACCACTTCTACGTTTTTTTCGGGGACGACAAACGGAGGTGCGCCAGGCAGTCCCCTGACTACCAGCACCCGCCTGCCAAATGTTTTCAGTTGCCTGAACAGGTTCTCTTCCAGGATGGTTCGCTGCGGTTCCGGTCCGCTGAGGAGAATGCAAAGTTTATATGCCGTCGGATGTTCCCGGTTGGAAAGTTTAAAGCGGGAAAGCGGTCCAAGGTAATAAGTCCTTTCTTTATTTAGGGAGGGATGAGAAAGCTTACCTGCCAGTCCGGGATGGGTTTGCTCGTCGGGAATCCAGCATTCATGAAACCGGGCCATGTAGTTTTTGTTCATCCGGTTTATGATACCGGCAGCCCAGCGAAATTGCGGAGGAGCCTGGAGATGGAGTTGATGGGTGATAAAAACCGAAGGAATTCCGGCATGCCAGCATCCGAAGCGGTTGTCGCTGATGATTGCATCGGGCTTATGTTCCCTGACAATATCTTTTAACCGGCGGTGTTCGCTTTGTATGCTTCGCAGGATGCCGGGAGCCTGCTTCAGCATAGCGAATGCCAGCGACCCTTTTTCCGGGTAACGAACGGAATAACCGGGCAGTTCGAGAGCCGGCAGGGAAGGAAATTCTTCTTTCATCACTTCCAAAGCGCTTCCTGAGGAAGCGATCCAAACCTCCTGTCCGCAGGCAATCAGCGTTCGTATTATCGGGATGCAGCGTGTAGCATGGCCCAGTCCCCAATCCAGGGGAGCTACGATAATCCTGTTCCGCTTAGCCATGCGAACGAAAGTACAAAAAGCGCACATCTCTGTCGGGCTTTGTATCTTCGCAGACTAGTTATGGGCAAGAATAAATTACGGCGCTTCGAAGAGAACAAATCCTTTTCCCATTTATTGCAGCCTTCCGTGGACTATCCTTTCCGCGACGATGCCATCAAAGGAAAATGGAACAATGAATTTTTTAGCACGGCTCAGCCCATTGTATTGGAGCTGGGATGCGGGCGCGGCGAGTACACGGTAAACCTGGCCCGCTTTTCACCAAAGAATAATTACATCGGCGTGGACATTAAAGGTGCGCGTATCTGGCGCGGAGCCAAGACGGTGCACGAGGAAAGCCTGAAGAATGTGGGCTTCCTTCGCATACAAATTGAACGTATTGAAAATTTTTTCGCGGAAAAAGAAGTGAGTGAAATCTGGATTACGTTTCCCGACCCCCAGCCGCAACTTAGCCGGGAACGAAAACGGCTTACCTCGCCGCGTTTCCTGGCTAGGTATAAAAACATACTGGTTCCGGGCGGAAAGGTCCACCTGAAAACCGACAACAAGGAGCTCTACGAATATTCCCTGGAAGTGGCCAGGGAGTTGAATTATCCCCTGGAAGAATTTACGGACGATTTGTATGCCGTCCAGGGGACGGATGAAGTACGCGCGATTAAGACTACGTACGAACAAATATTTCTCAAACAGGGAATGAAGATCTGTTATTTGCGATTTCGAATTCCATGAGCAGGCAAAAGAAAAAAAGCGGCACTGATTTTTTTGAAATGGTGTATGAGGTAGCGCGCCTTATTCCACGGGGCCGTGTTACTTCGTATGGAGCCATCGCCAAATACCTGGGTACGGCACGGTCTGCGCGCATGGTAGGGTGGGCGCTCAATGGCAGCGGAAGGATAAGGCCTGCCGTGCCAGCGCATCGCGTGGTAAACCGCAACGGATTACTTTCCGGGAAAAACCATTTCGGGCAAAGCACGATGGAAAAACTGCTGAAAAAGGAAGGAGTCAGGGTGAAGGACGATTGTATCGTTGATTTTGAAAAACACTTCTGGGACCCCGAAAAGGAGTTGGAAATTTGATGATTCTTTTCTTTACCACAGAGGCACAAAAACACAGAGATCAGGAAAGATCATTGGCTAATTAGCTAATTGGCACATTAGCACATTTGCAGCTATTTTCCGTACCTTTGCAGGATAGGACAGGCCTGTTTTTCATGCCTGATTATCAAACCAATGGCTATTACCAAAGAACAAGTACTGGATGCCCTTCGCTATGTGGAAGAGCCGGACCTGAAAAAGGATCTGGTCACTCTCAACATGATCGAAGACATCCAGGTGGACGGTAAAAAAGTGAGTTTTACGGTTATTCTTACGACTCCGGCTTGTCCGTTAAAAGCGCTTATTGAGCGGGCTTGCATCAATGCCATCGTGCATTATGTAGACGCGGAAGCGCAGGTTACCGTGAACATGACTTCCCGGACTACATCAGGACGGGCGCCCCAGGGCGCTTTGTTGCCCGGGGTAAAAAACATCATTGCTGTCTCCAGCGGAAAAGGCGGCGTAGGCAAATCTACCGTGGCTGCGAATCTTGCCGTTGGCCTTGCCAAAAAAGGAGCGAAAGTGGGATTGATCGATGCGGACATTTACGGACCTTCTGTTCCGATTTTATTTGGCGTTGAGCATGAAAGGCTGTTTGTGAATGAAAAGAATGGCCGCACCTTCATGGTTCCTATGGAGCGTCACGGAGTAAAAATATTATCTATTGGCTTTCTTACAGATCCGGGACAAGCTATTCCCTGGAGAGGGCCTATGGCATCCAAAGCACTGACACAGTTATTCAGCGACGCTGAATGGGGCGAGCTGGATTATATGCTGGTGGACCTTCCCCCGGGAACAGGCGATATTCACCTCACCCTGGTATCTTCCGTTCCTGTAACAGGAGCCATCGTAATCAGCACACCGCAGCACGTGGCACTGGCCGATGCCCGCAAAGGAATCAATATGTTCCAGTTGCCTGCCGTGCATGTGCCCGTTTTGGGCGTGGTGGAGAATATGTCCTACTTCACTCCGGCTGAACTTCCTGACAATAAATATTACATTTTTGGAAAAGACGGCTGCAAACGCCTGGCCGAAGAAAAGCAGGTTCCTTTCCTTGGTGAAATTCCGCTGGTTCAAAGCATCTGCGAAGGCGGTGACAAAGGAATTCCGGCCGTCCTCGACGAAGAATCGGCTTCCGGCAAAGCCTTTATTGCACTGACTGAAAATGTAGTGCGGCAGGTAGCGATTCAAAATGCAAAGACGGCAGCATCGCCAAAAGTTGAAATGGCAGGATCCTGAAAAAAAGAAACATGAGACCGAACGATAATCAGCAACTCCGGGCGCGCGTAGAAGAGGCGCTGTCCCAATTACGTCCATACCTGGAAGCCGACAGCGGCAATGTGAGCCTGGTAGAAATCAGCGACGACATGTCCGTGAAACTGAAATTTCACGGCGCCTGCCGTTCCTGTTCCATGAGTACGATGACCCTGCGGGCTGGAATCGAACAAACGATCCTGCGGATGGTTCCTGAGATTACCGGCGTGGAGGCTTTGCCGCAAGACCAGGAATGGACAGCCTGAGACGGAGGAGCTCGGGGTTTCAACCCCGGGAGGCAGATTATTCAATACAATAAAAAAACGTCCCCCTTGTGGAGGGACGTTTTTCAATTGACGGGGGCCCTGAATTATTGAACTAAAAATTTAGATACTTTCTTGAAGTATTCATTTTTATCGGTGGAGAAATTCTCCGCATTCGACGCGCTGTTTTTCACGATATAGGTATCGCTTACGCCGCGAAGCTGTTTTACGTCCATCGGATTTACCAATTTATCCTGCGCGGAAACGATGACCAGCACGCCCTTAATGTTCGGCCGGGATTTATCCGTGGCATACAGGGGCTCGTAGTTTTTATCGTAGCCGAAAGGAATGATTACATCCTTGCCGTTGGCATCCTTGATTTTCTTTTTCATTTGCTCCAGGCTGATCCAGGGTCCGTCGGCAATAATCTTGCGGGTTTCCGTGCGGTTCGCGCCAACGCCTAAGCTCAGGCCGCCGCCTACGCCGATTCCATACAGGTCGAACTTGGTGATGGCCCTTGATTTCCGGAGGTAGTCAAGAACAGCCGTAAGATCGGCCGTAAACTGGGGATAGATAAAGATGTCGGGATCCACGGCAAATTCGCTGCTCTCTCCGTAACCGCGGTAATCGTAAAGAACGACGTTCCATCCGGCGGAAAGAAACTGGCTGGCAATTTCAATATTATCTGCCATGTTGCCATCGCCGTTGCCGCTGATAACCATCCAGTTGGTGGTTTTGGTTTTTGATTCAAAGAACCAGGCATTCAGGATCGCTCCGTCTTTTTCCGGGATCTTCTCTTCCTTGTAAGTCATACCATATTTTTCAGGCCTCATTTTATATTCCTTCGAGGGATTCAGCGCCTGGGCAGTTTGCAGGGCAAAGCCGCAAAGCAGAAGTGATAAGAAAACAATTCTCAAATTTTTCATGATCTGGTTTTAAATTTCTTGGGTTATTGAACCAAAGATAGATAAAACGATAGTTGAGGTAGGCCTAAATGCAGGGATTTTATTACACATCTTTTTAACAACGTGCGCCCGCCTTCCGGGGGCAGGGCCCGGGAATCCCTTATTAACAGGTATCAATTCTGCGATGAAATTGTGGATTTCAATGCCTTGTTGTAATTTCATCAACTTAAATCAAAAAGATGAGGAAAATAATTTCGGTATGCCTGTTATGGGCTTCTTTCGCCGGTGCGTCCTGTAATCCTTCCTGCATTGAAGGTTCCGGTTCCTCGGGCGAGGAATCCAGGACGCCGGGAAACTTCACCGCCGTGGCCATGGATATTCCGGCGAATGTGGTAATCAATAAGGGCAGTGCTACGGAAATTAAAATTACAGCCCCTGAAAATATACGAAAGCTCATTACTACCAAAGTAACCGGCGACCACCTGCGGATTGAATCTTCCGATTGTTTTAACACGGAAGAGCCTGTACGCATTGAGATCACCATGGCAGAATTAACGGATGTGGAAATAAGCGGTTCCGGCAGCATCGTCGTGAACGATACGTTCCAGGTAAAAACCTCCACTTATACCATGACAGGATCCGGCCATATCGTGGCGCGCACGATTGCAGCCACCGTGAATGCGGAAGTCAGTGGTTCGGGATCGGTGACGCTCATTGGTTCGGCGAATGAAATGAATACGGAACTGGCAGGATCAGGCGACCTGGATGCCCGGAACCTGCCTTGCAATAAGGCTGATGTAACCGTGGCCGGAAGCGGCAATATCCGGTTGTATGCCATTGAAGGCCTGAAGGCTGAAATTGCCGGCAGCGGTACTGTTTATTACAAAGGAAATCCTGACGTAAAAACCAGCATCACCGGTTCGGGGAAAGTCGTCAGTCAAAATTGAATTATTTTAATTTCCATATCCAACAAACCAAAACGCTATGAAAAAAACACTGTTCATGATCGGCATGGTCACAGCATGCCTTACGCAATCCTTTGCGCAACTTCAACTGCCGGCACCCAGTCCGAAAGCACAAGTAACCCAAACAATCGGCCTCACCGAAATAGTCGTTGACTACAGCAGTCCGGGCGCAAAGGGCCGCACCATCTGGGGCGACCTCGTTCCATACGATAAGCTGTGGAGAGCGGGAGCCAATTCAGCCACCAAGGTGACATTCAATAAGGACGTAACCATCGATGGAAAAGCGGTGGCCAAAGGAAGCTATTCCTTATTTATCATTCCTTCGAAAAGCGACGACTGGACGATCGTGCTGAACTCGAATGCTACGGCATCCACGGATGAATATGCGCAGGATAAGGATGTGGTACGGGTCAAATCCAAACCCGTCGCTATTGCCCCGCGCGAAAGGATGGCTTTCCAGATCCTGGATTTTACAGACCAGAATGCCTGGGTAGCCATGGAATGGGAAAAAGTCCGTGTGGGTTTTAACGTCATGCTGGATACCGATAAGCAAGCCCTGGAAAATATCAAAACGACCCTGGGAGGAACCTGGAGGTCTTACAATTCTGCAGCCCGTTACATGATGGATAAGAAGGATCTCGATAAGGCCTTGGCTTATGCCGATCAGTCGCTGGCATTGTCCGGTGAATGGTATAACAACTGGACAAAAGCTCAGATCCTGGCGGAAAAGAAATCCTATAAGGAAGCGACGACCTATGCTCAAAAAGCAAAGGAGCTGGGCGATAAAAATCCCGATGGATTTTTCTTTAAAGACCAGGTAGAAAAGGCCCTGGTTGAATGGAAGGGAAAATAAGATTTCGGATACGATGCGTTAAAAGCCGGGGGTCTAAACCCCGGCTTTTATTTTTCCGGGTACCGCCCATCGAAATGCCAGGGAAAGTGCCATGACCAGCAGACAGCCAATCACGTTGTACCATAAAAAAGAAATGCTGCTGAAATTGTAAATGGCGATCACGACCGCTTCGGAGACCAGGGCGGCATAAAAAACAAGGCCGCCTTTTACTTTTTTCAGGTAGAAGGCAACGAGGAAAATTCCGAGTATCGTTCCATAGAACAGGGAGCCCAGCACATTCACCGCTTCGATGAGGCTGCCCATGCGGTTTGCAAATTCAGCGACGGCAATGGCGTAAATACCCCAGAACAGGGTGAAGAGCTTGGAAGCATTCAGGTATATTTTAGCCGGCGCTTCCCTTCGCACCAGGCGCCGGTAGATGTCGATCACCGTAGCCGAAGCCAGGGCATTTAATTCGGATGATGTGGAAGACATGGAAGCGGCGAAGATCACGGCAATAAGTAACCCGATCAATCCGACCGGCAAATGATGTGTCACAAAGTTCAGGAAGATGTAATTCACATCGTTCGTCTCCGCTTGCGGATCGTTTTGTTTCATCAGGGAGACCAGGGAATCCCGGATCTGTCGTTGTTCCTTTTCCGCCGCCTGGATGGCCTGTTGCGAAGCGGCTATCTTGTTTTCATCCTCCTGCTGAATGGCCTGGAGCAAGGCCTGCGCATGAACCTGTTTGCCGCTATGCGATTGTTCGTGCAGGGAAAGCAGCATGGAAGCCTCGGCGCTGTATTTGCCGGCAGCCAGTTTATCCAGTTCATGCTGGTTGAAGAATGCCGGGGCCGGGTTCACCAGGTAAAAGACATACATCAGCGTTCCGATAAAAAGGATGCTGAACTGCATGGGGATTTTTACGATGCCGTTCATGAGCAATCCCAAGCGGCTTTGCGTAACGGATTGACCGTTCAGGTAACGGGAAACCTGGGACTGGTCCGTACCGAAATAGGCCATGGCCAGGAAGAATCCTCCTACGAGGCCCGACCAGATGTTGTAGCGGTTCTTCAGGTCGAATGACAAATCGATAGCATTCAGTTTTCCCAATTGCCCGGAAATAGTTGTCGCATCCATGAAGCTCATCCCGGCCGGCAGTTTCTGTACCAGCATAAAACCTGCAATGCCCATACCACAGAGAATCACAGCCATTTGAGCCAGCTGTGTATAATTCACGGCCTTGCTTCCGCCGGTGACGGTATAGAGTACCACGATGCCGCCCATGAATATATTGGTCCAGAAGATGTCCCATCCCAGCAAGGTGGAAAGGATGATAGCTGGAGCGTATATGGTGAGGCCTGCGGCAAGTCCGCGTTGTGTCAGGAACAGCAAGGCGGCCAGCGCGCGCGTCTTCAGATCAAAACGCGATTCCAGGTATTCATAGGCGGTATAAACTTTCAGACGATAAAATATGGGAACTACCGTAATGCATAAAATGATCATGGCAATGGGAAGCCCGAAATAAAACTGGACAAAGCGCATACCGTCGGTATAGGCCAAACCGGGGGCGGAAAGAAAGGTAATGGCGCTGGCCTGTGTAGCCATCACCGAAAGTCCTACGGCATACCAGGGCATGCTGTTGTCTCCGCGCAGGTAGCTTTCGATGTTTTTGCTGCCACGGCCTTTCCATATGCCGTAAACGCTGATCAGTACAAGCGAGGATATAAGAACTGCCCAATCTGGTATGCTCATTGAAAATGCAGGGTAAAAGCGTAATACACTACGATTTGCAAAAGGAGAAAACCAAGTACGAGGAGGTACAGGTTCTTCCAGCTTTTAAGGATGGGCGGTTTTTCTTCCATACATGTCGCTTAGTCTTATTGAATCAAAAATAATGAATTGCTTTTTAATTCTTGAACGGAAGGCGGAGGACGGAAGACAGAAGACTGAGGTCGGAGGACAAAGATCGCTCGACCATGTGTAGTTTATTCCTGGTTGGCTATTTACGAGGGACCACCCTTCGACTACGCTGAGGGACCACCCTTCGACTACGCTCAGGGACCACAGATTTTCATGATGGTCATGATTTACGCTGATCTGGAGCTACTAATGAATTTTAGCAAAATCAAATCATGATCTTATCATGACCATCATGAAAATCTGCGGTCCCTTTTTTCCCCCAATAATTCTAGTCACTTAGTCACTAAGTCACCTAGTCACCTAATTACCTATATTTAGACCATGAAAATAACGATCGTCGGATGCGGGAATATGGGAATGATTTATGCCCGCGCATTTTTGAAGTACGATTTTGTAAACCGGAAGGATCTTTTTCTTGCCGCACGCGACGAAGGCCGTCGCTTGGAATTAAAGAAGCTGGATGCCGGGGAAGCCGTGCTTACCAGCGACCCGGTGATCGGGGAAAGCGACCTGGTGATTCTATCGGTCAAGCCTCAGGACTTTTTTTCACTGGCTGCCAGCCTGAAGCCGGCCTTGCGTCCGGGTAATACCATTCTCTCCATCATGGCAGGAATGAAGATGGATACCATTGGCCAGGCTTTGGGACAGCAAAATATGATCCGTGCCATGCCCAATTCACCAGCCGAACTTGGAATGGGAATGACGGCGTTCACCGCAGGCAAACAGGTGCCCATGCCCAAAGTGCGCCTGGCCGAAAACCTGCTCGCTACCACAGGACGGACCGTCTTCTTTGAAAATGAGGAATTGCTTGATGCCGTCACGGCACTAAGTGGAAGCGGCCCGGCCTATTTCTTTTACCTCGTCAAAAATATGATTGAAGCCGGCAAAAAAATGGGCTTCGATGAAGCGACTGCATCGCTCCTGGTAAAGCAAACCATGCATGGTGCTTTTCACCTGGTAAACAATGCCGGAAAATCCCTCGACGAACTCATCAAAGCCGTAGCCTCCCGCGGCGGAACAACGGAAGCGGCGTTTAAAGTGTTTTATGAAAAGCAGGTAGGCGAAAATCTCCAGGAAGGAATTCTCAAAGCCCGGGACAGGGCGGAAGAGCTTGCTAAATGAGAAAATTAGTTAATGTGTTAATTAGCCAATTAGCCAATTAGCCAATTAGCCAATTAGCCAATTAGCCAATGTGCTAATTAGCTAATTAAAAAGGTGGAACTGCAAGGTTATTAGGTTAGCCAGGAAGGAAAATGTAGTTCAACCGGAACCTGGCAGTTGTAAATGACTATTATAATACCTGGACTTTTTTCATTAGCTAATTGGCTAATTGGCTAATTAGCTAATTAGCACATTGGTTTACTTCCCGCATTCAATCATATTCACAAACAGCCGGAATGCTCCCGGCACACCCGCCGGAAGCTCACGGAAAAACACGAGACCGGAATAGATAAAATAACCTTTGCCGAATTGCGCTACGAGCGTACTTCCTTTCATGGGTTTCTCACCCGGGTCATTCATGCTGAAAGGAACGGCATAGGCGCTGTCCCAGGAGTTGGCAAAATAAATTCCGCGTTCCTGGATCCAGCCTTCGAAATCTTTTTGGGTGATTTTATTTGGCGTATTTAGCAGGGGATGGTTGGGTAGTTCGAAGGTGACGGCCGCTTCCTCATGGGTCACACGATCGCGTGAAATTTTGAAAGGGTAGGGGCCAATGTCGGCGTTCATGGGGCCCAGGAAATTATTCGTATTGTACTGAACGATTAAGTTTCCACCATTACGCACGTAATTCATCAGCGTTTGCTTGTGCAGGATGAGCTTTTCGTTCGTGTTGAATGCACGGATGCCGGTGACGATGGCATCCAGGCCGTCCAGCTTGGTTTCACCCAGCATTTTATCGTCGAGGAGGGTGACACGGTAACCCAGCTGTTCAAGGTACTTTGGAATTTCATCCCCTGCGCCGGCAATGTAGCCGATGTTATTCAGGTGTTTTTTGACATCCAGCCGGAGAAAGCGGCATGTGGCCTGTGGAAAATAGGTCTGGACAGGAATGTGATCGTATTTCAATTCCACCAGGCCCCTCGAATAGGTTTTTTCACTTCCCTGCAAAGTAATGACAGCCGATGCCACGGCTTCCGAAGCCGTGGCAGGCGTAGTAATATGGAAAACAACTTCCTGTTCTTCCCCTTTTCTTGCCAGCGAAAATGAAACCTGCTTCGGGGCTACCGTCCAGGATGACGGCAGGTTTAATTGCACGGTACCTGATAGGTTGTCACGTCCGGCTTTCAGGTGCAGTGAAATATTTTTATCCACGGAGGAAGGAAAGACAACGGATTCATCGCTAAACCGCACCATAACAGGAGGGGCAACGAGGAAGGGACGGTACCGTTCCCCATCCGAAGGTTCCACCCATTTAAATTGCAGCGGCCGTGTCACGAGGAATTCATGGGAAGCAATGTTCAATTTAAATACGGCCGAAAAGGCTGCTTCGTTCTCGGGTTTGCCGATCATAAGCTGATCGGCAACAGCATAAATTCCTTTCGAATGTGGATGGTCTAACCAGTATGGATTGGTAACAGGAGCATCGGCCGGAATCGTAATAACTTTTTCCGCGACCAAAGGTTTGTTTAAGAGGAGCGGAATGGAAAAAGCCGAATCCGGAGAATTCCCGATGGTATTGCCTTGTACAGTCACAGACAACGGAATGATTTTTATACCGGAACGGGTAACGATGGAAGCCGTGACTTTCACGGTGTCGCCGGGCGACGTGGAATAGGCATTCGTCAGCGCTTCCAGGACGGTTCCTGAACAGGCCAGGATCAGGTCCAGTGTTTCCTTTTGCTTTCTTTCGCGTAACGACACATCCTGAATACCCTGCAGCGCATCATACAATTTCACCAGCGCATCCACGGAAGCTTCCGGGTGTTGGGCGTCAAATGCAGCGCTGATTTTATCGATCAGCTTTTGCACGGCTTCGCCGCCTTCCGTTTTTTTCCAGGAAAAATCAAGGCTTTGGAAAGGTTCCTTGATGACGGTGTCCCCTTTCAAGGGTTTAAAATATTCGAGATAGCTGCCGCGGGCTTTCGCGGTTCCGAAACCCTGGCTTTTATGCATGCTGCGGCTCTCGGCAGAAAGTTCGCCATACGATTTTCCCAGGAGTATATTAAAGCCGCCGACATCCGTTTTCAGCAAGCTGCTCAAATCGGCATTCGGGTTTGAAAAGCGAAACGTGCTGTTGTAGAGCAACCGGTTGGTCTTCCACGGTTTGGTGTATTGCAGCTGTTCCGGGAACCGGGTTGGGTCGGCAGCAGCGTCGAATGCTTCTTCGGCAAGAATGGCCGAAGCCGTATGGTGGCCGTGACCGCCGCTGCCATCGGTGGCAAACCGGGTGATGATTACATCCGGATTAAAATTGCGGATTACCCAAACCACATCAGCCAGCACGGAGTCGTGATTCCAAAAGGAAAATGTTTCCTCGGGATTTTTTGAAAACCCGAAGTCGTTGGCGCGCGTAAAAAACTGTTCCGCTCCGTCGGTGCGCCGGGCAGCCAGCAATTCCTGGGTACGGATCATACCCAAAAGCTCGCCCTGTTCTTTTCCAATCAGGTTCTGGCCGCCGTCACCGCGCGTAACGGAGAGATAGGCGGCACGCAGGCAAAGGTCATTCGCCAGGTAGGAAAGAAGTCGCGTGTTTTCATCGTCGGGATGCGCGGCGATATACAGGACCGATCCTACGGTACCGAGCTTACGCAGGCCCAGCTGGATCTCTGAGGTGCTCCAGTTCCTGGGTGGTTGTGCGAAGGAATATCCGGAAAATTGTAAAACGAACAAGAATGAAATCAGGATGCGCATAAAAAAGTTTAATAGTTTAATAGTTCAAAAGTTCATGGTCCACAGTAGCAAGAAATCAGATAAATTTATTTCTCCTATACTATTTAAGCCTCCAATTTACCACTAAGATCCTATGTTTGTAAGCGTTGTAAGTTTATACAAAACTTATAACATGAAGCAAACAATTGATTTTAGCGGACAGAACATATACGTAGGAT
>Ga0315910_10002048_pt1 | contig 18077 bp, 14 predicted proteins | sample EdamamesoilMG_FD_204470 | JGI IMG/M metagenome (GOLD analysis project Ga0315910, IMG submission 204470) | Garden soil microbial communities collected in Santa Monica, California, United States - Edamame soil | ecosystem: Environmental > Terrestrial > Soil > Garden | place: USA: California... | reverse complement strand
AGGAAGGCGAGCAGCACGCGGAGCGCGACGATGCCGACCAGGAAGGTCGCCGCGACCGCCAGCGCCAGGTCGCCGCCGAGATTGCCGTCGCGCGCGAGCTCCGGCACCTTCAGCAGCACCGCCCCTCCGACCGCCGGGATCGAGAGCAGGAAGGAGAAGCGCGCCGCCTCGGCCGGAGCCACCCCGCGCAGGAAGGCCGTGGCGATCGTCGAGCCCGAGCGCGAGACCCCCGGGAGGATCGCCAGCGCCTGGGCACACCCGATCCAGAGCGCATCGCGCCATCCGAGGGGCCGCGCCGGAGCGCCCTCGGCCCCCCCCGCGCCCCCGCTCCGGGCGCGCGCGCACTCGCCCACCCACAGGAAGAGCGCGGTGACGAGCAGGCCGGCGGCCGCAGCCCGCGTGGAGGAGAAGAGGCCCTCGACCCAGTCCGCCAGGCCCAGCCCGACCACCGCCGCGGGCACGGAACCGAGCACGAGCAGGGCCAGCTCGCGCCGCTCGCCGCTGCGAGCGCGCACGAGCACGGCCCACAGGTCGCGCCGGAACACGAGCAGGACCGCGCCCAGCGTGCCCAGGTGCAGGGCCACGTCGATCGCCAGGTGCGGACCGGGCAGCTCCATGAGCTGCTGCGCCAGGACGAGGTGACCGTCCGAGCTGATCGGCAGGAACTCGCTCACGCCCTGGATCACGGCCAGGACGAGCAGCGCTCCGAGGGCGGGAGCGGCGACGAGGGCGAGGACGATCAAGGTGCCGGAGGGGCGGCTCCGGCGGGCTAGGAACGCGCCGCCAGCTCTTCGACTGGATCGAGCTTCATCCCGAAGGCCTCGGCCACGCCCTTGCAGGTGATCTTGCCGGCCAGGACGTTGGCGGCCTTGGCCAGGGGCCGCGAGCGCGCCACGGCGCGCTCGGCCCCGAGCTCGGCGAGCTGCAGGGTCCACGAGAGGGTCGCGTTCGTGAGCGCCAGCGTGCTGGTGCGCGGCACGGCGCCCGGCATGTTGGCAACGCAGTAGTGCAGCACGCCGTCGACCGTGAAGACCGGGTCGGCGTGGGTCGTCGGCTTGCAGGTCTCGACGCAGCCGCCCTGGTCGACGGCCACGTCGACGATCACGGAGCCGGGGTTCATGCGCTTCAGGTCTTCGCGCCGCACCAGCTTGGGCGCTGCGGCGCCGGGGATCAGCACCGCCCCGACGAGCAGGTCCGCGCTCGGCAGGAGGTCGCGGATCGCCAGCGGCGTCGAGTAGACCGTGTGGCAGTTGCGCGGCAGGACCTCGTCCAGGTAGCGCAGGCGGTGGAGGTTCGTGTCCAGCACCGTCACGTCGGCCCCGAGCCCGGCCGCCATGCGCGCGGCGTTGATCCCGACCACGCCGCCGCCGATCACCAGCACCTTGGCCGGCTTCACGCCGGGCACGCCGCCGAGCAGGATGCCCGAGCCGCCGTGGGCCTTCTCCAGGTACTTGGCGCCGGCCTGGATCGCCATGCGCCCGGCGACCTCGCTCATCGGCGTCAGGAGCGGCAGCTCGTTGTTCACCTCCAGCGTCTCGTAGGCGAAGCAGTAGGCGCCGGTCTTCACCAGGGCCTCGGTCAGCTCGCGCGCCGCCGCCAGGTGCAGGTAGGTGAAGAGGATCTGGCCCTTGCGCAGGAGCGGCCACTCGCTCGCCAGCGGCTCCTTCACCTTGACGATCATCTCGGCCTCGCCGAAGACCTCGGCCGCCTTCGCCAGGATGCGCGCCCCCACGCGCTGGTAGGTCTCGTCGGGGAAGCCGCTGCCGACGCCCGCGCCGCTCTGCACGAAGACCTGGTGGCCGGCGTGGGCCAGGCGCTCGGCGCCGGCCGGGGTCAGGGCGACGCGGTTCTCCTGGGGCTTGATCTCGGTCGGAACGCCGATCTTCACGCGGGGCTTTCGCTGGTGTCGGGGGAAGGGGGAGTGGGCGCGGCCGATCCCCGGAAAACGCTTGTCGCACCCGGGGGCGCTGCTAACCTCCTCACCCCCCGCCTCGCGGCGGGTGAGGGCCGTTAGCTCAGCTGGCTAGAGCGCTACGTTGACATCGTAGAGGTCAGTGGTTCAAGTCCACTACGGCCCACCAGGGCTTCCGGCGCGTGCCAGCCCCCCCCGGAGCCAGTGGCCATCCAACAGGCCCCGCAGGGCCCCGTAGCGGTCACCCGTGGCGGCACCGATGCTCCTCCTCGCACTGCTCCTCGCCGGCCCGCAGGACTCCGCCGCGCCCCCGGGCGAGACCTACGACCTGCGCCGGACGCCGGTGGTCGAGGTGATCGAGCGCGTCAAGCCGGCCGTGGTCTCGATCACGACCAACGTGAAGCAGCGCGCGGTCGACTTCTTCGGGCGCACCCTGGAGTTCGACACGCCGGGCGCGAGCGGGACGGGCGTCCTGATCTACCCCGACGGGTTCCTGATCACGAACCACCACGTCATCGCCGGCGCGACCGAGATCAAGGTGCGCTTCGACCCCGACGACGACCCGCGCGCCTACGACGCGCAGCTCGTCTCCAGCATCCCGCGCGAGGACCTGGCGCTGCTGAAGATCGTCGGCCAGGAACACTTCCCCACGGTCACGCTGAGCGAGAGCGAGCCGATCCTGGGCGAGCCCGTGATCGCCATCGGCAACGCCTTCGGGCACTCGCACACGGTCTCGACCGGCATCGTCTCGGGCCTGCACCGCGGCGTCTCGACCCCCGAGGGGCTGCAGTTCGACAACCTGATCCAGACCGACGCCTCGATCAACCCGGGCAACTCGGGCGGACCGCTCCTGAACATCCACGGCGAGCTGATCGGGATCAACACCGCCATGCAGGGCGCGGCCGAGAACATCGGCTTCGCCATCCCGGTCGGACGCGTGCGCACGGTGCTCTCCGAGCAGCTCCTCTCGCCGACCCTGGCGCGCGCCTGGGTCGGCTTCGAGCTCGACGAGGCCAGCCTGGCGGTGCGCGCGCTCGTCGCGGGCGGCCCGGCCGAGGCCGCCGGCCTGCGCGTCGGCGATCGCCTGCTGGCCCTCGACGGGCAGGCCCTGACGAGCCCCGAGGGCGGCGTGCTCGACCTCTACCGGCGCCTGCGCCAGGCCCTGCAGCCGGCCACCACCGTGAAGCTGGAGGTCGAGCGCGGCCGGAAGCGCGAGCGCCTGGAGCTCGTCACCTGGAGCCGCGTCGACGGGATCCTGTTCGAGCGCCTCGGGCTCGGGCTCGAAACGGTACGCATCGGGCCCTACGGCGGCACGCCCTACCTGCTCGTCTCGGCCGTGCAGCGCGGCGGACCCGCCGAGGCGGCCGGGGTCCAGGTCGAGGACGTCCTGCGCGGCGTGGCTCGCGCGGGGCAGCGCCCGATCCACTACCGCCGTCCGGACCAGCTCGCCGGCGACGTCGCGCACCTGGAGCCGGGCACGGCGCTCGAGATCGAGATCTGGCGCGACCTGAACGGGAACGGGGTCTACTTCGAGCGCGACGCGCGCAGCGACTACTCCGAGGGCCTGCGCGGGCCGCTCACCGTGCGCTGATCTTCTGCGGCTCACCGCGTCCGGCGAAGCCGGATGCCACCAGCAACCCTCTGGAAGCCGTCGGCCCTGCACTCTCGTGGCGGAATCGATCGCGCTCCCCGTGCGTTGCGCGTGTCAGCGCGCGCCGAGCACCAGCGCGGCGAACTCGGGGCTCCACGCGAGCTCGATCCAGGGGCTCGCGGCCAGCACCTCTCCCGCTGCGAGCGCGCGCAATTCGAGATAGACGCGCGTCGAGCCCAGGTCGGCCGCCTGGAGCAGCACGTCGGCGGCCGTGGCCACGCTCCCGCGCGTGAGCACCTCCATCAGCGTGAGGCGCCGCCCTCCCGCGGCGTCGAGCGCGTCGAGCGGGACGGGCTCGTAGCCGTGCTCCGTGATCAGCAGGAGCTCGAGCCTCGCGCCGGCCGGGCCCGCCTCGACCACGAGGGCGGGTGAGCGGTCCTCGGCGGCGCGCAGCGCGCGCTCGTCGAGCGTCAGGCGCACGAGGGGCGCGCCCTCGTCGCCGCGCACGGGCAGGACGGGGACGAGCCCGGGATCGTCGAGCGGCCACAGCGAGCCGTCCGGGCGCGGCGCGACCAGCGGGCGCCGCTCGCGCAGCGGATCGGCCACGAACCACAGGCGCCAGGGCCACACCGGGCGCGGGCTCTCCGGGAACGGCGCGCGGAAGCGCTCGGCCAGGCCGAAGCCGAGGCAGTAAGCGCCGCCGTGCGTGGTCGGAAAACTCTCGAACAGCACCGGACGCGTGGACGGCTCGGCCGCGGCGACGCTGGCGCGGGCGCGCTCCACCCTGGCCTCGCCCACGCGCGCGGCCTCGTCCCACTCGCGCACGTCGGCGCGCGCCTGGTGGAAGCGCAGGGCGAGCAGCGCGACCAGCACGAGCCCGCCCAGTCGCGCCAGCCGCCCCGGGGCCACGGCGCAGGCCACGGCCAGGGCCAGCGCGCACTCGGGCACGAAGAGCAGCCGGCGGTTCTGCGGCTCGAGCGGTCCACTGGCGAGGAGCGGAGCGAGCAGGCCGGCCGTGCCCAGCACCAGGGCGAGCGCGGCCCACTGGCCACGCTTGCGGGCCGCCTCTCCGGGCAGGGCGAGCAGCAGGACCACCAGCAGGATCTCCGCGAAGCCGCAGTCCACCAGCGTCCCCAGGGCCCCGCTGAGGAGCGCGCCTCGCCCCGCGGATGCGGCCGGATACCCGCCCACCCCGCCGAGGACGAGCGTGCGCCAGCCCAGCGCGACCGCCACCGCGAGGGCCGCGGGTGCGCCACGCGCGAGCAGCGCGCGCCCGCGCTCGCCGCGCGCCCAGGCGAGCGCGAGGATCCACAGGGGCGCCAGGAACCCGAACTCCTTGGTCGCCGAGGCCAGGAAGGCGAGCGGGGCCGAGAGGAGCCCACGCTTCCCCAGCGCGCTCCAGACGCTCGCGAGCAGGAGCACGGCCGCCAGCAGGTCCGTGCGTCCCGCCAGCCATGTGCAGGTGCCGCCCTGCTCCGGGAAGGTCGCGACCCAGGCGCCGGCGGCCAGCGCGCCGGTCGCGCCGAGGCCGAGGCGCAGCGCGCACAGGAAGGCCAGCGAGCTCGCGAGCACGTGCAGCACCAGGTTGAAGAGCCGCAGCGGCACGGGATCGATCCCGGTCCAGGCCTCCTGCAGCGCCCAGCTGGCGCTGACCACCGGGCGCCAGAAGCGCACGATCTCCATCCCGCCCTGGCTGCGCGTCCAGTCGACCCAGGGTCCGTCCCGGTGCGCCTGGGCGAGGAGGGCCGCGTCCTCGGCGATCCAGGGCGCGTCCAGCGTCCCCAGCGAGGGCAGCAGCGCCAGGAGCGCGACCACGAGCCACGCCAGCCAGAGCACGCGCGCGTCTCCGGCTCGCTCCGCGCTCGCGCTCATCGCGAGGTTCTACCCCCCCGCCTCGGCCGGATCCACGCGCGCGGCGGCCCCTCGGAGGGCGCGCGGGCATCCGCTACACTCCGCGCCCCAACCGGGACCGACACCTCGAAAGAGCTTCCCGTCCTTCAGGTCCCCCGGAAGGCGTGCCGAAGCTCGTGCGCCCCCGCCCTCCGCCTCCGGAGCGCGGGGCTCCCCCCACGTCCGCCCCCCTCATGCGCGCCCTGGTGGCCTTCACCGAACGCTTCGGGAGCATGCTCTCGCGCATCTTCCTGACGCTGCTCTACTTCCTGGTCCTCGGGCCCTTCGCGCTGGTCTACCAGCTCGCCGCCGACCCGCTGCGCCTGAAGCGGCGCAAGGACGGCAACTGGGCCGCCTGGGAGGCGGACAACGAGACCCTGGCGGCGGCCCGGAGGCAGGACTGATGAACGTCCTCGGGCTCTCCTACTACTACCACGACTCCTCCGCCGCGCTGGTCCAGGACGGCAAGCTCGTCGCGGCCGCCGAGGAGGAGCGCTTCAGCCGCGTCAAGCACGACTCCGGCTTCCCGGCGCTGGCGATCGACTTCGTGCTGCGGCGCGGGCGCATCACCCTGCGCGACGTCGACTTCGTGGTCTTCTACGAGAAGCCCTTCGTCAAGTTCGAGCGCATGCTGCTCTCGGCCATGGCGACCTTCCCGCGCAGCTCGGCCGTGTTCCGCGAGTCGATGCAGCGCTGGATCTCGGACAAGCTGTGGATCAAGTCGATGATGTCGAAGCGCCTCGACGTCCCCAGCTCGAAGATCCTGTTCTGCGACCACCACATGTCGCACGCGGCCTCGAGCTACTTCACGTCGCACTTCGAGGACTCGGCCATCCTCACGGTCGACGGCGCCGGCGAGTGGTCGACCGCGACCATGGGGCACGGCAAGGGCAACCAGATCGAGATCCTCAAGGAGCTGCGCTTCCCGCACTCGCTCGGGCTGCTCTACTCGGCCTTCACGGCCTACTGCGGGTTCGAGATCAACGAGGGCGAGTACAAGCTCATGGGCATGCACCCCTACGGCAAGCCCACCCTGGTGGACAAGATCTACCAGCTCATCCACGTGGCGGAGGACGGGTCCCTCTGGCACGACATGAAGTACTTCGCCTACCACTACTCGCGCGACACGACCCTGGCGGAGGCCTTCGGCCGGCACTTCGGGCGTCCCGCGCGCGACCCGAAGGAGGGCGACAAGTCGCTCGACCCCTTCTACTGCGACGTGGCCGCCTCGATCCAGAAGGTCACCGAGGAGATCCTCTTCAAGATGGCCCGCTACCTCCGCAAGGAGACGGGCTCGAAGAACCTGTGCCTGGCGGGCGGCGTGGCCCTCAACTCGGTGGCCAACTACAAGATCTGGCACCAGGAGCACATCTTCGACGACATCTACGTGCACCCCGCCCCCGGCGACGACGGCGGCTCGGTGGGCGCCGCCTACTGGGCCTACAACCACCTCCTGAAGCAGCCGCGCGGGCCGGTCCTGACCACGCCCTACCTCGGCAGCGAGTACTCCGACGCCGAGATCAAGGCCTTCCTCGACAGGCACGCGATCGCCCACGAGCACATCGCCGACGACGCGAAGTTCTACGACTTCGCCGCCCAGAAGCTGGTCGAGGGCGCGGTCTGCGGCTGGTTCCGCGGGCGCTTCGAGTGGGGCCCGCGGGCCCTGGGCGCGCGCTCGATCATCGCCGACCCGCGCAAGCCGGAGATGAAGGAGAAGCTCAACGCCACGATCAAGTTCCGCGAGGCCTTCCGGCCCTTCGCGCCCTCGGTCACGGTCGAGGCCGCCAACGACTTCTTCGACATCCCCGAGGCCGAGCGACACTACCCGGCGCGCTTCATGCTCTTCGTCGCTCCGGTGCGGCCCGAGAAGCGCGCGGTCCTGCCGGCCATCACGCACGAGGACGGCTCCGGGCGCCTGCAGACGGTGTTCAGGGACGTCTCGCCCGCCTACCACCGCCTGATCGAGCGCTTCGGCGAGCTGACCGGCGTGCCCGTGATCATGAACACGAGCTTCAACCTGAAGGGCGAGCCGATCGTCGAGGACCCGAGCCACGCCTTCAACACCTTCAGCCTGTCGGGGATGGACTACCTGTTCCTCAACAACTTCGTGGTCAAGGCCGACGCGAAGAAGAAGATCGCCGAGACGCGCTTCACGCTGCGTCACGAGGGCGACTCGGTCACGCAGATGGTGAGCTAGCCCGATGCGCGCGCTCAACGTCCTGCTGGCGCTCCTGGTCAGCCTCGCGATCGGCCTCGCGGTGCTGGAGGGCGGCCTGCGCCTGATGCCGGCCTTCGCGCCGCCGCCGAAGCTGGTCCAGTACGACCCGGTCCTGGGCTGGTCGAAGATCCCGAACGCCTCGATCGTGCGCCGCGTGGCGGGCCACAAGATCCACGTCGAGACCAACGAGCACGGCCTGCGCGACGATCCGGGCGCCGGGTCCGGCAAGGCCCCCGGCGCCTTCCGCGTCCTGATGCTGGGCGACTCGTTCGTGCAGGGCTACACGGTCGAGCGCAAGGACCTGTTCGTCGACCAGCTCGAGGGCTGGTGGAAGAGCGAGGGCCGGCAGGTCGACGTGCTCAACGCCGGCACCGAGGCCTGGTCCACCGACCAGGAGGTGCTGTGGTTCCTGCAGCACGGCAAGGCCTACCAGCCGGACCTCGTGCTGCTCTTCCCCTACGAGAACGACCTCTACTGGAACGGCCAGGGGGCCTACGTCACGGGCCTCGAGAAGCCGCTGTTCGAGCCGGACGGCCAGCAGGTCGAGCGCGAGCTGCGCGCGCCGCGCCGCAAGTCCTGGCTCGCGACCTCGGCCACGCGCAGCTTCCTGGGCTTCCTGGGCACCAAGCTGCGCGCCCTGAAGCCGGCCGGGGCGTGGCAGATGAATCCCGAGCACGGCGTCCTGCTCGAGGAGCCGCCCGCGGGCTACGCCGAGTGGCTGGGGCGCACCCAGGGCGCGCTGCAGGCCCTGCGCGACGGCTGCCAGTTCCTCGGCGCGCGCCTGCTGATCTGCCCGATCCCGAGCAAGTGCGCGATCGACCCGGCCGAGCGCGAGTTCTTCGGGCAGTGGGAGCACGGCCTGAACGGCCTGCCGGAGGACCAGTGGTCGCCCGACCGGCCCGTGAACGCCTTCCTGGAGGCGGCGACGAGGCTCGGGATCGAGACGCTCGACCCCAGAGCGGCCCTGGCCGCGAGCACGAAGGAGCGCGGCAAGCTCTACTTCGAGCGCGACGTCGAGTGGCACTTCAACGCCCTCGGCAACGAGGTCTTCGCCACCTGGCTGCACGACGAGCTCGACCGCCGCGCCGTCTTCCCGGCCACGCACCGCGCCACGCTCGCCGGCGCGATCCCACCGCACGCGCCGGCCAGCGGCGGCGTGCCGACCTTCCTGTACGTCTTCGCGGCCCTGTGGGCCTTCCTCGGCACGGCCTACTGCGTCAACTACCCCAAGGAGCCGCGCCTCCAGGGCGTGCTCTCGGTCGGAGCGCTGCTGGCGGCCGTGTTCACGATCGTGCTCGGCGGCGGCAAGCTCGTCGGCCTCATGCCCCACTGGCTGACGCCCTGGTTCTTCGGCGGCTTCGTGCTCGTCGTGCTCGGCTTCGTGGCCTGGAAGCTGGGCCGGCGCCTGGCGACGATCGCCGAGCTCCTGCGCTCCTTCACGCTGCGCGGCCACTGGTACCTGATGCCGCTGGTCGTGGTGCTGCTCACGATCGGGAGCCTCCTGGTGGTCGCCGCCAGCTCGCCCCTGATCGCGCCCTTCATCTACACCCTGTTCTGATCCCCTCCCCGGCCCGGACCCGGGCGGAAGTCCTTTCCGCACCGCGGCCCGCTCGCGGCGGATATCCTGGAGCAGCCCCGCGGGGGCGCCACCCATGAAGGACTTCCTCAAAGAGTACTGGCTCTGGATCGTCGTCCCCTTCGCGCTCGTCCTGGGCGGCCTGGCGCTGGCCTGGTTCCTGATGGGCGCCGAGGACGCGTCGCCCTTCGTCTACAACATCCACTGAGCCAGGCGCGCGCCTGTTGGACCGCTCGGCACCCGCCTACTGGCGCAGGAAGGCGCCGTAGGCGCGCGTCATCGGCCCGAGCGGATCCGCCGGGCGCCGGCGCAGCTTGCGGGCGAGCTGGGTGCCGAGCCAGTCGAGATAGGTCAGCGTCACGCAGGCCTTCAGCCACAGGGCCCCGAGGCGTCCGTGGTGCTTGCGGTAGTAGCGCAGCCGGTCGCGCTGCCACACGGCCACGAAGTCGCCGAACTGGCGCGTCGAGCCGCCGACGTGGTGCACGACGCGCGCCTCGGCCAGGTAGTGGGTCCGCCAGCCGGCCGCCTTCAGGCGCTTCGCCAGGTCCACGTCGTTGTAGAAGAGCCACAGCTCCTCGTCGAAGAGCCCGACCTGCTCGAGCACCTCCCGGCGCAGGAGTAGCACGGCCGCCGGCGGCTGGTCGACGTCGCGCGAGCTCTCCTGGTCCCAGTCGCGCAGGAAGTAGCGGCGCAGCTCGCGCGAGTCGGGGAACCAGCGCTCGAGCGGGGTCGAGAAGAAGAGCGCCGTGGCCAGGGTCGGGAACTCCTGCACCGTGCGCTGCGTGCGCCCGTCGCGGTGCACCAGGCGCGGCGCGACGGCCGCGTGGCCCGGGTGGGCCTCCAGGAACGCCAGCAGGCGCGCCAGGGCGTCCGGGTAGAGCTCGGTGTCGGTGTTGAGCAGCAGCACGTACCGCCCGCGCGCCGCGTGCATGCCCTGGTTCGAGGCGCGCGCGAAGCCCTCGTTGCGCGCGTTGGCGATCACGCTCACCCCGGGGTGCTCGGCGCGCAGGTACTCGAGCGAGCCGTCCGTGCTGCCGTTCTCGACCACGATCACCTCGGTGGCCGGCTTCTCGGCCGCCGCCAGGTGCGCCAGGCAGGCGGCCAGGTAGTCCTTCGTGTTCCACGAGGGGATCACGACCGAGAGCACGGGCGCGGGGTTCGCCGGGCTCGCACTCATCGCGGCGCCTCCTGGCCCGCGCGCTCGGCCACGACCAGCCGGTAGAGCTCCTCCAGGCGCTCCGCCAGCACCTCCGCGCCGTGGGCACGGGCCACGCGCAGCCGCGCGCGGGCCCCGGCGGCGCGCGCCCCGGCCGGGTCGGCCAGCAGCCGGTCCAGGCCGAAGGCGAGCTCCTCGGTGCTGCTGCCGAGCCAGCCGGTGCGCTCGTGCACGACCAGCTCCGGGACGCCCCCCACCGGGCGCGCCACCACCGGCAGCCCCGCCGCGGCCGCCTCGATCAGGGCCACCGGCAGGCCCTCGCTGCGCGAGGTCAGGAGCACGGCATCGAGCGCCCCGAGGACGGCCGGCATGTCCTCGCGCGCCCCCAGGAGGTGCGCGCGTGGGCCGAGCCCGGCCGGCAGCGCCGCCAGGGCCCGCACGAGCGTCCCGCGCAGCTCGCCGTCGCCCACGAACACGAGCTGGAGCTGCGCGTGGCGTGCCGCCAGGAGCTGGAAGACCTCCAGGGCGAGGAGCGGCTGCTTGACCTCCGCCAGGCGCCCGACGACGCCCACCAAGACGTCCTCTGCTCCGGCCCCCAGGAACGCGCGCAGCTCGCTCGCGGCCGGCCCGCGCCGCTCGCGCTCCAGGGCCAGCAGCTCCTCCAGCTCGAGCCCCGGCTGGATCACGACCAGCTTCTCCTCGCCGGTCACGCCCAGGCGCACGAGGTCGTCCGCCGTGGCGTGGGACACGGCCACGATGCGGTCCGTGCGCGCCGCCAGGCGCCGCTCGGTGGCCACCAGCCGGCGCGCGATCGGCGCCGGGAAGTAGCCCTCCAGCACGTGCCCGTGGAAGGTGTGCACGCGCGCCGTGCGCGCGAAGGCGCTTCCGGTGAGCGCCGAGCGCCCCAGGGCCCCGGCCTTGGAGGCATGCGTGTGCACGACGTCGGGCGCGAAGGCCGCGAGCTCGCGTCGCAGACGCCGGCGCGCGAGGAGGTCGGAGAGGCCCAGCCCGCGGCGCAGGCCCGGCACGCGCACCACGTCGAGACCGCGCTGCTGGAAGGTCGGGAAGAGGTCACCCTCGCCCGGCTCCGGCGTGCCCGCGAAGAGCCGCACGGCGTGGCCGCGCGCGACCAGGCGCGGGTCCGAGGCCAGGGCCTGGCGCGCCGGACCGCCCAGGTTGAGGCGCGTCAGCACGCGGGCGATCCGCATCACGGCATCCCCGCGGGAGCGAAGGCCTCCACGCGAAAGCCCTGCTCCGCCAGGGCCGCCTCGAAGCGATCGAGGCGCGTGCGCTCGCGCTTCCAGGGCACGATCGCGGTGCTGAAGCGCGCCCCGGTCTCGCGCGGATCGCCGAAGTCGCGGTCCATGCCGAGGCGCGGGTCGAGCGTCAGGAGCCCGAGCGTCAGGCCCTCGAGCGGCACCCAGGCACCCTTGACGAAGCCCTCGAGGTAGCCGGCCTCGTGGAAGAACGAGGCGCGCTCGCCCGGCCGGCCCTCGACCGGGAGGGAGCGCAGCTCGGCCATCGGCCGCAGGGGCAGGGGCCGCGCCAGGGGATCGGCCGCGCCCACGCGCACCGCGCTCACGCGGTGGATGCCGCTGCGCAGGTGCACGACGTAGCGCTGGCCCTCCGCCGGCACCGGCAGCCGCGCCGCCAGCTCCTCGCCCCACAGGGACTGCGTCTCCGCCGGCCAGTCCTCCGGCAGGGCCGCGGGCGCCAGGGCCTCGGTCGGCTGCAGGGCCAGCCAGCAGCCGCAGGAGTGCACGCTGGTGACGGTCAGCGGCAGGCCGCTCGCACGGTCCACGCCGATCAGCACCAGGAGCCCCGCGTTGCGGTGCATCGCCAGCGGCGAGGCGCGCGTGAAGGCCAGCTGGTCGAAGTGGATGCGGTAGACGAGCTGGTCGACCAGGCGCCCGCCGACCTCCTCCTCGTGCACCTCCGCGAACAGCGCCGCGCGCGCCGGATCGACGCGCGCGCGCTCGATCCCGGCCCGGCGCGTCAGGGTCGGCATCCCGATGCGATTCCACTCGGCCTCGCCGGCCTCGATCACGAAGGCCGGCGCGAAGCGCGCCAGCAGCTCGGCCACGCGCGCGTCCCCGAGCTCGATGCTGGGCGCGATGCTGGGCTCGCCTGCGGGCTCGTAGCGCCACGGTGCCGGGTGCGGCGCCGGCCCGAGGGCCGTGGCCAGGCCGTGCCCGAGGCTGCTGCAGCCACCGAGCAGCGCCAGCCCCGCCAGGAGGGCCGGGAGCGCCCTCACTCGACGCGGAACAGCAGCAGGTGATAGCCGACCAGGCACGTGTAGGTCCCCGCGGCCGTCCACAGGCCGATGCGGGCCAGGTGGAAGTTCTTGTGGACGGCGAGCACCACCAGGGCCAGACCGATCAGGATCGACTTGACGAACACGAAGTTCCAGCGACCCGTGGTCAAGAGCAGCTTGGCCACCGGGTTGAGCTCGACCCCGCCGGCCTGCAGGTGCACCAGCGTGAAGAAGCTGTCGCCCACGTTCATCAGCGCGATCCACAGCACCAGGAAGGCGAGCCGGCGGCCGTAGCGGTCGACGAAGCTGCCCTCGCGCTCCTCGCGGCGGCGCGCGTCGCGGCGCCGCCCGCCCCACAGGGCGTAGCGCGAGAGGCGCGGCGTCGGCTCGCGCCGGCGGTCCGGGCCGCGGTAGACGAACTCCCCCGCCGCGCTCTCGGTCGGCAGGGTCTCCTGGGCGGGCTCCATGGGACGCTGCCCTATCGTCCCGGCAGCCGCCGGGACGGGAGGCCCGCTCGCGGGCGCCGCGCTCATTCGTCCTGCTCCCGCAAGCGCGCCAGGACCGAAAAGTCTTCCAGCGTGGTCGTGTCCTGGCGCACCTCGCGCCCCGCCGCCACGTCGCGCAGGAGCCGGCGCATGATCTTGCCGCTGCGCGTCTTCGGCAGGGCCTCGGCGAAGCGCAGGTCGGCCGGGCGGGCCAGCTTGCCGATCTCCTTGACCACGTGCTCGCGCAGGGCCTCGGCCAGCTCGGGCGAGGCCGCCTCGCCCGGGCCGATCGTGACGAAGGCGCAGATCGCCTCGCCCGTGACCTCGTCCGGGCGCGCCACGACGGCGGCCTCGACCACGGCCGGATGCGCGACCAGCGCGCTCTCGACCTCCATGGTCGAGAGGCGGTGCCCGCTGACGTTGAGCACGTCGTCCACGCGCCCCAGGATCCAGAAGCAGCCGTCGGCGTCCTTGCGCGCGCCGTCGCCGGTGAAGTACCAGCGGCCGTCGAACTTCTTCCAGTAGGTCTCGACGTAGCGCGCGTCGTCGCCCCAGATCCCGCGCAGCATCGAGGGCCAGGGCCTGCGCAGCACCAGGTATCCGCCCTGGCCGGTGGCGACCTCGTCCCCCTGCTCGTCCACCACCGCCGGGTCGACGCCGAAGAAGGGCTGCGTGGCCGAGCCGGGCTTGGTGGCCGTGACGCCCGGCAGCGGCGTGATCTGGATCGAGCCGGTCTCGGTCTGCCACCAGGTGTCGACGATCGGACAGCGCGACTCGCCCACCACCTCGCGGTACCAGATCCAGGCCTCGGGGTTGATCGGCTCCCCCACGGTCCCGAGCAGGCGCAGCGAGGAGCGGTCGAAGCGCGTGACGTGCTCGTCGCCCCAGCGCATGAAGGAGCGGATCGCGGTCGGCGCGGTGTAGAGCACCGTGACGCGGTGCCGCTGGATCAGCTCCCAGAAGCGGCCGGGATGCGGCTGGTTCGGCGCGCCCTCGTAGAGCAGCACGGTCGCGCCGCACGCCAGTGGCCCGTAGACGACGTAGCTGTGGCCGGTGATCCAGCCCACGTCGGCCGTGCACCAGTAGAGGTCGTCCGCCTGCAGGTCGAACACGGTGCGCGTCGAGAGGTAGGCCCCGACCAGGTAGCCGGCCGTCGTGTGGCGGATGCCCTTGGGCTTCCCGGTCGAGCCCGAGGTGTACAGGAGGAACAGCGTGTCCTCGCTGTCCATCGGCTCCGGCGGGCACTCGCGGCTCTGGCGCGCGACCAGCTCGCCCAGCCACACGTCGCGCCCGCGCGTCCAGGCGATCTCGTTGCCGCCGCGCTGGGCCACGAAGACCGTGTGCACGCTGGCGACGCCCTGCAGGGCCTCGTCCACGGCCGGCTTGAGCGGCAAGACCTTGCCGCGCCGCCAGCCGCCGTCGGCCGTGATCACCGCCGTGCAGCCGCCATCCTGCACGCGCTCGCGGATCGCCTGGGCGCTGAAGCCGCCGAAGATCACCGAATGGATCGCGCCGATGCGCGCGCAGGCCAGCACCGAGAAGACCAGCTCCGGGATCATCGGCATGTAGAGCGCGACGCGGTCGCCCTTCTTCACGCCGCGTGAGCGGAGCGCGTTGGCCACGCGGCAGACCTCGCCGTGCAGCTCGGCGTAGGTGTAGCGCTCGACGTCGCCCGGCTCGCCCTCCCACACGATGGCGAGCTTGTCGCGCGTGGGGCCGGAGAGGTGCCGGTCGAGGCACCAGGCCGAGGCGTTCATCCGACCGCCGACGAACCAGCGCGCGAAGGGCTTCTGGCTCCAGTCGAGGACCTGCTCGAAGGGCCGGATCCAGGGCAGCTCGCGCGCGACGCGCCCCCAGAAGGCCTCCGGGTCGTCGATCGACTCGCGGTACAGGCGCGCCGCCTCGGCCGGGTCCGAGAGCCGCGCGCGCGCGGCGAACTCGGCGCTCGGCGGGAAGCGCCGCGACTCCTGGAGGACGCTCTCGATCGGCTGGGACATGGGGCTGGAGCTTATCCGAAGGCCGTGGCCCGGTGCCGCGGGAGGGCTACGCCTTGCGCAGCTCGCCGCCCAGTTCGGCCAGGGCACGCTCGACGCGCCCCAGGTACTTGGCGCAGTCGGCCTCGTCGAGGGTGCGGTCCGCGGCCCGCAGGTGCACGTGGTAGGCCAGGGACTTCTTGCCCGGACCGAGGCTCTTGCCGCGGTAGAGGTCGAAGAGCTCGGTGCGCTCGACCAGGCCCTTGCCGGCCGCGACGAGGGCCGTAACGACCTCGCCGGCGCTGCGCTCCTCGGGCAGCGCCACGGCCACGTCGACCTTGACGCCCGGGAAGCGCGGCAGCGGCTGGAAGCGCGGCTTCCGGGCGGGGATGCGCAGCAGGGTGTCGAGGTCGATGCGCGCCACGGCAACCTCCCCGTCGAGCTCGCCGTCCAGCTCGAGGCGCGCCTGGACCTCGGGATCCAGCGCGGCGAGCCAGGCGGCGACCATGGGGGTGTCCGCGTGGCGCGAGACCACCGCCCGGTGCGGGTGGGCCCACTCGATGGCCCAGGGCTCGACCTCGCTGGGCACGCAGCGCTGCCAGCCGGTCACGGGCCGGCCCACGCTGGCCAGGAGATCCTCCAGCACGCCCTTGAGGCGCTCGAACACCGACGCGTCGAAGCGCGCGTCCTTCGGCGGCCGTGGCGCCATCCAGACCAGCGCGCACTCGTGGCGCTCGCGCGGCTCGCCGCGCGCGTTCGCGTGCTCGGGCTCGTAGCCCTTGCCGATCTCGAAGAGGCGCACCTCGGCGCGCTGGCGGCGGTTGTGGGCCAGGTGCGCGAGCAGGCTGGGCGCCACCGAGCGACGCACGCGATCCAGGCCCTCGATCTGCGGGTTCACGATCCCGACGTGCGGCTGGCCCTCCAGGCCGAGGCGCCGCACGACGTCCCGCTCCAGGAACGAGTAGGTCATCGCCTCGTGGAAGCCCGGCGCGCCCGCCAGGTGGTCCTGCAGGGCGCGCACCAGGGCGCGGCGCTCGTCGCGCGGCGCCGGCGCGAGCGGGGCGACCAGCGGCTGCTCGGCGATGTTGCCGTAGCCGTGCAGGCGCCCGACCTCCTCGATCAGGTCCTCCTCGATGCGCAGGTCCTTGGTGGCGCGCGCCGACGGCACGGCGACCTGCCAGGGCGAGCCCTTCGTCACGCCGAGCTCGAGGGCCGTGAGCAGGCGCGCGATCTCCGCGTCCGGAAGCGCCTTGCCCAGCACCGCGCGCACGCGCTCGGGCCGCAGCGCGATCTTCCCGGCCGGGTCCTGCCAGCGCCCCGCGTCCCCCGCCGGGCGCGGCAGGCGGATCCCCGGCTGCAGCGCGCGCAGCAGGTTCACGAGGTGCGCCGCGGCCTGGGCCGGCAGGGTCGGGTCGAGGTTCTTCTCGAAGCGCGCCGAGGCGTCCGTGCGCAGGCCGAGGCGCGCGGCCGTGCGGCGCACGCGCGTCGGGTGGAAGCTGGCCGCCTCGAGCAGCAGGGCGCTGGTCTCGGGCGTGACCTTGGAGGCCTCGCCGCCCATCACGCCGGCGATCGCGACCGGCTCGTCGCCGGCGCAGATCAGCATGTCCTCGGGCGTGAGCGTGCGCTCGACGCCGTCGAGCGTGCGCGTCTTCTCGCCCGGGCGGGCGTCGCGCACCAGGATGCCGCGCGCATCGAGGCGCGAGAGGTCGAACAGGTGGTTCGGCTGGGCCAGGTCCAGCATCACGAAGTTCGAGAGGTCGACGAGCAGGTCGAGCGGGCGCTGGCCGACGGCCAGGAGCAGGGCCCGCATCCACTCCGGGGAGGGGCCGTTGCGGATCCCCTCGATCACCAGGCCTAGGTAGCGCGCGCAGCCCGCGCTCTCGACACGCACCGGGTAAGGCGCCCCGGTCTCCGTGCGCGGCAACGCGAGGTCGAGCGGCTTGCGCTTCCCCCCGCGGATCGCGGCGACCTCCAGCGCGAGTCCCCGGTGCCCCCACAGATCCGGGCGGTGCGTGAGCGACTTGTTGTCGATCTCGATCACCCAGTCGTCGAGCCCGAGGGCCGGGCCGACCGGCTGGCCCGGCTCCAGCGTCCCCGGGAGGACCCAGATGCCCTGGTGCTCGTCCGAGAGCCGGAGCTCGCGCTCGGAGCAGATCATCCCCTGGCTCTCGACCCCGCGGATCTTCGACTTCTTGATGCGCAGGTCGCCCGGGAGCGTGACGCCCGGCAGGGCCACGGCCACGCGCTGCCCCTGGGCCACGTTGGCGGCGCCGCACACGATCTGCAGGAGCTGCCCCTCGCCGCGCGCGCCGACGTCGACCTTGCAGAGCGAGAGCTTGTCGGCGTCGGGGTGCTTCTGGCGCTCGACCACGCGCCCGACCACGACCTCCGCGAGCCACGGCGCGAAGGGTTCCAGGCCCTCGACCTCGGCCGTGTGGATCGTCAGGTCGTTCGCGACCTCCTGCGGGCTGAGCCCGCTCAGGTCCACGTGCCGACCGAGCCAGCGGTAGGAGATCTTCATGCCTGCGGGACGGCCATCGAGCCCACCGCGGAGCCGCGGAGAGCGCGGAGGAACGCGGAGATCGGAGCGGGTCGGTCCAGGATCCTTCCTTCTCCGCGCTCCTCCGCGCTTTCCGCGGCTCCGCGGTCGCTCTTCTCCGAGGAGGGTCCCAGGACCGGCATCAGAACTGCTCCAGGAAGCGCAGGTCGGCCCCCATCAGGTGGCGGATGTCGTCGATGCCGTAGCGCAGCATGACCAGGCGCGAGAGCCCGAGGCCGAAGGCGAAGCCGGTGTAGCGCTCCGGATCGACCGAGCCTGCCGCCAGGACGCGCGGGTGGACCATGCCGCAGGGGCACAGCTCGATCCAGGTCGAGCGCTTGCACACGCTGCAGCCGCTCTCGCAGAAGGGGCAGCGCACGTCGAGCTCGAAGCCCGGCTCGACGAAGGGGAAGTAGCCCGGACGCAGGCGCACCTCGAGGTCGCGCTCGAAGACCTCGCGCAGGAAGGTCTGCATGGTCCCGA
>Ga0315910_10002047_pt1 | contig 18082 bp, 14 predicted proteins | sample EdamamesoilMG_FD_204470 | JGI IMG/M metagenome (GOLD analysis project Ga0315910, IMG submission 204470) | Garden soil microbial communities collected in Santa Monica, California, United States - Edamame soil | ecosystem: Environmental > Terrestrial > Soil > Garden | place: USA: California... | reverse complement strand
TCGCGTCGTAAACAGCGGTTCAAATACGCGCACCCGCATTTCTGGCTCGATGCCGGGCCCGTCGTCGTCGACCAATAGTTCGACGTAACTCTCGTGCGCCGTACAATGCACCTCAACCAGACCGCGGTCGTCAATTGATTCAAGTGCGTTGTCGACCAAGTCGACGATGACCCGCGACAACTGCGCAGAATCACCGACGATGGGCACGTCACAATCGAAGAAAAACTTGGTCCGTCGACCACGCGCCATCAGTCGCTCAATGCTGGGTCGAGCCGCAGCTAGCGCTTGGTTGAGCGTGACGGCCTGGATGTGACCCAGCGCTGAACCAGTTTGGCGCTCCAGTTCTCGCACCACCAGCCCGATACGCCCCAGAGCCTCGTCTGCTGCTTGCACCAGAGCGCGCAATCGCTCAGCCTCCTGAAAGGTGACGTACTTGTCTGCGTCCGTTCCGCGCTCGGTCATGGCATCGCTCACTGCGGACAAAGTGAGGCGCGCGATGGCTGCCGGATTGTTGATCTCATGGGCGGCCCCGGCCACCAGCTGCGCCAAGGAAGCGAGCTTTTGGGCGTACATCCTGCGGGCGGCCTCGCGATTTCTGTGACGCACGAGCAGCACTGCGTCCACCACCTCCGGCAGTTCGGTCTTGCTCAAATCGTGCTTGGAGATCAGCTCGGCAACGCCCAGCTTCATGGCCTCGATACCGAGACGTTGCGACACGTCGCCCGTCACCATGATGACCGGTGAATTGACAGGAGCACCTCGATCGCTCAACCGTTTGAGAAACTCCAGCCCCGTGCAGTTGGGGAGATGATGGTCCAAAAGGACGCAGTCTGGCTCGAGCTGAGCGAACAAGGCGAGCCCAGTCTCGGCGCAACTGGCTTCATAAATGGTGTAATTGTACCCGGAGCGGGACAGGGCACGCCGAAAGGCTTTGCGATCCGCGTCGTCGTCCTCCACGATGAGGACGGTCGCGTTTGGTTGCGGTGGGCTATCTGACGAATGTTTCGTCGCTTGTTCTCCCATGTGCACCGTACCCATCCCTCACCCTGATTTCACAACGGCGTGCGCCAAACTTTCACAATGGTAATTGCACCGCTGCCAAATAAGAAGACAGCAGTTCGGTGAATATTCGTGGATAGCGCCTCAATCCCATTGTTGTTGCGAGCGGCGTCGCGCTTTGGGATGCCCATGTCCACATCACCATCGACCAACAAGACAAGGGAAGCGCGGGCTGTCAGATGTGCCGGGCCCCAACCCGGCATGGCCGCCTAGGAGGACGGGGTCGTTTGGACAAGGAGCCGTTAAGGAAACGCCTTGGGCCAATAGAAGCTGAATGTAGAGCCCCGACCCAGTGCACTGGTTACTGTGACTCGTCCACCGTGATATTCCACCAATTTCTTGACCAGAGCTAGACCCATCCCGGCTCCTTCCACTTCGTCACGTGGACGCAACGTGGTGAACACCTCAAAGATCCTCTCAAAATACTCGGGCGGAATACCCGGCCCATCGTCGGTCACCTCAAAAATGTAACCGTCCCCCTCGGCCCGCGCGTTCACGGAAACCACAAGTCCTGGCTTGCCTGACGCATGTTTTACGGCGTTTGAAATCAAGTTGTACAAGACGCGTTCAAAGGGCACCCGCGGCGTGAAGAGCACGGGCAAGTCGGGCGCAGCGCGCACCGAAAGCCGAGCTGGCTCGCCCAGCAAGAGCACGATGTCGTCGACCACCTGTCGTGTGGGAAACTCCTCGGACACCAGATCAGTGCGTCCAGCACGCGCATACTGCAAGAGCGCGTCGAGCAGTGTCTCCATGCGGGCCGCACGGCGCTTGAGCAGACGCATGGATTCCGTCGCCTCCAAAGTCCATGCAGATGGGGGCAGATCTTCTTCGAGCCAGGTGGCTGCGTTCTGAATCGCGCGGAGGGGTGCTTTCAGATCGTGCGAAGCCGCCGCCGCAAATTCATCTAGCTCTGCATTGATGCGCTCGAGCTCTGCCGTCTTCTGTTCCAACTTGCGTTCGCTTTCAGCAACCAAGGTGCGATCGACGATGGCACAAAGTACAAGCCTTTCGCGCCGAATCGTAAGCGGGCTGAGGCCAATCTCCAGCGGCAGCGTCGACCCATCTTTGCGACGACCGAGCAAGTTGCGGTGCGCTCCCATGGCGCGGGCCGCGGGATGAGCGGAGTAACGGTGACGCAGCTCTGCGTGACCCTGTGCAAGCTCCAGAGGAACCAGCACTTCGACGACCGTTCCGATGAGCTCCTTGCGACCGTAGCCAAATATTCGCGCGGCTTCAGCATTCTCCAGCACAATGACCCCTCGCTCATCGACAGCTAACATACCGCTGGGCGACGCTTCGACCGCCAACTGGAGCAGCTCGACCGACTGTTGTGCCGGGTCGCTTGGCAACGTTCCGCTCGAGCCCGACTGACGCCTGAGTTGGATGACCAAACCTGCCACCAAAGCGCCCACGATTGCAGCAGCGCCCGCGCAAGCGACCGACATGCCCACACCTGCCCCCGTGAACGACAAGACGTGCAAGCGGCCCCAATGGCCACTTTCCCAAAGCAGTAAGAAGTCGGTCGAATCAAACAGCATGAGCCCCCAAGCCTGCCCTCACCTGAACCTGGCCCGGGGACGACCGCTTGCGCGGCCGTGCTCCGGGGCAAAGCCACGATAAGAGGCCCCCGCGCCGCAGAAAAGCCGCCGCACCCCGCCGCACCCAGGGTAGGGTCCCGGGTCTTGGTCGTGGGCCAAAGGTGTTTTGACCCAAATGGCTGCGCCGCTTGCGAAAGGCTGGTTCTTGGGCAGGCTAGCGCTGCTGACACCAGTGTCAGTGACATTCGTGTCAGCAGCCTTCTCGGCCGAATTTCCTCGGCTTCCCGCCCAAACGGGGGGCCGCCCAATTGCTCAAGGACGAACATGACCTCTTCACCCGAGCGCCCGATCCCGCAAAACCTCCTCCTCGGCCTGGACGTGGGTTCCACCACGGTCAAGGCGGTGGTCATCGACCCGGACACGAAGGAGATCCTGTGGAGCGACTACCAGCGCCACCACACCAAGCAGCCCGAGAAGTGTCTGGAGTTGCTCACGGCCATCCAGGAAGCATTTCCTCACCACGCGCCTGAGCAATTTCGCATCTTTGCCACGGGCTCGGGGTCGGGTCCCCTGTGCGCGCCGCTCGGCGCAAAGTTCGTGCAGGAGGTCAACGCTGTCACGTTGGCCGTCGAGGAGCGCCACCCAGATGTGCTCAGCGTGATCGAGCTCGGCGGTCAAGACGCCAAGATCATCATGTTCAAGAGAAACGAGGAAAATGGCGAAAAGACGGCCACAACCTCGATGAACGACAAGTGCGCCAGCGGCACCGGGGCCACCATCGACAAATGCATGATCAAGGTGGGGGCGGAGCCAGGGTTCGCTACCGCGCTGCGCTTCGACGACAGCAAGTTGCACCATGTCGCGGCCAAATGCGGCGTTTTTGCGGAGACGGACATCGTCAACTTGGTCAAGACCGGCATCCCCAAGGACGAGGTGCTGAACTCTCTGGCCGACGCTATCGTCAATCAGAATCTCAGCGTGCTCACCCGGGGCAATACGCTCAAGTCACGCGTGCTGCTCTTGGGCGGCCCCAATACCTATTTGCCCTTCTTGCAGGATTGTTGGCGCAAACGCATTCCGGAGACGTGGACAGCGCGCGGCTACGACTATCCCAAAGATCGACCCATCGAAGAGCTGATCTTCGTCCCTGAAAACTCGGATTTGTACGCCGCGTTTGGCGCGGCCGTCTACGGTTTGAGCGAGAAGAGTGAGGGGCGTTACGCAGGCCTGGGACCGCTCCATGACTTCATCAACAACGGTCGCCGTGCGCGGCTAGGCGAAAGCGCCGGGCCCCCGCTCTCATCCAACGAAAGCGAGACGGCGCAGTTCGTCGACAGCTATTCCATCCCCAAGTTCATCCCCGCCACGTTTTCGCCGGGCCAAGTCGTGCGTGCGGTGATCGGCCTGGACGGCGGCTCCACATCGTCCAAAGCCGTATTGGTGAACGAAGCCGGGGAAATCCTGTGCAAAGCGTACCAATTGTCCAAGGGCAATCCCATCGCGGACACCAAGGAACTCTTGGCCAAACTCAAAGACAACGTGGAGAGCCAAGGGGCCACCCTAGAGTGTCTTGGTTTTGGAGCCACCGGTTACGCCGCTGACGTGCTGGAGGAAACGGTGATGGCGGACGTGAACATCGTCGAGACGGTGGCGCACATGATGAGCGCCGTGCACTTCTTTGGCGACGTCGATGTCATTTGCGACATCGGCGGTCAGGACATCAAGGTTCTGTTCATGAAGAACGGCGACATCGCCAACTTCAAGCTCAGCAACAGTTGTTCTGCGGGCAACGGCATGTTGCTCCAGGCCATGGCCGACCAATTTGGCCTACCCGTCACCGCCTACGCCGAGAACGCCTTCAAGGCCGAGCTGGCGCCTAAGTTTAGCTACGGCTGCGCGGTGTTCCTGGATAGCGATCGCGTCAACTTTCAAAAGGAAGGCTTCCAAAAGGAAGAGCTGTTGGCGGGGCTCGCGCAGGTGCTCCCCAAGAACGTGTGGCAATACGTGGTGCAGATCCCTCGGCTTGCGTCGCTGGGCCGCAAGTTCGTGTTGCAGGGCGGCACCCAGTACAACTTGGCGGCCGTCAAAGCCCAAGTGGACTACATCAAGCAGCGTGTACCCGGCGCTGAAGTGTATGTGCATCCTCACACCGGCGAGGCCGGGGCCATTGGCGCCGCCATGGAGACGTTGCGTCGCTACAAGCGCGACGGCAAGACGCGTTACATCGGCATCGATGCGACCCTCGATCTGCAGTACACCACCAAGAACGACGAAGAGACGGTGTGTCACTTCTGTCCCAATGAGTGCAAGCGCACCTTCATCGACACCAAGCGTCCGGATGGCTCGAGCAGCCGCTACATATCAGGGTTTTCCTGCGAAAAGGGCACGGTCGAGAGCAAAGATGCCATGCTGGCGCTCATGGCCGAGCGCAAGGAAACAGCGGCTCAGTTCCCCAATATGGTGAGCCATGAGGCAGAGCTGGCCTTCAAGAGCTTCTACAAGCCAGCTCCCATCCCTGAGGCGGGCACGCCCGTTGAAGACTTCGAGGTCAAGCAGACGTTGTTCCGCGTCAAGCGCTCCGCGTACACCCGCCCCTTTGCGCGTTCCTCGGCTGACGCAGCCCAGCGGCGTAAGAAGATTCGGATTGGCATGCCGCGCGTGCTCAACATGTACTCCACCGCGCCGTTCTTCCGGGCCTATTTTGAAGCCCTAGGGGTCGGCCGCTCCAACGTCGTGTTCAGCGATGAGACGACCGAGGAGATGTTCACCGAAGGTGCCAAGTACGGCTCCATCGACCCGTGCTTTCCCAGCAAGGTCGTGCAGGCTCACATCCACAACCTGCTGTTCGAGAAGCACGACCCGGCGCGCAATAAACCACTCAACTACATCTTCTTCCCCATCTTGACCCACGTGCCCAACTTCGTGAAGGACACGATGGACAACACCTCTTGTCCGATTGTTGCCGGCACCCCGGACGTCATCAAGGCAGCGTTCACGAAAGAGGTCGACTTCTTCAAGGAGCGGGGCATCGAGTATTTGGACACGGCGCTCAGCTTTGGTGAACCCAACCTGCTCAAGCTGCGCATGTTCTCCACTTTCAAGGATCGCCTCGAGATCACCGAAGACGAAAGCGACTTCGCCGTGGCCCAGGGTCTGTTGGCATTGCGGGCGTTCGAGGTTGACCTCGAGGACAAGGGCCTGGCCATTTTGGAGACCGTGGAGGCAGAGGACCGGATGGCCATCTTGGTGCTCAACCGCCCGTATCATTCTGACCCTGGGCTCAATCACGGGATCCCCGAAGAATTCCAAGTCTTGGGTTACCCCATCTTGAGTTTGCGTTCGATCCCCAAGAGTGAAGAGTACCTGGCGCGGTATTTCAAAGAAGACTTGGCCAAGGGAGTGATGAAATCCCCCTTGGAACTCAATCACGTTTGGCCGGAAAACTACTCCGCCAACAGCGCACAAAAGGTGTGGGGGGCCGTGTTCGCCTCGCATCATCCCAACGTTGCCGTGCTCGACCTCTCCAGTTTCAAGTGCGGTCACGATGCACCCACGTACGGTATGATTGACACCATCCTCTCCACGGCCAAGACGCCCGCCTCGGCACTGCACGATTTGGACGCCAACAAGCCCGGGGGATCCATCAAGATCCGCGTCAAGACTTACGCGCACAGCCTCAAATTGGCCGAGGAACGCCTGACCGACCTCAGCAAGAAGCGGCGCGAGCTGGAACTGTCGATTGAGGTGAAACGTCTGGAGCTCTTGGAGCGCAAACACGCCCAACTCAATGCCCTGCGTCAAACCGACAGCAACCTGGAGCAACTCTTGGAGCAAACCCGTCAACGGGTGCACGCCTACCAGTCCCTGCTGACACCCGAAGTCGAGAAGCCCAAAGGCCTGCTTACCCTTGGCAAGAAGACGGAAGACGGCCGCATTGTGCCAGTCTCGACAGCCCCTGGGGCAATCGTCGCCGCGGAGTGAATTTCTTTTGAACGCCTCGGATTGAGCGGGGCACAGAAGGGTGGACCTACAGTTGAGGAGGATCACCCCTATGAAGAAATTTGCTTATATTTCGCTGAGTTTGCTCACTTTTTCCGTCGTCGGCTGCAACATTGAGGTCAATGAGGGCTACTCAGACGATTGGCTGGAAGACGGCACATTGTCCGAGCGCGCCGAAGCGGCGTGTCAGTCCTACTGCCTGCGCCTCATTGAGTGCGACGTGGTCAGCGATGGCGCCTTCCAAGCCTGCACGGAACTCTGCGTGGATCGCTACGAAGCGGACGAGGACACGGTCTCGGAGGGATGTGAATGCGTGAGTTCGTCTTCCTGTGAGGACGACGAGATCAGTGAATGCCCCGGCGATCCGATCCCCGGCGTCTGGACCGACGACGACGCGCTCGACACGGGTGATGGCGACGGCGATGGCGATGGCGATGGCGACACGAGCACCGAAGGTGACGGCGATGGCGATACCACGACCGAGGGTGACGGCGATGGTGGAACTACGGCGGGTGGCGGCCCCAACGAGGTCCCCGATGGCACAGCGTGCACGATCAATCATGAATGTGCCCTTGGCGAAGACTGCGTCGACCACCAATGCCTGCCGCGCTGCGCGGCCTCTTGCCAGTGCGCCGACGGCCAAGCCTGTGAAGAGGGCTACTGCAGGACTCCGCAAGAGCCCGTGGCCGAGTGCGAAGACACCTGCGACTGCACCGCCGGCGACGAATGTGTCAGCGGCGTGTGCATGTAATGGCTCATCGCTGAATCCCAGCGATCTCAGTCAGAAACTGGCGCCGACACCAAACTGCGCCTCCACCTGGACCCACGGCGAGAAGTGCTCGAGCGCGACGCAGCGCCCCCTGGACACGCAGTACAGATCGCCGTGGGTAAACGTGAAGGGAAGCCGGCCAAGCAGACGCAAGTGTACGTTCTCGTGCAGATCAAATTTGACGCCTCCGTCAAAGACCGCGGCGAAAAACACGCGACTGCCACCACCACCGAGGGACACCCAGCGAGCTGCACCGACGCTTACGCCAAAGTACGGGACCCAACGCCCCCACGTTCGTTCGGCGTTGCCCCCAAACTGATAGTTTTCCATCGCCAGCTTGCCGGTCACGACGTCCGATTGATCGTTCACGTCCAAGTGCAGAGGGGCCACTTGCCGGCTGAAGGAAAGGAACACCAGCCCGTTGCGCTCTACCCGGTATCCCAAGATGCCGCCGTAGGCGAGCGCGGGCCGCGCGTACACTTTGCCCTCATCGCCCTCAGTGTCACCCTCACGAAAGTGCGCCGGACCACTACCAAACACCCGCGCGCCAATCGTAGCGTCCACTTCAAAGTTGTTGTGCGCCTGAGCTACGCTGGACCACATCGACAGCGCCACCACCCAACACAGCGCGCTGCACCAGCGCAGTGCGCGCCTTGCGCATGCTCGACCTGTTCTTTTCGAGAAAACCTTCACGTTCGCCTTGTACCTCGACTCCCGCCCTCACAGAAAGAGCGCGCCTGCGCCAATGTGTCACAGAACGCACGGTCTTTCTTGCTCGAAATGCCAACGTGTCAGGCGCTATCGCCCAGGACCGGAAGGCGGACCCTGCTAGGCGCGCTCGACAGTTCGGTCGATGGAGCGCTCTCACCCAACAAGCCGTCCGGAGCGTGCGCCCGCCCAGCCCCCAAGCTCGCCTTCGCCGGAATGGCGGGGTCACGTTCTTCCCACGCACGCATCACATCGCGATCCAAGAGGTGCGTCGGTGATATATTACCGAGCGCGTGCAGCATGACACTCTTCACGTCCGGCTTGTCGCGCTCCAGCTGCGCCAACAATTCGGTCATTTTGTCTCGTTTTAGGCCATCCTGCGAGCCACAGAGATTGCAGGGCAGGATAGGAAATGCCTGCTCCGCGCTCAGTTGCACCAGCTGTTCCTCCGAGCAGGAGATGAGCGGACGGATGACCTCGAACCGGCCATCGTCGGTGCGGTACTTGGCGGGCATCGCCTGAAGCTTTCCGGCGTAAATCAGGTTCATCAAGAAGGTCTCCAGGGCGTCATTTCTGTGGTGCCCCAGCGCGATCTTGTTGCAGCCCAGGCGCTCGGCCACCCGATACAAAACCCCACGGCGTAGCCGGGAGCACAGCGCGCAGTAGGTCCCGCCTTCACCCACATGCTCCATGACGACCGAGTAGGTGTCTTCTCCGATGATTTCGAACGGGACGCCGAACCCACTCAGAAAATCCACGAGGGGCTGACCATTGTAGCCTGGCTGCTTTTGATCGAGATGCACGGCGATCATCTCAATGGGAAAGGGTAAGCGCGCCTGCAAGGCTTTCAATAAGAAGAGCAAACCGTAGCTGTCCTTACCGCCGCTCACCGCAATCATGATGCGATCGTGAGGTTCTAGCAACTTGTAGTCTTCTGACGTCTTGCGCATTTGACGCAAGAGTTTGTGCGCAACCTGGCTCTTTTCCATTACGGGACGGCCAAGTTAGCTCGGGGGGCTGGACCGCGCCAGCAAACCCGGGCCAGCGCCCACTTTTCGGCCGCGACATCTCGTTTCCCGCCATGGCTCACGCGGATCGCAAAACTGCCAGGTCTTGCCCCCCTTTCGGCCTCATGGTTCTCTTCTGTCGTGGGAATTTCGCGGGCGTATCTGACGTGGGGGCTAGCGCTGCTGCTCACGCAAAATGCCCACGCCCAAGCTGACCCGGGCCCAGCGGCAGAAACAAGCCCCTCAAACACCGTTAGCTCCAGTGCCAGCGCTGACCCGAGCGCTCCTGCCCAGACGACCTATCCGGAGCCCCTGCGCATCACGCGTCCCGATGTGACCTGGCCCGTAGAACGGTCCAATGATGCCGAGGTGATCGTCGAACTCGTCATTGATGCACAAGGCGCAGTGACCGCGGCAAGCATAGTCGTCGGACCAGAACCGTTTGCCACAGCCACCATCACCGAAGCGCCGGCTTGGCAGTTTTCACCTGCACTGCGCGACGGCAAGCCCGTGGCGGCCAAGATCCAATTTGTCGTCACCTTCACGCCTCCCCTAGCTCCTGAACCTGAGCCGAACTCGCACCGCGCCCCTGTCACACCACCCAAGCCGCCGCCCGCTCGCTCACCGGACTTTCGCGGTGAGGTGCTCGAAGAAGTGGTCATCATGGGGGACATTCCCGCGCCCGGGGCCACCGTCGTGACGCGGGAAGAGGTCAAGAATTTGGCGGGCACGTTTGGTGATCCGTTGCGCGCGCTGGAGTCGATGCCAGGCGTCACACCCATCGTCAGCGGACTGCCATTGTTCTTCGTGCGGGGTGCGCCACCTGGCAACGTCGGTTACTTCATCGACGGCATTCGCGTGCCCTTGCTCTATCACGTCTTCCTTGGACCGTCCGTCATCCACCCGGCGATGATCAAGGACGTCAGCCTGAGCGCAGGTCCGATGCCAGCGGAGTATGGTCGCTACGCGGGCGCCGCCATGGAGGCCAAGCTGGCTCCCGTCGATGGCACACGCGCTGAGGGAAGTGTTCGACTCATCGACATTGGAGCGTTTGGCCAGACCCGTTTCGCCAAGGAACGCGGCTACGTCCAGCTATCGGGCCGCTACTCGTACACGGCCTTGCTCATTTCGCTCTTCGCGCCCAACACGCGCCTGGACTACTGGGACTATCAGGCCCGTGTGGGGTACGCGCTCAGCAACAAGGATGAGCTGAGTGTGATGGCATTGGGAGCGTATGACTTCGCCGGCCCTGAAGGTGATGTATTGGCAGGTACGGAGTTTCATCGCGTCGATGTGCGTTGGGACCACAATTTCAGCTCAAAAGACCACCTGCGCAGCGCGGTGACCTGGGGCAAAGATCGCACGCGGTCTCAGGTGGGGACCATTGGCGACATGTTGTGGGGTATGCGCCTCAACTTCGAACATTCTGCGCAACACTTCAAGCTGCGAGCCGGTCTGGACACGTGGATCGACACGTATTCTCTCGACATAGATCCTTCCATTTCAGAACCAGAAAACTACCTCACGCTATTTCCACCACGCACCGACGTGACGGGAGGGGCCTACGTGGACGTGGTGCTCCAGCCCACGCCCGAGCTGCGTGTGATTCCAGGAGTGCGCGTCGACCAATTTACCTCGCTCGGTGACACGCGCGTGAGCGTGGACCCGCGCTTGTCAGCCGAGTACCAGATCACCGATCGCCTCAAAGCAATCCACGCGATCGGCGTCGCCCACCAATCGCCCAATTTCGTACCGAACGTGCCGGGGGCGCAGGTGGGCGGGCTGGACGGCGGGCTGCAGAGCTCCCTGCAAGCCGAGGCCAAGTACGAATACGCATTTCCGTTTCAAATCACCAGCAGTGTGGCCGGGTACATCAATGGCACAGCGCAAATGACCGATCCGGTCGGCATGAGCCAGTCTTTTGCTATCGACGAAACCAGTGCTCAGACGCGCGTCCTTGGCCGCGCCTATGGACTTGAATTCTACATCAAGCGGCCGCTCACCAAACGCCTGGGCGGGTTCATCTCCTACACCTACTCCACGAGCCTACGCTCCCTCGATCGCATCAGAACCCGCCCCGGCTACGATCGACCACACGTCTTCAACGCCGCGGTCAGCTACGAATTTGACTGGAACGTGCGATTTTCGGTCAAGTTCGCCTTCGCTTCCGGTGTGCTCGAGCGACACACCACCGCCGACGGCTTCGTGTTCGAGGGGCGGCGCAGCCGTCCTTATGTCCGCGTGGACGCCAAGCTAGAGAAGCGATTTCGACCCAGCAAGCACATCGACTGGGGTCTCTCGCTGGAGGCGCTGAACGCCACGTACACCAGCAACGCCGCGGCGCGCACATGTGGAGAAGAAGGCTGCGAGGATCAAGGAACTGCGCCGATCACCTTTCCCCTCTTAGGGGCAGACATCCTGTGGCAATAAGCCAGCTTTTGGCGTTGCGGAGCAAAATTGCTAGCGTACTTACGCTCGACATGCCCACACAGCACACCGCTCGTAAAGCCTTTCACCTCTCGGGGCGCGACACGCTGGGAATCACCAGCCAATTCTGCCGCATGAGTGCGACCCATCAGGTCCGCTTCCTTCACCTCAGTCAAACCCGCATCCACGGTTACCTCAGCGTCAACGCTGAACTGGAGATCCCACGAGCCAAGGTGGAGGCCCTGCTCACGGAGCTCACCACGTGGGTAGGCGGTCACGGTCTACACTTGGCGGTGACCGATTTGCCCGACAGCTACGAGACCAAGGAGCAGTGTGGCCTGTATGTCACCGTGCTCGGAGACGAGCGCACGGGCAGCGCGCTGCCCGACATCATCGACACACTTCATGCCCAAGGGTTTCTGACTACCAAGACAGAAACGATTGGGGACCATGCCATGGTGGGAGTGCACCTCACCGCCACCAAAGATCGCATCTCCAAAGCTGAGCTCAGCACGATCCGCAAGGCATTGCTCTCCCAGTGTGCTCAGTTGCGGGTGGACATCGCGGTTCAGCGCGATGACGTGTACCGCACCAGTAAGCGGCTGCTCTGCATGGATGTCGACTCCACCTTCGTCAAGGGTGAATTCATCGATGAACTGGCGGAGATGTGCGGCGTCAAGGAGCAGGTCGCAGCCATCACCGCCCAAGCCATGCGGGGCGAGCTTGATTTCGAACAAGCGCTGCGTCAGCGGGTGCAATTGCTCAAAGGGTTGCCCGTCAGCAAAGTACTGTCGCTGTGTGATCGATTTGAATTGAGCCCAGGTGCCGATGACTTGGTGCGCACGGCCAAACATTTGGGCATGCGCGTCGGCTTGGTCAGTGGTGGGTTCACGTTGTTTGTCGAACGCCTCAAGCGCCAATTTGGCCTAGACTTCGCGTTTGCCAACGAACTCGAAGTGGAGCAGGGCGTGCTCACGGGCAATGTGCTCGGTACGGTCGTCGACAGTGAGCGCAAAGCGCAGATTTTGCGCGACATGGCCCAGGTGTACGACGTCCATCTCGAGCAGACCATCGCCGCCGGAGACGGGGCTAACGACATGCTCATGCTCCAGACTGCGGGTCTAGGCATCGCGTATCAAGCCAAGCCCCGACTCGTGGAAGTCGCGGGCACGTATTTCAATCAAACCGACCGCCTGGACACTTTGTTCTACCTGATGGGGTTCGACACCAAGAAGCTGGTGCGGACATGCTCGTGAAACGCGGACTTTCCCTCGTTGCGCACGAAGATGTACTCACGGGCAAAGCCCCTTTGCCTTTTGAACGGGTGGCCCGCACTTGTCTACCCCAGGATGAACGCCATGTCGGCGTTCTTGCCATCTGCGGAGCCGTAGCGCGACGGGCCACGCGGGCCTGCGTGGTGCCCTCCTTGCAGGGGCCATTGCTGGCGGCTCTGGACCTGTTGCAGCAACATTTGCGAAGGTCGCCCAACGAGCGCACGGCGGAGCTCCCCGCGCTCAGCAGCGCTCGCGCGCGTTGTTTTCAAGCCGCACCAGCCATCGAGGACGCTACGGCCCGCGCCATCGGGCGAGCCCAGGGGCATCTGGCCAACGAGCGCACCCAACGTGCCGCAGAAACAGCGCTCGATCACCATGCAGCGCATGTCATCGACCGCTACGCACGTCTCTCCGCCCACTATGCCTGCGCAGCTGCGTGTCACGCCCTGGACGCGGCGGCCACGCCATCGGTAGCGCTCGAAGTGCTCGAGGATGCGCGGGGCGCCCTTGGTTACCAACGGACCGCGCTGGGCGCCGCCCGACAACCGGCCTTGCGCGCCGCAGCTCTCGATCAAGCAGAATGGGAGAGCTCAAGGCTATCCAGCCCCGAGCACGCCGCGGCCTTAGCTGTGCAGATTTTTCACGAGTACTTGGGCGGCCGCTACAAGACGTACGTCGACAGCGAGCGCGGCACCCAAGATCAGTTCATCCGCTGGGCTCTGGGCCCACTTTACAGCGCGCTCACCTGAAGCGTCACTCCCCGTCTTTCTTCACGAAATCAGGCGGGGCGGAGGAGCCCTCACCAAAAAAGAACTTCTCCATCTCACCGTACCAAACCTGCTGACCTTGTGGGCTGGTCAGATCGAGACGGTATTCATTGATGAGCATCTTGGAATGCTCGAGCCACATCTTCCACCCGTCTTTGGAGACGTGCTCGAAAATCCTTTGGCCAACTTCGCCCTTGAGCGGGGGCCGATCGAGCGCTTCTGCCTCGCGGCCAAGTTTCACACACTGCACCGTTTTTGCCATGGCGGCTGTTTGCCACTTTTGCCGCTCAATTTCCACGCGAGGGTGGATTTTTGTCGACCAATCGTGCGCTCACGCTTCTCGGAGCCCGAATCACCCAACATCAGGGCGAAACGGCCCGGGCGGGCGCGCCAGAGGGGTCCGGCGGCGCTGAGCTACCCGTCGCCGCGCCGCGCTCTCTGTCGTCGTCAGTGAGATACGGCTGCTCCACCGTCACGCTGAACGTCCGCGGCCCGCTCGCTGTGCGCCGACCCAGCGTAGCCACCAACTGGGGAGCATGTCGCCCGCGCGCGGCGAGCACCAGGCTGACCACCTGCGCGCGCTCGGAAACTGGCGCACCGTCCACAGCGACCAGTCGATCCCCGTCTAACAGACCAATCCCAAGCCCCGCCACACCTGACAGCTCGATGCCCGCGGGAAGCCCAAACCCAGCCTCCCGGGTGCGCCCCCCTGGCATCAATCGCGCCTGTACCCAGCTCAGCACCTGCGCCGCTTGAGCCCGGCGGCTCACGGGCTCAGGTAGGATGGGAGGAGCGGCCCATTTGTGCGCGGGGCCGAGGCGCTGATTTTTCTTAGGGCCAGGCTGCGAGCCGCTCTGCGCCGCGGCTGCCCGATCCGTGCCCGGTTGTGACACCCCACCCAGCTGGGGGAGCAGTGGGAGAAACTCCTCTGCGTCGGGAGGTGCTTGTGGTGGTCGTGCGACCCAGGCGCCCACCCTGCGAAGTCCGTGCAACGCCACCGACGACGCGCGCCGCTCGATCTGACTGCGTAGCGCGATCGCCACAGGCACGAAGCTGAGCGCGACCAAAAGAGCGGTGAGCGTGCGCCTGTGCGTTGCGCAAAGTCTTGGGATGGGTCGAAGCCAGGAAAGAACGTCCACGGGGAGCGTTTGCAGCTCTTCCACGCTCCCGGTCCAAGCGCAAGCGGGTGAAAAAGAGCCGCACCGGGCGGGCATGGGCGCGCCGGCTGGGTGTGGTCCAGCTGTCCGCTGACCTGCGCTCGATCTATACTGACTGAGTGGCTTCCCGAGATCTGGTCGACTTTGGCTACCGACGCATCGTCATCCTGCTGGTATCGCTCATCGTAGTGCCCACCTTCTTGCTGCTGGCCTTGGGTGTGGTGCTGCTGTTCCTGGGCGGATTCGAGGCCAACGTGGTCATGGGCCTGCTCGTGCTGGCGCTCTCTGGCGCGGCGACCACGGGTGTAATCCTGGTTTGGGTGTTCGTGCGTCGTGAAGCCAATGTGTCACGCCTGCAGAGCGACTTCGTCTCCAAAGTGAGCCATGAACTGCGAACCCCACTGACGTCCATCCGACTGTTCACCGAGACCCTGTCGCTGCGCAGAAACGACGAAAAAACCCAAGCGCAGTGCATCACCTCATTGGAGAAAGAAACGCGGCGGCTCCAGGAGCTGATCGATCGCCTGCTGGACTGGGGACGCATGGAGAGCGGCCGACGCGAGTACCGAAAAACCGCTACTGACGTGCGGTCCATCGTGCAGTCTGCTGCCGACGCATTCGAAGCCATGCGGATGAAACAGGACATCGACTTTGATGTGACCTTACCGCCTGAAAGCACCACCGTGTTCGCTGATCGCGGGGCCGTGTCCGATGCGCTGCTCAATCTACTCACCAATGCCGCCAAGTACGGTGGTAGCCCGTGTAAGATCCAAGTCGAGTGTGCCGAATCTGCCCGCGCCGTGTACATTTCAGTCAAAGACAACGGCAAGGGCATCCCCGTGACCGAGCACAAGCGCATCTTTCAGAAGTTCTACCGGATTGATGATCGGCTCTCACGCACGCAAGAGGGGTCGGGTTTGGGTTTGTCCATCGTCAACCACGTGATGAAGGCGCATGGGGGACGGGTGGACATCCAAAGTCGGCCGGGCGCCGGGAGCACGTTCTCACTTGTTTTGCCTCGATCCGAGGTGCAGCATCGGTCACACTAGTTGAGCGGGAGCACCCATGACGGCAGCAGCGACCAAAGTCCTGATCGTGGAAGATGACGAGAGCATTTCATTAGGTCTCAAGATGAACTTGGAGGCCGAGGGCTACAACGTCGAGACTGAAGTCGATGGGGAAAAGGGACTACGCCATGCCAAGGCAGGGCAGACGGATCTCATCATCTTGGACGTGATGTTGCCGCGCGAAAACGGGTTTGAGGTCCTACGCCAACTACGAGAAGCCGGTAACGTTACCCCGGTCATCATGCTGAGTGCCCGTGGCTCAGAAACAGAGAAGGTGATGGGGCTCGAGCTGGGAGCGGAGGACTACATCACTAAGCCGTTTGGACTCGCCGAGCTGCTCGCACGGGTACGGGCGGTGTTGCGCCGGGGCAAAATCGTCAAGACAACCTCGGGCGAAGCCATTACCCAGGTCGTGGCCGGTGACTTGAACATCGATTCAGGGACACGTGAGGTACATAAGGCTGGAAATTTGGTCAGCCTTACGGCCACGGAGTTTGACGTACTGTGGTGTTTGGTCGAGGCCGGCGGACAAGTGCTGTCGCGCCAGGACATCCAAAGCAAGGTGTGGGGCCCGGAGCATCATGGAACCATGCGCACCATCGACAACTTTCTGCTGCAATTGCGCTCCAAACTGGAAAACGATCCCTCGGCCCCGGACCATTTGGTGACCGTCCGCGGCGTGGGCTATCGCTTTTTGGTTTGAGCCGTGAGCGTCCTTGACTAAGACGCCTCCTCACGCCCACCCCGCGCCCACAGCTGCGCACCGCGTGCCGTCTCGGACCGTGTGTCACCGCGCCGCCCGTCATCACGCCTGCCCTCTTCAGTTCACATGGACCAAAATCTCCTCCGCGCCTACCTCAGCACTGTCTATGAACTTCCCACGCCCGAAGGCCTGGTGCGCGCGTCGTTGGATGGCGACGTGGGGCGAGACGCGTCCGAACTCCCCACCTTCTTTCAACAACGCTTTGCGTTGCTCACGGCTTACAATCCCCGCAGCATGCTCTTGCCGCGCAAGGTCAACGAACAACGGCATCAGGTGATGCGTGAGCTATTGATCCTGGGTTGCTACCGAGTGGAACAGGGCGTGGGCTACGAGGACGAGCCCGAGGTAGCGTGGCGTGAGCCCACCTGGGTGGTCCACAACATCGAGCGCAAAGAGGCCATGGATTTTGGCCGCACCTTTCGCCAAAACTCGATCGTGTATTGTGAGGACGGAAAGACTGAACTCATCGTCACCGACCCCACCTGCGACACATTGGGCCGTAGCTTCCCCGGGTTTTGGCGCGTCCGAAAGTAACGGCGCGCGCGTCTGCTCGGGCGGCCCGTGCGGCGCAGCTGCGCTTTGAAACTCGGCGCCCAAGCCTGGTGAGCGTGGATGGCTTGTCCTACAAGTCCGGCTCGACATGACGCAGCGCTATGGGAATGGCCCCCGACGGCCACAGGACCGACTCGATCCGACGGGCAGTTGGTTCGACTTTTTTGGCCGAGGCTCACGCCACCTTGGACCGCTCATCTTGGTGTTGCTCGCAGCCACCCTGATGTTTTCGGCCACGTTCCAAGTTCAACCGGGGGAAATCGCGGTCATCCGCACCCTCGGCAAGGAGACCGGACGCGTGGAGCCAGGGTTTCATTGGATCATGCCGTGGATCCAACGTTTTGACGTCGTCAACATCGCGCGTGTTCGTCGTGTCGAGGTGGGGTTTCGCGGCCTGCAGTTGCGGCCCGAAGAGGCACAGATGCTGACCGGCGACGAGAACATCGTGGATGCCCAGATGATCGTGCAGTACCGCATCAGCAACCCCAGCAAGTATCTGTTTCAGCTAAACGACGTGGAGGGAACGTTGCTCTCCACCGCTGAGGTGGCTCTGCGCAGCATCATCGGGCAGACGTCGACGGACGACGCCATCACCAAGGGCCGCGGCAGTGTCCAGACCAAGACCCGTGAACTCTTGCAGCGGCTGATGGATGAGTACAACAGCGGGGTCCAAGTGTCTGAGGTCAAGCTGCAAAACGTCGACCCTCCTGAAGAAGTGAAGGACGCCTTCCACGAAGTGGTGCGTGCCCGAGAAGAGCGTGAAAAGCTCATCAACCAGGCCGAAGGCTATCGTGAGGAAGTGATCCCCAAGGCCAAAGGTGAAGCGGAGCGCCAATTGCGCGATGCCGAGGGGTACAAGGCCCAGCGCGTGCTCCGCGCACAAGGCGACGCGGAGCGCTTTACCTCCGTGTACAACGAGTACAGCAAGTCCAAGCAAGTCACGCAGCGCCGCCTGTACATTGAATCCATGGAGCGCGTTTTGCAACAAACCTCCA
>Ga0315910_10002046_pt1 | contig 18086 bp, 14 predicted proteins | sample EdamamesoilMG_FD_204470 | JGI IMG/M metagenome (GOLD analysis project Ga0315910, IMG submission 204470) | Garden soil microbial communities collected in Santa Monica, California, United States - Edamame soil | ecosystem: Environmental > Terrestrial > Soil > Garden | place: USA: California... | reverse complement strand
GAGCGCTCCCCCGTCCTCCGTCTCCCTCTCTCGACCACGCGCCCGTCCCCCGACGAGCGCGGACCACCCCTACGGCTTCACCCCCAGCGCATCCACCTCGACCGGCGCCGGAAATCCCGCGGCCGCGAGCTGGCTCGTGATCGCCTCGCGGTCGCCGACGAGCACGATCAGGCAATCCTTCCAGTCGTACAGCCCCGAGCGCGCCATCCGGTTCGCGTGCTCCAGGTCGACCTCCTCCAGCGCCTCGAGGTCCGCCCCCAGCGCATCCAGCGGCCTCCCGTTGCGCACGAGCTCGCTCAGCGAGCGCGCGGCGTTGGCCGTGGTCTCGGACGTGTCGATCAGGCGCGTGCGGCTCGATTCGACGGCCTTCTCGAGCTCCTCCGCGCTGATCCCGTCGGCGTGCATGCGCGCGAACTCCTTCTGGAACTCGAGCATGGAGTCGCCCGTGTGGGGCGTGCTCACGGCGGCGCCGGCGTTGAGCAGGAACTGCACGCCCTCCTGGGCGATGCGGCTCCTCGCCCCGTACGTGTAGCCCTTGTCCTCGCGCAGGTTGGCGTTCAGGCGGCTCGTGAACGTGCCGCCGAACACGGTGTCCACGGCCGTGCGCACGGCTCGTTCCACGCCCTCGGCGGCGGGCACCGGGCGCAGGATCTGCACGACCGTCTGAGGCGCGTGCTCGCGGTGCACGTACACGATGCGCCCCGGCTGCGGCTCGACCACGGGCGCGAGCGCGGCGAGCTCGGCCGATCCCTGGCCGCGCCAGCCCGCGAAGCGCCGCTCGAGCTCGGCGCGCAGCGCGGCAGGGTCCAGGTCGCCGGCGAACACGAACGCGGCCCGGCCCGGATGCACGAGCGTGGGCACGAGCGCGCGCAGCTCGGCCTCGTCCAGCCCGCCGATGCTGGAGAGCGAGCCGCCCAGCGGGCGCCCGCGCGCGTCGTCGGCGCCGAAGAGCAGCGCCCGGCCGACGTCGCGGGCGACGCCGTTGGGATCGTCGCCGCGCGCGCGGATCTCGTTCAGCAGGAGCTCGCGCTCGCGCGCGAGGTCGGCGGCCGCGAGGTTCGGGCGCAGCACGAGGTCGGAGAGCAGCGCCAGCGTCTCGGGCAGGCGCGAGCTCAGCCCGCTGCAATCGAAGGCGAGCTCGGAGCGCCCCGCGCCGGCCGAGACCGTGGCGCCCAGGGCCTCGACCGCCTCGGCGAAGGCGGCCTTGTCGCGTCCGCCGGCGCCCGAGTCCATCCAGCGCGAGACGAGCACGGGCGCGCCGGTGGACGGGAGCGGCACGGCCATCTCGCCGCCGCGCACGAGCAGCGTGCCCGAGAAGAGCCCCGTGCCCGGGCGCGCGAGCAGGTGCACCGGGATGCCGTTCGAGAGCTGGAACGTCTGCGGCGCGGGCGGCGTGAACGGCCGGCGCGCGAAGTCGGACGGGCGCGCGTCGAGCGCCGTGGCCGGGGCGGGCTCGCGCTCGGGCAGGATGCGCAGGTCGACGCGGCCCGGGCCGAGCACGGCGCGCGCGACGTGGCGCACGGCCTCGACGTCGGGCGCGGTGCGGCGCTCGAGGTCGCGCTGGAAGCCGTCCGAGACGCCGAAGTAGCGCCGGTAGGCCTGGATCGACTCGGCGCGCGCGAGCAGCGACTCGTTGCGGCGCAGGAAGCGCGCCTCCGTGCGCGTGCGCGCGCGCTCGAGCTCGTCGGCCGTCGGGCCGTCGCGCTGGATCTCGGCCACGGTCGCGAGCACCTCGCTCTTGATCTGGTCCAGGTCGGCGTCGGGCGCGGCCAGGACCTCGATCTGGAAGATCGAGCCCAGCTCGGCCGAGAGCTGGCTGGCGTCGACCTCCTGCGCCAGGCGCTGGTCGAGCACGAGCCGCTTCTCCAGGCGCGAGGACGGGCCCTCGGCCAGCACGGCCGCCAGGAGGTCGAGCTCGGCGTCGCCGGGCGCGTACTCGGCCGGCGAGTGCCAGGCCAGGATCAGCTTGGGGAACTCGACCTTGTCCACGTCGAGCACGCGCGTCTCGTCCTCGAGCACGACCGGCCGCGCCGTGCGGTGCGCGGGCACGGGCGAGAGCGGCAGAGCGCCGAAGGTGTCGTCGATCAGCGCCTTGACGGCGGCGGGCTCGAAGTCGCCGGCCACGACCAGGGTCGCGTTCGAGGGCACGTAGAACTCGCGGAAGAAGGCGGTCACGTCGGGCAGCGTGGCCGCCTCGAGGTCCTCGTGGCTGCCGATGACCGGGTGGTGGTAGGGGTGCTCGGCCGGGTAGAGCGCCTCGGGCAGGAGCAGCTCGACCTTGCCGTAGGGCACGTTCTCCGTGTTCTGGCGGCGCTCGTTGCGCACGATGTCGCGCTGCCGGTCGAGCTTCTCCTGCGTCATGTTGTCGGCCAGCGCGTCCAGGCGCTCGGCGTCGAGCCAGAGCAGCGTGGGCAGCAGCGCCGAGGGCCCGGTGCTGAAGTAGTTCGTGCGGTCGTTGCCCGTGCTGGCGTTGTTCTGTCCGCCGCCGCGCTCCATCAGCACGTCGAACTGGTTGCCCGGCACGCGCGCCGTGCCCATGAACATCAGGTGCTCGAACAGGTGCGCGAAGCCGCTGCGGCCCTCGGCCTCGTCCTTCGAGCCGACCGCGAACCAGGTGTCGATCACCACCTTGGGCACCGAGTGGTCCTCGACCAGCACGACCGTGAGCCCGTTGGCGAGCGTGTAGCTCTGGCACGGCACCGAGAGCGTGCGCTGCTGGCCGGCGGCGAGGCGCGGCTCGGCGGGCCCCGTGGCCGGGCCGTGCGCGGCCGGGGCCAGGCTCGGGAGCGTGTGGCAGGCCCCCAGCAGGGCCAGGCCGAGCAGGGCGGGACCCGGGCGGGCGGAGGTCGGACGAGCGGAGGAAGTGGAGGTGCGCATGGTGGGGGCGGGACCCGGGGCCGGGCGGGCCCCGGATTCTCCGCCGAACCGAGCCGCGGGGCAATGCGTTGGCGCGCTTGCGCTCCGGCGGACGCGCCCCTATTCGTGATGGCCATGCTGCCCGTGCTCGTGTTGCTCGCCGCGCTGCGCGCCCTTCCGGCCCAGGACCAGGGCGCCGAGGCGCGCGCCAAGATGGACGCGGTCCTGGCCGAGCAGGGCCTGCGCCTCGACCTCGAGCGCGGCCTGCTCGCCATGCCGGCCACGGTGCTCGTGCGCGACGCGCTGCTCGAGTACCTGCTGGTCGGGCCGAGCGGCGCCACCCACGAGAGCCTGTTCCTGACCGGCGTGCGGCCGAGCCTGCTCAACACGGCGCTCTTGCTCTTCGACGTGAAGCCGGGCGAGAACGCGCGCCTGGAGGAGACGGGTGTGAGCGACGAGCGCGGCCGGCCGCAGCGCAGGGTGCTCGCGCCGCACGGCGACGGCTTCCTCCTGTACGCGGCCTGGCGCGAGGAAGGCGAGCTCTACCTCTATCGCGTCGAGGACCTGGTGGGCAACACGGCCACGGGGCGCACGCTGCGCCGCCACCGCTGGGTGTACCTGGGCTCGCGCTTCGCGGCCCTGCGCGCGGGCGAGCCGGAGGTGTTCGTGGCCGACGTGGCCGGCAACCTCGTCAACCTGTCGTTCTTCTTCCAGGGCGACACGCTGCTCACGGCCGCGCTCGACGAGTGCGTCGAGCAGACCATCTGGGCGCCGAACGCCTGGCTCCTGCCGCCGCGCGGCGAGCCCGTGAGCCTGATCTTCGCGCGCCAGCCGATCACGGCCCTGCCCGCGGACTGGGCCGCGGGCCTGCCCGAAGTGCACACGCCGCCGCCCGCTGAGCTACCGGGCGACGGGGACGCCGGGCGATGAGCGAGTCCGCCGCGCGCCTCGCCGCCGGCGGGCGTTTCTCCTCGGTCGGCGCGGCCGTGCGCGGCGCGGGCCTGGCGCTCGCGGCGGCGCGCGCGGGCGAGAGCCTGTGCGTGCTCGTGGGCGCGGCGCTGGCGACGGCGGCCGCAGCGCAGCTCTCCGGTGCCGATGCGAGCGCGCGCGGCCCGAGCTGGGCCGTGGCCGCGCTGGCGGGAGCGTGCGCGGGCGCCAGCTGGTGGCTCGAGCACCGCCGCGAGCGGCGGCGCGTGGCGCAGGCCCTCGACCGGAAGCTGGCGCAGCGCGGGGCGCTCGCGACGGCGCACGAGCTCGAGCTCGTGCGCGCCGCACCGCTGGCGCCGCTCGAGGCGCTCCTCCGCGAGCGCGTCCTCGCCTCGCTCGCCCGGCGCGCGACCCTGGGCGCGCTCGTGCCGCCGCCGTGGACGGCGCTGCTCGCACCCGCCCTGGGCGCGTTGACCCTGGCGCTCGCCCTGGAGGCGGGGGTCGTCGGTGGGGGCGAGAGAGAGCGCGTGGCCGCGCTCGCCTCCGGCCTCTCCGCGGCGCTGGGCGCGGCGGAGGAGACGCCCCGGGGCGATCCGGCGACGCGGGACGAGCTCGCCGCGCTCGAGCGCGCGCTCGCCGCCGCTGACGCCGGGGCGGCCCGCGCCGAGCTCGAGCGCCTGGACCGGACGCTGGCCGAGCGCGAGCGCGCCGCCGCTCGCGAGGCGCGCCCGGCGCTCGCCTCGGCGCGCGCCTGGCTGGACGCCCTGCGCGGCGCGCTCGAGCGGCCCGCCGCGGGGGCGGCGGACGGAATGGCCGGGGCCGAACTGACGGCGGCGGCTCCGGACGGCACAATCTGGCGCTCGCCCGCGGGCCGCGCGCCCGACGGGACCCGCTCCGCCATGATCCCGACCGCCCCTTCCGACCCCGACGTTCCGCCGCCGGCGGAGCGCCCGGCCGCGGAGGCGCCCGCCGCCGGCGCCGCGCGCTGGTGGCCGGTCGAGGCCGACGCGCTCGTCGCGCGCTGGCTCGAGCTCTCGCGCCAGGACGCCTCCCGCTAGTGGCGCACGCAACGCCCTCGAATCCCCAGGGGTCGAAGCGCCTCGGGCTGTGGCTGGTGGGCGCGCGCGGCTCGATCTCGACCTGCGTCGCCTACGGTCTCGCCGGGTTGCGCGCGGGCGCGCTCGAGCCGACCGGGATCGCGACCGAGCGCGATCCCTTCCGGCGCCTGGGGCTGCGCGCCTTCGAGGACATCGTGCTGGGCGGGCACGAGATCTCCCTGGGCGACCTCTCGCGCAGCGCGGGCGACCTCGTGCGCCACGGCGTCCTGACGCAGGACCTGGTGACCTCGGCCAGCTCCGAGGCCGCCGCCCTGGACGCGCGCATCCGCCCGGGGGTGCTCGACGTGGCCGACGTGGGCCGGGCCGACCTCGACCCGCGCTCGGCCTCCCTGGGCGGCGCCTCGCCGCGCGAGAAAACCGACCGGTTGACCGAGGACCTGCGCGCCTTCCGTGAGGAGCACGACCTCGAGCGCGTGGTCGTGGCCTACGTGGCCTCGGTCGAGCCCTGGATGGACGAGCGCCCGCACTGGAACGAGCTCGCCGCCTTCGAGCGCGCGCTCGAGAGCGAGGGCGAGTTCCCGGCCTCGAGCCTGTACGCCTACGCCGCCTTCCAGGCCGGCGCGCCCTTCGTCAACTTCACGCCCAACCGGGGCAGCTCGCTCCCGGCCCTGCGCGAGCTGGCGCGCGCGCGGCGCCTGCCGCACTGCGGCAACGACGGCAAGACGGGCGAGACGCTGCTCAAGACCACGCTGGCGCCCATGTTCACGGCGCGCGCGCTGCGCGTGCTCTCCTGGCAGGGCTACAACCTGCTCGGCAACAAGGACGGCGAGTCGCTCTCCGATCCCGTGCGCGCGCAGTCGAAGCGCCGCAACAAGGACGCGCCGCTGCGCTCGATCCTGGACGACGAGACGGCGCACACGCGCGTCGAGATCGACTACGTGCCCTCGCTGCACGACTGGAAGACGGCCTGGGACTTCGTGCACTTCGAGGGCTTCCTGGGCGCGCGCATGAGCCTGCAGTTCACCTGGGCCGGCAGCGACTCGGCCCTGGCGGCGCCGCTCGTGCTCGACCTCGCGCGCCTGGCCGACTTCGCCGCCGCGCGCGGCGAGGTGGGCGAGATGGAGCACACGGCCTGCTACTTCAAAGCCCCCCTGGCCGGAGGGACGCACGACTTCCACCGCCAGTTCGCCCGGCTCCTGGACTACGCCGAGCAGCACGGCTCCTGACTTGGCGCCGTCCTTCCGATAGACGCAGGTTCCATGCAAGTGCGCGAGTTCGAGCAGGAGGTGCGCGGGGCCCTGGCCCAGGCGCGTGCGCGCGCGGCCGCGTTCCGCGCGGGGACGGGCGACGCGCTGGCCACGCTGCAGACCTTCGACCGCATCCTGCAGCCGCTCAACGGCGTCGAGGGCCGCACGGGCCTGTACGTGAACCTGCACCCCGATGCGGCCGTGCGCACGGCCTGCGAGGCGCTCGAGCGCGAGCTGGCCGAGCTGCGCACCGAGCTCTCGCTCGACCGCGGCCTGTACGAGCGCCTGGCGGCGGTGGAGCCCGCGGCCCTGCCCGACGAGCAGGCGCGGCGCCTGCTGGCGCACGCGCTGCGCGACTTCCGGCGCGCGGGCGTCGACCGCGACGAGACCACGCGCGCCGAGGTGAAGCGCTTGCAGGAGGAGCTCGTGCGCGTGGCGCAGGAGTTCGACCGCAACATCATCGAGGGCGGACGCGAGTTCGTCGTCCACGAGGGCGCGGCCGGGCTCTCCGGCCTCCCGGCCGACTACGTGGCCGCGCACCCGCCGCGCGCCGACGGCGCGGTCGTGATCGGAACCGATCCGCACGACCGCATGGCCTTCCTGACCTACGCCGAGCGCGGCGACCTGCGCCACGACTACTACCTGGCCGCCACGAACCGCGCCGTGCCGCAGAACCTGGAGGTGCTGCCGCGCCTGCTCGCCACGCGCCACGCGCTGGCGCGCACGCTGGGGTACGCGAGCTGGGCCGACTACGCGACCGAGGACAAGATGACGCGCTCGGCCGCCACCGCGCGCGCCTTCGTGACGCGCCTGGCCGAGCGCGTGGCCGAGCGCGCCCGCGTGGAGCGCGCCGAGTGTCTGGCCGAGAAGCGCACGCTCGAGCCGGCCGCGGGCGAGGTGTTCGAGTGGGACCGCGCCTACCTGCTCGAGCGCATCAAGCGCGAGCGCTTCGAGCTCGACAGCCTGGCGCTGCGCGCCTACTTCCCGTGCGAGCGCGTCAAGCAGGGCGTGCTCGACACGGCCGCGCGCCTGTACGGCCTCGAGTTCCGGCGCGAGGCCGCGGAGCCGGTGTGGCATCCCACGGTGGAGTGCTGGCAGGTGTACGAGGGCGGCCGCGCGCGCGGGCGCTTCTTCCTCGACCTCTTCCCGCGGCCCGGCAAGTACAAGCACGCGGCCATGTTCCCGGTCACGGACGGCCTCGAGGGCGAGACCCTGCCCGAGGCCGTGCTGGTCGCCAACTTCCCGGCCCCGAGCGCGGGCGACCCGGCCCTGCTCCTGCACGACCAGGTCACGACCTTCTTCCACGAGTTCGGGCACCTGCTGCACCATCTGCTGGCCGGGCACGGGCGCTGGCTCGGGCAGGCCGGCATCGCCACCGAGCGCGATTTCGTCGAGGTGCCGAGCCAGCTGTTCGAGGAGTGGGCCTGGGACCCGGAGGTGCTGGCGCGCTTCGCGCACCACGTCGACAGCGGCGCGCCCATCCCGGCCGAGCTCGTGCGCCGCCTGCGCGCGGCCGAGGACCACGGCAAGGGGCTGACGGTGCAGCAGCAGCTCTTCTACGCGCAGCTCTCGCTGCTCTACTACGAGCGCGATCCCTCCCAGCTCGACGTCACGCGCACGATGATCGAGCTCAAGCGGAGGAGCACCTGCCTGCCGCACACCGAGGGCAGCCACTTCCACGCCTCGTTCGGGCACCTGAACGGCTACTCGGCGCTCTACTACACGTATCTCTGGTCGCTCGTGATCGCCAAGGACTTCTGGGCCACCTTCGCGGACGAGCCCATGGCGGCCGAGACGGCGCGCCGCTACCGGCGCGCGGTGCTCGAGCCGGGCGGGGCGCGCGACGCGGCCGAGCTCGTGCGCGACTTCCTGGGGCGCGACTACTCGTTCGCGGCCTTCGAGCGCTGGCTGAGCGAGTAGCTCACTCGGGGAAGGTCTCGCGCTCCCAGCGCTCCGCGCGGTCGAGCAGGAACTCGCGCACCTCGTCGTCCGTGCGGCCCGCGCTCTTCGGGACGTGGAAGCCGTGGTCGGCGCCCTCGATCACCTCCAGCGTCGCCCGGCCGCCGTAGCGCGCCAGGGCCGCGCGCAGGAGCTCGAGCTCGGCGAACTCGTCGCGCGTGCCCTGCAGGAAGAGCGCGGGCTGCGCGATGGCGGGGAAGTGCTCGCTGCGCGTCTTCCCCGGCTCGCGCGGCGGGTGCAGCGGATAGCCGAACAGGATCAGGCCGGCGCAGCGCTCGCCCTTGGCGGCGAGGTGCGTGCCCATGCGCCCGCCCATGGATTTCCCGGCCAGGAGCAGGCGCTTCCCGCGACAGCGCTCGGCCAGCGCGGCCAGGGCGGCGGCATGCGCGCCCTCGAGCACGGCCGTGCGGTCGGGCGCGCGCGGCCGGCCGTCGCGGCGCGCTCGCTCGCGGTAGGGGTAGTTGAAGCGCAGCACCGGGAAGCCGCGCGCCGCGAGCCCGTGCGCCACGGCCGTCATCCAGGGCGAGTCGAAGCCGTAGCCCGCCCCGTGCGCCAGCAGGATCGCGCTCGCGCGCTCGGCCGCCGCCGGCCGGTCGAGCACGGCCGAGAGCTCGTCCTCGCCGAAGGGGATCGCGGCCGCGTCACCGTCCACGGCGACAGCGTAGCTCCTGGCGTAGACTCTCGCGCCCGTGAAGCCGCGCACGCCGCCGAAGCTCCAGACCACCACGCTCTGGTACCACCCCTCGCAGCAGTACGGCGAGGAGGTGATGGGCGACCCGCGCTTCGTCGGGCGCACGCCGGCCTACGTGATCTGGAACCTGCTCACGCGCTACACGCGCGCGGGCGACCTGGTGCTCGATCCCTTCTGCGGCGGCGGCACGACGCTCGACGTGGCGCGCTCGCTCGGGCGCTCGTCGCGCGGATTCGACATCGCCCCGGCGCGGCCCGACATCGAGCGCGCCGACGCGCGCAGGCTGCCGCTGGCGGCGGACACGGTCGACTTCGCCTTCCTCGATCCGCCCTACTCGACGCACGTCTCCTACTCGGAGCGCGACGGCTGCATCGGCGAGCTCGACGCCTTCCAGCCGGCCTACTTCGAGGCCATGGACGCGGCCTTCGGCGAGGTCGAGCGCGTGCTCAAGAACCGCCGCTACCTGGGCGTGTACGTGTCCGACACCTACAAGACCAAGAAGGGCTTCGTCGCCATCGGGGCCGAGTTCCACGCCCTGCTGAAGCGCCGCTTCCGGCCCGTCGACCACGTGGCCGTCGTGCGGGGCAACCGCAAGCTCGAGGACCCGCGCTTCCACCGCGTGGCGGCCGAGCAGAACTTCTTCCTGCGCGGCTTCAACCACCTGCTGCTCTTCAAGAAGGAGCGCAGGGCCTGAGGGCTCTCCGACCCTGGGCTACTGGCGCTCGATCATGGTCGAGTAGGTGATCGTGCCCGCCAGCGTTTCCGTCTCCACGAGCTCGAACTCCTGGCCTTCCTCGTCGCTGGCGCTCTGGGTGCGCGTGGTCGTGCGCGTGGCCTCGGCCTCGAGCTCGGCCGAGTGCGCGTGGCCGTGCTCGAGGTCCCACAGGATCGTGCCCGTGAGCGTGCGCTCCATGCCCACGTGGACCTGCATCGGGCCGAACTGGCCATCGCCCTCCTGGTCGATTCCGGTCTGGATCGTGAGCTCGACGTGGAACACGGCCAGGCGCTGGCCGTCCTCCTCGCGCACCTCCTCGAGGCGCGCCGTGCCCGATCCCGTCAGGCCGTCGATGGTCTGGCCGTTGACCTCGCGGCCGTCCTCGTCGACCTCCTCGTCCTCGCCGTGGAAGTCGAGCAGGCCGCCCGGCCACATGAAGCACAGGTACAGCTCGGCCGGCAGCGACCACTCGTCGCCCACCGCCACCTCGCGGTTCGGCAGGACGGCGCGCAGGTCCATGTCCTCGCGCAGCCAGGCCGTCATGCCCGAGTCGAGCTCGCCCTCGTCGGCCGCGGCGACGTCGTAGGCCTCGTCGTCGGCGTTCCAGGTGAAGCGCAGCTTGCGGCCCTCGAGGTCGCTCGACGAGTGGCTCGTCGCCGTCTCCTCGCCCTGGGTCTGGTCGTCGTCCTGGGAGAGCTCGTCGAAGGTGCGCAGCAGCACCTGCGGGCGACCGTCGCCCATGGACTCGAGCTCGTCCGTGACCGCGATGTGCTCGCGGAAGGAGATCTTGAACTCGGGCAGCTCCATGTCCTCGGGCGGCTCGATCTCCTCGCCGTTGATCGCGTAGGTGATCCCCTCCAGCCCGTACTCGGCTTGCGCGTCGAACACGCGCTTCAGCACCGTGCCCTCCTCGGGCTCGAACAGGGGGGCGACGTCCTCGCCGCGGGCCGAGAGGAGCAGCAGCGCCAGGGACGGGAAGAGGAGCTTCATGGGGTACCTCGTGCCGGGCCTTCGGCCCCGCCCGCGGGGAGTGGAATCACTTGGGCGCTTCGGTCCCGGCCTCGGCCGGGGCCTCGCCGCCCGCAGGCTTATCGTCCGGGACGGGCGGGACCTCGACACCCTCGCCATCCTCGTCGCCGCCCATGTCACCGCCCATGTCGCCCCCCATGTCGCCCCCCATGTCGATCGGGAAGCCATCGACCGGCGCGTCGGCCCCCTCCGCCGGGGGCGGCTCGGCCAGGAGGTCCTTCAGGCGCCGCACGAGGACGTCGCTCTTGTAGGAGGGGATGGCGAAGGCCCAGGGCGCGAGGCGCGCGCTCAGGTCCGCGGCTTCCTTGCCCACGTCCTTCTTCTCCTTCTCCGGCTCGGCCGGCGCGCCCTCGGCCGGCGCCGTCTCGGGCTCGGGCGCGCCCTCGGGCGGCGCCACGTAGCTCGCCGTCACCTTGGCCCAGACCTTGTCCTCCAGCTTGGCGACCTCGAACACGACCTCGAGCCCGTCCGTGCAGCGGAAGCGCGTGAGCCCGAGCGGCTCCTTGGTGAAGTCGACCTCGCCCACGGGGCGCACGTCCTCGAGCGTCATGCCGTAGCCCAGGGCCTGGGCCACGCCATCGGCCACGCCCTCGAAGCGCTCGCTCTCGCCGGGCGGCACGTTGAGCACGCTGAAGCGCGTGTGGTCGGTGGCCGAGCGTGCGATCTCGACGCGCTCGCCGTCGGCGTGCGTGATGGTCACCTCCTGCACGCGCTCGTTGGGGATCTCGATGAACTTGGGCTCGATCCACGAGGCCGGGTCGGGGGCGACGTCCAGCGGACCGGTGACCTGGTAGACCTGGTCCTCGGCCAGCTTGCGCACGTACAGCTTGGGCGCGCTGCCGCGCCACTCGCTCTTGCCGACCACCAGCGCGGCCAGCTCGTTGCCCGCGGCGTCCTGGAGCGTGACCAGCGCGGCGTCGCCCTCGTCCGTGCCCTCGGCGCCCGTCGCCGGCCAGGCCACGCCCAGGCGCGCGTGGTTCTCCTTCTTGGCCGTCTTGGTCTCGTCGACGGCGAGCTCGGCCATGCGCACGACCATCTTCTTGGCCTGCTCGAACTTGGCCGGATAGCCGCCGCGGTCGGCGAGCTTCCAGTCGCTGCCGGCGCGCTCGATGGTCGAGCTCTTGCCGTTCTTCTCCACGCGGATCTTGGCCACGTCGTTCACGCGCGCGTCGAGGCCGGGGAAGAGCTTGGCCGCGGCGGCGTCGGGGGTCGAGGCGCTGCTGTCGCGGCGCGCGATCGCCGCCAGCACCACGGCGGCGACGGTCAGGAGGGCGAGGACGGGGAGGCCTTTCTTCATGGTTCTCTCTGCGCGCGCATCACTTGTTGCTGCGGTGGTACCAGTTCCACAGGCCGAGCGCGATGGCCGCCAGGCTGACGAGCAAGGGCATCGTCAGGATGTTGAGCCACTTGATGCGCGCGCCCAGGCCGTCGATGTCCTTGCGCATGTTGTGCTGGACGTCGCGCAGCGCGCGGTTGGTGGCGATGATCTCCTCGCGCAGCTGCGCCTCTTCCTCGCGCTGGGCGGCGGTCACCATCTCGGCCGCGCCCTCGCCGCGCGCACCCTGCAGCTCCTGCAGGCGTTGCTTGGCGTCCTTGAGCTTGTTCTGGAACTCCTGCTCCTCGGCCAGGAAGCGCTGGTCGGCCGCCTGCTGGATGGCCTGCACGCGCTCGAAGGGCCGCGAGGTCTTGCCGCGCGAGCGGATGCTCATCAGCTCCTGGCCGCCCGTCAGGCTCTCGATCGTGTTGCGCACGAGGTCCATGTTCTCGGCCGAGATCGCGTAGAAGGAGCGCCCGCCCATGCGCGCCACTTCCTGCGTCCACAGGCGCTCGTGCAGCAGGTCGGCGTCGGAGAACACGACCACGTTGAGCGGCGCGCTCGAGGCCGTCAGGCCCGCGGCGGGGGGCGTTCCTTCGGGCGTGGGGGGCGTGGGCTCGGCCCCGGGCTTCCCGCCCGGGAAGGCGCTGGAGACGTTGCCCGTCACGCGCGCCGCCAGGGTGAGCTTCTCGTAGCCGGGCACGAAGGTCGCGAGCAGCTCCTGCGCGTCGGGCATGAACTGGAAGCGCGAAGCCGGGATCTCCTGCGCCTGGTCGCTGGTCTGGATCAGCGGGGTGAAGGTGGTCGTGCCCTCGGGCAGCTTGCGCAGCGAGCCCGGCGTCCACACGGCCACGTTGGTGAGCAGGCGCGTGATCGGGTCGTCCTTGTTCATCTGGGCGTCGGTCAGCCCGAGGTAGAACACGATCGGGATCTCGACCTGGCCGCCGCGGTTGCCCTGGGACTGCACCACGCGGCGCTCGCCCAGGAGCTTGTCACCCACGACCATCTGCTTGACGAGCTCGATGCCCCAGGCCTTGAACAGGGGCTCGAGGTTGGAGTCCTTGGCCGCGCCGAAGCGCGACATGGGGTTGCTCGGGTCGGCGTCGCCCTGGTCGACGTCGCACTGCGGGTCGACGAAGACGAGCAGGGGCTTGCCGGCCAGCGCCCACTGGTCGATCAGGTATAGGGCCGACTCGGGGAAGGCGCGCGGCTGCAGCACCATGAGCACGTCCAGGTCGGCCGGCAGCTCCTCGCTCCCGGTCGGCACGACCTCGTACTCGAAGTAGGCCTTCATCTCCTCGAGCAGCTTCCAGGGCGGCGCGCCCTGCTGGCCCATCATGGGCATGCCGCCACTGCCCTCGAGGGGCAGGGCCGAGAGGATGCCGACCTTGTGCTTGTCGGGGTGCGCCAGCGCCCAGATCAGCTTGGAGAGGTCGTACTCGAGCGTGCGCTGCTTGGCCTCGTCCAGCGAGAAGAAGGGGATGACCTCGCGCGCCTCCATGGCGCTCGTGCCCACCAGACCGAAGTACAGCGGGTCGCTGTTCTGGTCGGGCTGCGCGCCCTGCAGGCCCTGCTCGACGGCCTTCTCCTCCTCGAGCGAGAAGGGCTCGGGGTCGATCACGGACAGGCGCAGCTTGCCGTCCGAGGAGCGCTCGTACTCCTTCAGCATGCCCAGCACGCGGTCGGCGTAGTCGACGATGCCCGGCACCTTCGAGCGCGCCAGCGTGCGCGAGAAGTAGAAGTACAGGTTGATGGGCTCGTCGATACCGCGCGCGACGGCCTTCGAGCCCTCGTTCAGGGTGAAGACCTTGTCCTCGGTCAGATCGAGGCGCGCCGCGCGCAGGCTGGCGTTGGCGACCAGGGTGATGGCGAAGAACAGCACCAGCGAGAGGCCGCATCCCGCCAGGGTCAGGAGGAGCTTGTTCATGGTCAGCGGGCCTTGGTGACGTCCAGGATCAAGGTGTTCGCGAACAGCGAGAGGCCGATCAGCGAAGCGAAGAACACCAGGTCACGCGCCTCGATGAGGCCCTTGGAGACGTTGTCGAAGTGCGTGAAGAAGCTGAACGACGCCAGCGCGTCGAGCACGGCGGCCGGCACCCAGCCGCTGAAGGCGTCGATGAAGGGCGCGAAGCCCGTCAAGAGGAAGCCGAGACAGATCGTCACGGTCAGCACGAAGGCGATGACCTGGTTCTTCGTCACGGCCGAGACGAACGAGCCTATGGCGAGGAAGCCGCCCGCCATGAGCAGGCTGCCGAAGTAGCCCGCCACGATCGTGCCGTTGTCGGGATCGCCCAGGTAGCAGACCGTGGCCCAGGTCGGGAAGGTCAGGGCCAGCGCCGCGGCCGCGAAGATCCAGGCCGCCAGGAACTTGCCCACCACGGCCTGCGGCAGCGTGATCGGCAGCGTCATGAGCAGCTCGATCGTGCCCTGCTTGCGCTCCTCGGCCCACAGGCGCATGGAGAGCGCCGGGATCAGGAAGAGGTACAGCCAGGGGTGCCAGCCGAAGAAGGACGACAGGCTCGCCTGGCCGTTGCCGTCGGCGTACAGGTCGCCGAGCTGGAAGGTGAAGAAGCCCGACAGCAGCAGGAACACGACGATGAAGACGTAGGCGACCGGTGTCGCGAAGTAGCCGGCCAGCTCGCGCTTGAGGATGGAGAAGGTGTTCTTCACGGGTGCACTCCTGCGGCCGCCAGGGCCTGGGGCTGCGGGCTGACGTCGCCGCTGGTGAGCGAGCGGAACACCCAGTCCATGCGGTTCTTGGTGACCGATGCCGGCGCGCGGCCCTCGAGCTCGGCCGGCTTGCCGTCGAACACGATGCGCCCCTTGTTGATGATGATGGCGCGCGTGCACACGGCCTCGACCTCCTCCAGGATGTGGGTCGAGAGCACGATGGCCTTGGAGCGCCCCATCTCGTGGATGAGCGTGCGCACCTCGTGCTTCTGGTTGGGATCGAGCCCGTCCGTGGGCTCGTCCATGATCAGCACGCGCGGGTCGTGCAGGATGGCCTGCGCCAGGCCCACGCGGCGCTTGTAGCCCTTCGAGAGCGTGTCGATCGGCTGGCGCATGACGCCCTCGAGGTGCACCTTGCGCACCACCTCGGCGATGCGGCCCTCGCGCGTCGCGCCCGGGATCCCGCGCACCTCGGCGATGAAGCGCAGGAAGGCGAGCGGCGTCATGTCGGGGTAGGCCGGCGCGCCCTCGGGCAGGTAGCCGATGGCGGTCTTGGCCGCCACGGGCTCGGCCAGGACGTCGTGGCCCGCCACCCTCACGGTGCCGGCGCTGGGGGTCAGGAACCCGGTGACCATCTTCATGGTCGTGGACTTGCCGGCGCCGTTCGGGCCGAGGAAGCCCAGGACCTCGCCCTGGGCGACGTCGAAGGAGACGCCATCCACCGCTTTCAGGGGGCCAAAGTCCTTCGACAGGCCCCGGATCTCGATCATCGCGCTCATGGAAGAGTGCAGGGATTGGGTGCGAGAGAGTTCAGGCCCCGATCACGACCGCCGCGGCGGCCCCGAGCCCCCTCCGGGACGCCCCGGAGCCCTCCTGGAAGTCGGGCGTTGTAGGGTCCAGCACGGGGGGAGCGCAAGGGCGGCAGGGGGTTGGGGCGGCCGGGCGCTACGGAATGGGGGCCCGGGTGTTGGAGACCGGACGAGGCGCGGCGGTTGGGCCGAACGCCACGCGCCGTAAGGGAAACAGGCACTCCGCCATGGCGACTCGAAGCGCGCTCGTCCGGCCCCACCGGCCCCCGTGGTCGCGCGGTCGCGCGCGGCGGGCGGGCCCGGGGGGCCCGAGGGTCCGGCCGTGGTGGAGGAGCGGTGACCCGAGCGCGGATCACAGACCCATGATGTGGTAGCCCGCGTCGACGTAGATCGTGGAGCCGGTGATGCCGCGCGAGTGCGGCCCGGCCAGGAAGGCGCAGGTGTCGCCCACCTCCTCGGCCGTGATGTTGCGCCGCAGGGGCGCGCGCGCGGCGATCGTGTCCAGGATCGTGGCGAAGCCCTCGATGCCCGCGGCCGAGAGCGTGCGGATCGGGCCGGCCGAGATGGCGTTGACGCGGATGCCGCGCGGCCCGAGGTCGTGCGCCAGGTAGCGCACGCTGGCCTCGAGCGCGGCCTTGGCCACGCCCATCACGTTGTAGTTCGGGATGACGCGCTCGGAGCCGATGTAGGTCAGCGTCACGATCGAGCCCTCGCGCCCCTCCATGAGCGGCACCATGCGGCGCGAGACGGCCGGAAGCGAGAAGACCGACACCTCCTGGGCCAGCTGGTAGCCCTCCTTGGACGTATCGATGTAGTTGCCGGTCAGCTCCTCGCGCTTGGCGAAGGCCACGGCGTGGACGATGCAGTCGAGCTGGCCGAAGGCGGTGCCGACCGAGTCGACCAGGGCGTCCATGTCGGCGTCGCGCGTCACGTCGCAGGGCAGCACGGTCTTCACGCCGAGCTCGCCCGCGAGTTCGCGCACGTTGCCCTCCAGTCGATCGTTGGCGAAGGTCAGCGCGAGCTCCATGCCCTCGCGCTGCAGCGCCCGGGCGCAGGCCCAGGCCACCGAGCGCTTGTTGGCCACGCCGAGGATCAGCCCTTTGCGTCCGTCCAGGATTCCCAAGCCGTGTACTCCCGTGTTGACGCGACACGTCACGCGCGCGAGCGCGTCGACCCGGCCGCGATTGATCGGCGGATCCTAGCCTTGGCACCCGGGCCGACCAACGCCCTCGTTTTCGCCCTCGTCTCCGGCGGAGGAGCCTGATGCAGCCTCCGCGCCGGCATCCGGGCCCCGCGGACGCGCTCGCGGACATGCGGCGGGGCGTGGCTCCGGACCCCGCGCTGGACGACGAGGGCGCGCTGCTCCTCACCGGCAGCGCGCGCGAGGTCCTGGCGCGCCTCCTGGTCGACGATCCGCTGCGCCTCGGGGAGCGCGCCGCGGCCCTGCTCGCGGCGCGCGCGCTGCTCCTGGACGCCGAGCGCCTGCGCCTCGCGGCCCTGGTCCTGTGCGCGCTGCGCGCGCGCGAGTGGCGCGGTCGGCCGGCCCTCGGGCGCTGGCTCGAGGAGCGCCTGGAGGAGGCCCTGGCCGACGCGCTGGCCGAGGACGAGGAGCCTCCGCGCGAGCGCCCCCATGGCCGCGAGCGCGATGGCCGCGAGCGCGATGGCCGCGAGCGCGATGGCCGCGCGGGCTCCTGGGCCGAGCTCGGCACCTCGGTCGGCCTCGACGGACGCGAGCTCCGCGCCGGCTGCGCGCGCTTCAACCGCCTGCCGCGCGAGCAGCGCGAGGCCTTCTTCGCGCTCGTCCTCGAGGGCGCATCGCCCGACGCCGAGAGCCGCGCGCGCGGGCTCACGCTGACCGAGTTCGCCCGCCGCGCCCGGGCCGCGCTGGAGGCGCTGCGCGCGCCCCTGAGCCGCGCGCGCGCCTAGGCATGGCCGAGGACGTCCTCTCCTGGCTCCTGCCCGAGGTGGGCGAGGACGAGCGCGCCCGGGCGCGCCGGCTCGTCACCGCGCTCCGGCTCGTGCGCGACGCGGCGCGCGCGGGCGCGCACGCCCCCGCGGCGCCGGCCTGGACGCGCGCGACGGGCGAGCTCGAGCGCCTCGAGCGCGCCCGGCGCCTGCAGGCGCTGACGGCGCTCCTGCACGCGTACCTCGAGGCCGCCCTGCCGGCGGACTCGTTCCTCGACCTCGGTCCGGCGCCGCTCGCCTACGACGAGGCCTGGCGTCGCTGGCTCGAGGCCGGCGCGGGCGCGCCGCGTCCATGCGAGGGGCCGTGCACCGTCGTGGAGCGGCTGCTCGGCGCGCCCGAGGCCCTCGCGGCGCCGCCCGGCTGGCGCGAGCGCTGGGACGCGTGTCGTGTCCACGTCTTCGAGGGCGCGGAGCGCGGCGAGGCGCGCTGGAGCGAGCTCCTGCGCGCAGCGGGCGAGGCGCGCGGACGTCACGCGGAGCGCCTCGTCGGCCTGGTGGCGGCGCGCCTCGACCGCTTCGATCCGCGCGGCGCCTGGGCGCTCTGCGCCGGCGCGCGCGGCCTTGTCGACGGCGAGCCGCGCCTGGCGCGCCTGGCGACCTGGAGCGCCCTCTTCGCCGGCGAGACGGCGGCCGCGGCCGAGCTCGCCGCGCGCGCGGGCCTCTCTGCCGGGCGCGTGCCGCTGCCGGCCCTCGAGCTCGCCGAGGCGGTCGAGGAGTGGCGGCCGTTCTTCCCCGGCGCCGCGTGCGAGCGCGGTCTCGCGCCGCACGCTCCCTCCGTCATGACGCGGCGCGAGCTCGGCGCGGCCCTCCTGGCCGTCTTCGCGGCGGGCGAGAGCGTGGCCCTG
>Ga0315910_10002045_pt1 | contig 18089 bp, 20 predicted proteins | sample EdamamesoilMG_FD_204470 | JGI IMG/M metagenome (GOLD analysis project Ga0315910, IMG submission 204470) | Garden soil microbial communities collected in Santa Monica, California, United States - Edamame soil | ecosystem: Environmental > Terrestrial > Soil > Garden | place: USA: California... | reverse complement strand
CGCCGGGAATGACCTGGGCACCATGTCGAAGGAAACGACAGCGATTTTGACCAACAAACTCGTGATTTCCGTCAATCAGGACCCGCTCGGGATCCAAGCATTCCGGCATTCAACGCGCGAAGGGGTGGAGTATTGGTTCAAGCCGCTCGAAAACGGAGCGTGGGCATTCATGGCGCTCAACCGGAATAGCGAGGCACGGAACATTACTTTCGATTGGCAGAATGAAAACGTCGCGGACAACCTCTCTAAGCGGGCAATTCCGCCGCAAGGGCCCGGCTACTCACTGCAAGACCTTTGGCAAAATGGTTCCGCGGGCACGACACGGAAAACGCTCGTGGCCGATATACCCGCGCATGACGTCTTGGTGTTGAAACTCACTCCTCGCGACGGCCGGTAGCATGTTGGAACTCAAGACCGATGAACTTATCGGTCGCATTCTCGATGCATTTCTCGGAGGTGTTGCATACGAAGAGGTGGAGCAGACAGTGAGTAGTTAGGAACTCGCTTCTCCCTGTAGGGCAATCTGCGCACTAGCCATGCGTTGCGACAAGTCCCCAGAGATCCACCGATTCGAATCTCTAATAAAGCCCAAAATCCCCCGTGCTTTTCTCATAAAGCACTGATTTATAAGGGAAATTTTGGCGGAGAGAGAGGGATTCATACCGGTTCCCGGAGAGCTTGTTTCTAAGGGGCTTTTCGAATTACCCGAATATCCATACCTCAGGAAATACCTCGCAATAAAACTTCAATTCGACCGCCATACGACAGATTCTTGCCACGACAGCCTAAGGAATCTCATCTCAAGATGCCAGCCGCTCCATCGCCGGACAGATCGAATCCTCGGCATTGGAGTGGCAGGCCACGATCCACTGCCTCAATTCCCTTTTTCAGTCGTTGAAGGCCGCGTAGACGCTCTTCGACAAACTAACTCGGATCGCTCTTTGGGCCTGACTCTACTTCCGCCAATGCACCAGGACCAAACGTCCCTACTTCATTCCGCACCTTCCTCGCGGTGCACGCCGCCAGCCGCGACGTTCACGCCTTCCGCGAGGGTCGGGTGGATGTGGATGGCGCGGGCGACGTCCTGAAAGGTGGCGCCGACCTGCATGGCGATGATCAGCTCGTGGATCAGGTTGTCGCCTTCGGGTCCGATGATGTGCGCGCCCAGAATCTTGTCGGTCGTGTCATCGGCGATGATCTTGATGAAGCCATCGGTCTCGCCGATAGCCCGCGCCTTCGCGACCGCCTTGAAGGGCTGCACCCCGATCTTGAGCGTGTACCCCAGCTTCCTCGCCTCAGCCTCCGTCAGTCCGACGGACCCGATGGCCGGATCGGTGAACACGGCATGTGGCACGAGCCGATGATCCACTGTGGCGGTGGAATCACCTTTAATCAGGGAGCGATAGAGAATTTCCGCATCGTCTCGACCCGAGTGCGTGAACATCGGTGGACCTTTCACATCGCCAATCGCCCAGACGCCTGCAGCCGAAGTCTGGAATCGATTGTCAACCTTGATGAAACCGGCACTATCGGTTTCCACACCGACCACCTCCAGGTTCAAGCTCGCCGTATTCGGCGTGCGCCCAGTGGCGACCAGCAAACGCGTGCCGCGAAAGGTCTTCTCCTGGGCGCCCACCCGAGCGCCGACCACAACGGTGCCGCCTGCCTGTCGGACGCCCACCACTGCAGCGCCGGTGACAACTTCAATCCCTTCGCGTCGAAACACGTCCAGGAGGAGCGCGCTGACGTCCGGCTCCTCGTTCGGCACGAGACGTTCGGCGCGCTGAAGCAACGTGACCCGCGAACCAAACCGCGCGTACATCTGGGCGAACTCGACGCCGACATAGCCGCCGCCGATGATGACCAAGGATTCCGGCAATTCGATGAGGTCGAGTGCAGAACGATTGGTCAGATAGTCGACATCGGCCAGGCCGTCGACGGGTGGGATCGACGCTTCCGTGCCCGTGTTGATGACGATCGTCGCGGACTCCAACAATCGGTCACCGATGGCAAGTCGCCCAGGCGCTTTGAACTGCGCATTGCCTTCAATCAAGTGAAGATGCTTGATCTTCTCGACTCCGCGGTACGCACCGTTCCGGATCAGCTTCACCACGTCATCCTTGCGCTGGACGATCGCGCGCAAATCCGCTTTCGGCTCTCCAACAACGATCCCGAACTCAGCCGCGCGGCGAACGTGGTGCATGATCTTCGCCGAGTGGATCATGGTCTTGGTCGGAATGCATCCGCGATTGAGGCACGTTCCACCGAGCAGTTCTTTTTCGACCAGCGCTGTCTTTCGGCCTTTCAGTGCGGCCTTCTGGGCCAAGGGGAGACCGGACATTCCGCCACCGATCACGATCAGGTCGTACTTCTCCACGGGTGCTGTGCTCATTGGAACCGCCTCTGTGAAATTACCGGTGTCAGCGGTGTGTCGGCTGGCACTTGAGGATGCTCGCGTGGGCTTGACATCGGGCCTCAAGGATCGGCCTTGTCGAAGGGTTCACGCGGTACAGGATACGGCGACACGAGTGCGGAGGCACACCTCGTTCCTTTCGGACACCTCCGCCAGGTTCTGCAGGGCTAGCAGGCGACGATCGTATCGTCTCGTCATGGCGTTTCTCCAACGGCACCGGCGGCGACGGGTGTCATGTGACGTGAGGACTCTCTGGACTGATAGGCAGCGGCGTGTTGCTGCGCTGTCCAGTATTTCGGTCGCTCGTCCACGCGTCGGGATTGCGGCGCGGCCAGTAGATAGCGATCGCCAAGCCACGAGAGCGCCTCTTGCAGCTCGTGGCGGTAGTCGTGCGGGGCCATCAGGGATGTTTCCGGTATCGGGTAATCCATGTTGCGTGCGATCACAACAGATTGGGTGAACACTGGCGATTGCACCAAGGTGTCGACGCGGACATCAATACGATGGTGCCATCGCGCGCCAACGAGGCACGGGAGCTCGATTCACAGTGACCCCATCAAAGGAGCCACTCACCATGCATGCAATTCGCCAATTGCGGGAGTCAGGCCACGCCACACTAGCCGACTACGAAGCACTCCTCGCTGATGCCCAGTCTCACAAGCGAGCATCCGCAGGCCGCACAAATCGGGGATTTCCGGGCGGTGTTGATCGGCAACTCGAGAGTCATGTGGCGCCTCTCGCGCAGTTGAACTCGGGAGAGAGGTGATCAGAGCGGGCGGGCACTTAGGCAGCGCAGCAGGAGAGTTGCTTCACGTCCCGGGTATAGGTCTGGGCGCACAGCTTCAATCCCTCCACCATCGTCAGATACGGAAAGAGTTGGCTGGCCAGATCGGCGACAGTCATGTTGTGGTGAATGGCAAGCGCCGCCGCCTGAATCAACTCACCCGCTTCCGCCGCGACCGCCTGAACACCCAGTAGTCTGCCGCTGCCTGCCTCGGCGACGATCTTGATGAAGCCGCGCGTGTCGAAATTGACCAACGCGCGCGGAACGTTGTCGAGCGTCAGAGTCCGGCTGTCGGTCTCGATACCCTCGAGATGAGCTTCGGCCTCGGACAGACCCACGGTTGCGATCTGGGGATCTGTGAACACCACCGTCGGCATGCTGTGCAGGTCGAGCGTCACGTCACCGCCGGTCATGTTCTGCGCGGCGCGCGAGCCCGCTGCGGCTGCTACGTAAACGAATTGCGGCTGATCGGTGCAGTCGCCCGCCGCGTAGATGTGCGGCACGCTGGTCTGCAGGTGCTCGTCGACCACGATCTCGCCGCTCTTGCCCGTTCTGACGCCGATACCGTTGAGGTTCAACGCCTCGGTGTTTGGCGCGCGGCCGGTGGCAATCAGCAGCGCATCGCCGCGCAGCGTTCCCGTGGAAGTCTCGAGCACGAACTCGTCATTCACGTGCGCGACGGAATGCGTCTGCGTCTGCCGCAAGACCTGGATGCCTTCATCCGCAAACACCTGTCCCAAGGTTTCGCCAATGGCGTGGTCCTCGCGGAAGAACAGCGTGCTGCGGGCGATGAGGATCACCTGACTGCCGAGCCGGGAATACGCCTGGGCCAGTTCTGCGGCAACGACCGAGGAGCCGATCACCAACAGGCGCGGCGGAATGGTCTCGCTGACGAGCGCCTCCGTCGAGGTCCAGTAGGGCGTGTCTTTGAGTCCGGGAATCGGTGGAATGGCCGGGCGCGCGCCGGTAGAGATCAAGGCGCGATCAAATGCTACCGACCGCTCTCCTCCGTCCTTGAGCTTTACGGTCAGTGTCTTGGTGTCTTTGAAGCTAGCTTCGCCACGCAGCAACGTGACATTGGAGTGGCTAGCAATGATTGTCTCGTACTTGGCCGCGCGCAGTTCATCAACGCGAGCTTGCTGCTGCGCCAGGAGCCGCTTGCGGTTGATCTGCGGCGTGCTGGCGCTGATCCCCATGTCAAAAGGACTTTCCTTGCGTGCATGAGCGAAGTGCGCCGCGCGAATCATGATCTTGGATGGCACGCAGCCTATGTTGACGCAGGTACCGCCGACAGCGCCGCGCTCGATGAGCGTGACCTGGGCACCGCGTTCCGCGGCAGTGATGGCGGCCGCCATCGCGCCACCGCCGGTGCCGATAATGGCGATGTTGGGCGGCGTCTCTGCGCCGGCACGGGTCCGGCGCGATCCACTGAATGCTCCCAATGCCTTCCCGAGCAACGAGCTTGGTGGCTTTGCCTTACCACGCGCATCGTCCGCGGACGGAGACGTTACCCGGTAGCTCTTGGGCAGCGCGGCGTTGAGCGCATCGATCGCCACCGTGGAGTCGCTGTCGATCCTCACGACGCTTTTCGGATAGTCCACGCGCACGCTACGCACGCCAGCCACACCCCTGAGCGCCTGTTCAACATGCTGCGCGCAACCGGCGCAGGTCATGCCGGTAACGCCGAACGTCGTCTCATTCATTTTGCTGCACTCTTCTCCGGCGTTGAGGGAAAGCCGACATCGGTGGTGGCGCGCGTGAGGGCCGCCACTGTGGTCTGGGTGTCGTCGTACACCACCGTGGCCAGTTTCTTTTCATAGCTCACGCTGACTTCGCTCACGCCCGGAACGCGAGACAGCGCCTTCTTGACCGTAATTGGGCAGGCAGCACACGTCATATTGGAGACTGCCAAAGTGACGGTTTGGGGAGCAGCCCAGACGGGTGCGGCGATGAGGGTGGCGAGTGAGAACGTGGCAAGCAGCTTTTGCATGGCGAGCTCCGGAATTAGTAGAACAAGGGAAGGACGTAGGGAAAGGCAAGCGCAACCAGCACCAGCGCGGCCACGACCCAGAAGATGAACTTGTAGGCGGTACGCACCTGGGGGATCGCGCAGACTTCACCCGGTTGGCACGCTTGAACCGGACGGAAAATGCGCCGCCAGGCAAAGTACAGCGCGACTAGCGCCACACCGATGAAGATCGGCCGATAGGGTTCGAGTGCCGTCAGGTTGCCGATCCAAGCACCGCTGAAGCCGAGCGTGACCAGCACGAGCGGGCCGAGGCAGCAGGTCGAGGCGAGAATGGCGGCCAGTCCCCCAGCGAAAAGGGTGCCTTTCTCAACCGTGCGCTTCTGAACGTTGGTTTGTGACATCACACAGTACCTGTTGCGATTTCTGGGGCTGGCGTAACCTTACGACCGTAGTCAACTACGGAGTCAATATGCCCGAGCAATACACCATCGGGACGCTGGCGAAGCAGGCTGGCGTCCATGTGGAAACCATCCGCTACTATCAGCGCCGCGGCTTGGTCGGAGAGCCGGACCGGCCGCTCGGCGGTATCCGTCGGTACACGCAGGTGCATGCGCGAAGGCTGCGGTTTATTAAGGAAGCCCAGACCCTGGGCTTCAATCTCGAGGAAGTTGCTGATCTGCTGGCTCTCGAGGACGGCAGACACTGCCGTGAGGCGGAACAACTCGGCTCGCGGAAGTTGGCAACGGTTCGGGAGCGCCTGGCTCAGCTGCGCCGAGTCGAGAAAGCGCTGACCGCACTGGTCGATCAATGTCATTGCAATACCGGAAAGGTACGCTGTCCGCTCATCGCTGCGTTGGAAAACGATCGGACGCGGTCAGTCGGGTCTCCAAAGAAACTCACGGTCTGACTGGCATCGCCATTGTGTATCGCTGCCAAGGATCGACGACCGCCGCAGGCGGCAAGCGCTTCCCGCGCTCGTCCTTGACGGCGAGCACGGCGTGACAGGCTGAAGTGCCTAGAGTAATCCCGCCCTCCAATCGCCGATCTTCACGAGAGGCTGTTGCACTCAGAGGCTTTTATCGCCTCGCTCATTTTGCGGCTTGGGGTGGAAGCTTCGCGAGGAGCTCGCGCGCCTTCTTTGCGAAGACAGCGCGATCAAGGTGGGGAAACTCTTTGCTGCCCTCAAGAGCCCAAAGCTGATGCATCAAGAGCTGTGGCCGCGGAGGCAGATCTCCATCCCACGTGGCTTCAGGACCGTAAACAAGCCACACGTCCCAGGCGAACACGTCGCGCTTGTCGTTCTTGAGGCCAACAGATTTCGTTAGCGCGTTGCCAAAAGAGCCGGTCGGATTCCAGTAGTGGCGCACGTGTGGATTGTGAAGTAGCGTCGCTGAGGGTGCGATGTCCTTTGCCTGCGGTGGTGGCTCGAGAACCGGAACATGCACGACAAATGTCTGCAATCGCGGATCGGATGTGCCTGAAAGAAGCGCTTTGTCGACGTCGTCCATGCCTCTCAAACATCCGGGACAAGTGGGATCGACGACGAACAGCAATCGCACTGAACCCTTCGCGCGATTGAAGTCGGCTTTGAGCTGACTGCTCTGGTCATCGAGCAGCGTGTACTGGCCCGCCGTCTTGGCGTCGTCGGCCCTGGCGCAACTCATCAAAGCAATTGCCGCACCGAGGACCAGAAAGAGAGTGGATTGCCTGCGCATGAGTCCTCCTTCACTCAGAACGTTACTCGTACTGACACGGCGATCACTGCCAACGCGCCGACCATGACTGTCGCGATCCACACGACCCACTGCAGCGCTCGACGACTCTTGGGAACACACATTCTGTCGGCACATTCCGCAGGTCGCCGATATGCGAACCAGAATCCCACCCCGAGCAATGCTATTGCCGCGATGAGTGCGTATGGGAGCAGAAACGCCAAGCGCGCGAATGCGACGGCACCTGTTACGCCGAGTAGTGTCACTGCCCAGGGTGCGGCACAGCAAAAGCCCAGTGCCGCTGCAAAGCCGCTGAGCCCCACCGCACTGCCGACGGCACCAATTACGCGGCGTTTCTCACCCATTTCGTGAACTTCGGTGGCCCATCGTGAGTCGACCTGTATGCATGCGCGACCGTAGCATACGGTGCGTAGTACGGTACGGAGTCAAGCACTGTCCCCTCCCGAATCATCCGAGTACGAATTGCCCTTGCGGATCATAGTGCTGGCGCCGCCTCCGGCCGTTGCGTTTGCTCTGCGCGGCCGAAACGATGAATTGGTTGAACGAGTGATCTCGACGGGAGAGGACATCCAGTTCGAACCGACGGTGCGCGTGAAACAAATAGCGGGCAAACCGCCGCGGTTCCTCGGACCCTTCACCTTCGGGCACGCTTCACAGCGCTTCATCTACATCAGGATCGGTACGCTGGCCGGTCAGCCCAACTCCTGTTGGACACGCGCTGCGAAGGTGCAGCTCTCAGGAATCTCTTGGAATCAAATCGATCAGGCCCGGCGAACGAATGCCAAGTTGGAGGCGAGACTAGGTGGACGAGCGAAAGATGGCGGCCCCTTGTGCGCAACCGTTGCATTGTTAGACGGTGGCTGGCGAATCAAGCAGTAAACATCACTGCGAATACCTGGAGTGACCTATGCAGACCAACCCTACCGTGCAGACCTACACCATCGGTAGCCTCGCGAACGCGGCGGGCGTGCATATCGAGACCATTCGGTACTACCAACGACGCGGACTCGTATCCGAACCGCGTCGTCCGCAGGGCGGAGTCAGGCGCTACACGAATGCCGGTGCCGAACGGCTGCGTTTCATCAAGCGCGCCCAAGCCGTGGGATTTACATTGGTCGAGATTGAGGCACTGCTCGCACTGCGCACGCGCAAGTCTTGTCGTGCGACGCGTGCCCTGGCGGTCACCAAGCTTCAGTTCGTCGACGCGCGCCTGCGCGACCTTAGGCGTCTGAAGATTGAACTGACCCAATGGATCACAGCTTGTGATTCCAATGCCGAAGATTCGAACTGTCCGGCCTTAGAGCGCTTGGCTGCAAACGGCTAGCCTTGCTTTCGGCGTACTCCGTCGGAGGTGATGTGCACAGTGCGGCGGCTTGGCTCATTCATGGGTCTCTCGAGCGACATGAACCGCTCCCCTTCTGCCGCCAGTTCACCCGAACCTCCTTAGACGCGCCGAGACTTACATTCTCTGCGCGCTGATAAGCGCAACCCGTCAGCGTCCAAATTCGGCTGGAGCACGTTCACCATGCAAGCCTTCCTCGAAGCGACGCTGCTCACCGAAAAAGTGGCTCAGCGTCAAAGTAAACCATTCGAGATCCTCGCGCCCGCTCTGCGGCGTGAGGCGGTAGCGAAACTCAACGAGAAGCCGATTCTTGCGCTTACCCTGCGCTTACCGTGGGAAGGCTTTGCGACGCGGTGCGCCTATCCCCTTGTGAAGTTGGTGGAAAGGGAGGGAATCGAACCCTCGACCCCGGCATTATGAGCGATCGACCAATCAAGCGACCTTTAGCAATCAACCACTTGCGGCGAGCTTCCGTTGCCGAATCCGCACTGAGCATGGTTGAGCAGAACAGGTCACGCAAAGGTCCCGCAATCAGCAGCGTTCCGGGCGCGAGTATCGGCCGAACAATCTGCAGCCGTGACCGTGCAAGGGAAAGCCGTGGAGGCTAATCGAGGTCCAGATACCGAAGGGCCTCTTCGCGCACTCTCGTACGTCGACCCTTCACTGACTCCCCCTCAAGAGCCTCAAGGCGTAGCCGCACACTCAAACTCGCCCTCGGTTTACCCAAGACCTGCTCCTGGCTTACCGCTAAGACCACTGCATGCACACCATCAGCGCGGACATGAACCGATTGCACTCGTACACGCATCGCTTCCATGCCTGAAGCTTGCTGCAAAGCCTTGGCGCGGGCGCTCTTCAAATCTCACGGGTTCGCTAAAATTTGGAAGGCTTAACGCGCACGGTGGAAAGGGAGGGAGCAATCCCTTAGCGTAGCCCATTGCTTCGCAAGAGATTTTTCGCAGTCTCGAATATGTGTACCACCGAATTTCGACGGAAACATCTGAGCTGAAGTGAGAAAAGGCCTCTTAGAGAGCACCCCCAAGCCAACTTTGCGCGTTGCAAGCGAGGTCCTGAGTTCGATCAGACGGCACGCTCCCAAAATTGACCTGCCTACCGTCTACACCGCGTCGTAATTAAAGGCGCAACGCGCAAGTATCTCCGTCGGAACGTAGTCTCCACGACCTCCTCCGCGTCGGCGGCCAGTCTCAGAGAACAAATGAAGGTTCTTTCTTGCTCGAGATCCCACAACGTATAGCAACTTCTGTGCACTTCGATTTTCCGCGACTTCAGCGAAGTGCGGAACCATACCCTCCAGGAGCGCATACGCGATCACCACATCAAACTCTGTCCCTTTGACTCCGTGGATTGTGGACACGGTAATCCCTTTGCGGTTCTGAAAGACCTTTTTAAAGAAACTCAGTGACCGAATTCCATTAACTCCTTCCCCTTCCAATCTCGTGATCCGCGCGACTGAACCGGCGAAAAAAGCATTGCGATGTTCTTCCAAGGCCGCAAAAGCATGGTAGTCGACCCCAATGCGCAGGAACAATGCATCGAAGAATGCTTGAAGATACGGTAGTCCGTCCGTTTCATTGACCGAAATTGAATTGCATTCGCGCAGCAAAGCTTTCCGATCAACACGTGGAAGCGAAACGCCCGCCTGGGATAGTTCATCTAGCACGTCGCCAGCCCAACGAACTCTGCGCATGTACATGTCGGGCGAAGGCTCGGTCAGTGCGAGTCGCGCCAACTTGTACCAGAAATTTTCAATGTCACGCGCGAACGGCACCATCCCCGGACCATCAAATTGATACTCCGGAAGTTGCGTCACAAGCCAACGCGTCATCGACGCGAGATGAATCCACCAAGGAGCAAGCACGCAAATCTCAGAGGGTTGAATGCCTACAGTCTGCACGCTGAATCGAATTAGTCTGGCGATCTCTCCCACCAATGCATCGCGCGCTACGGCGGAGTTGTACGTAATTAGACTTGGATATTCCCGGTTGTCGCCTGCCGCCTCGATGCTCGCGGCGAATGAACTGAAGTTCCCGAAGTATTTGATGACGCGAGCCGAGGATCGATAGTTTTGCGACAACATCCTCTCTTCGATAGGGATAGCCGCCATGCTCCTCAGATCACCGATGGTAATAGGATACCCCCCCAAGGATCCGTAGATTGCCTGGTTCGGATCTCCAACCATGAACAGCCGCGTCGCACCGCCTCCAGCACGAAGTATGGCAGCCACAACCTCATATTGAATTTGCTTTGTATCCTGATACTCATCGACAAGCACAATGGGGAAAATCTTTGACAGCATCTGACTGATCGGCGGATGCATCTTCACCAACTGAAGTGCGTGCCAAAGGATCAGCTCATAGTCAATTTGCTTCTTCTTCGAAAGGGCATCGAAGTACTGCGACAGGATCTGATTGATGGTTTCGTGCTTGCTGAAATGCGGGCAGCCCAAGTGATACCCATCGCCAGCAATGTAATAGTCACAGTCGTAGAATGTGACCCGCTGGGCGGCATAGGGCGCGCACAGTTTTTCAAGCAGCTTTTCCCGCTCATGTTCGTCGATTACGTGGAATCCTTTGGCGAGCGCCGGGAGGTAGATGCCGTACGGCTTGAGAAGCCACTCCAGACAAAACGCGTGGATAGTTCCAATCCACAATCTATCGGTGTTTACACCCAACTCGTCGATTCGCTCGACAATCTCGTTGGCAGCACGATGCGTATATGTAATTGCGATGACAAACTGCCGTGGTGACTTGAGACGCGAGAGCTCGTAAGCGATCTTGTACGTCAACGCTCGTGTCTTGCCGCTACCAGGACAAGCGACCAGAAACACGCTTCCCTCCAATAGCACTGCTTCGGACTGCTCGTCATTCAGCTCCTTGGCTGTCCAAGTGAACGTCACGCAACTGGCTCAAGAATGCCGTGAATCTGGTCTCCAGGAAGCGCCGGCATCATGAAAACTTTCAGGTCTGATAGCGAAACTTCGCCCTTCCGAAAGAGGTTCAGCCGCGCACGCGCAGTCTCTGCCACTTGTGCAGGGATGTCGCCACAAGCCAGCGCACAAGACACACGATAGTTATAGACGTTGAAATAGATCTCCGGTGTAAGGCTAGGTCTCGCGAAGAAGACTGCATCGCGAATGTAGGGCGGTAAGTTCGTCTTGTGGTCGACTACTTTTCCAAGCAACACCGCAAACCATCCCTTTCCTTCCTGACGTGCCATAGTTAGAACACGCCTTCCAAATAGCGCCTTATTGCCTGAACTGAGGTCTGCGACTGCAGTGGCCACAGTCAACGGGTCCTTATAGACCTGTGACACGACACCGCAAACGGTCGCTGCATTTCCCGCGGCCACCAGGTCGACTTCGAAGGTGTGTGTCGCGTAGTAGACAGCGAGATAGGCATTCCCAGTCACAAGAAGATCGAGCTCTAACTTACGTGCGTCGCCAACAATCTGAGCGGCTGCGCATTTCCTTTTGAAGGCCACCTCTGCCTCCGGCTCCCCAGGGATCGGCGTCGTATCAACAAATGCCGAATCGAGATCCGTGACAATGCTGCAACGCTTGCGGATTCTCAGTGAATGGAAGAGCAGCGCGACGTTTTTGAATCCTGTGCTGCGAATATTGATAAGGCTGATACCCAGCTCATCCAAGCTCAGCCCGATGACTCTCTTGAACAAGATCGGAACTAGGATCTCCTCGGCATCACCCTCCACCAACATGACGCTCTTGGCAAAAAGCAGATTGCTTCGAACCGCGTCAAGGTATCTCTGAATGTTGCCAATCTCATCCGCAGCAAGACCGGTCGCAGGTTGATATGCCTCGCATGCTCCATCGCTCTTTCCGAGAACGTTGACGTTTAGGACATTGCTCACTTCGGAAATAAATGTGGAATGTGTGGAATAGATGATCTGAGTGTCCGAGTAGGCGATCCTGTCAAACAAGGTCTTCTGAATGTGCGTATGAATGTGCGCTTCTGGCTCTTCGATCATAAGGAAGTTGGCTATGGGCTCGTGTGCCCTCTGGTACTTGAACTCTAGTAGTTTGAGCGTCAAGTAGATCAAGTTGGCCCCGCCGAGACTTAACTCGTGAATGGCGCCTTCGTATCCCTCTTCCGACTCCCCCACGAAAAGCCTTAACGACTGGAAGAGCTTTTCCGCCTCATCCGGCAGATCGGACTTGATTGAAAGTGAGGCGGGCGAATATGTCTCGCCCGCGGCATCCTTGATCGTGTCGCGGATATTTGATCGGACCGATTGAACGTCTTCGAGCGCCTCAATCGAGGTATTGAGGTCCTGCACTTTAGCGACGATGGGCGCCATTGTCTGAGTGGAGACTTCTCCACTCTTGTTTTTGAGGAGAGAAAACAGAGGATTCGTTCGATTGTTGTGAAATTCGGATACCACATCGCGTAGGGCCTGGATGTGCGTGAATGAGACTTCTTTGGATAAAGACAAGAATTGTGAGATTCGTGCTCCGATCCGCGGATCGTCGGTTTCTTCACTGAACACGCAATTCTCAAAATCACCCGCGATCTCTTTGTAAGTCTGTGGATCGGAAAAATTTGCTTCGCTTCGCCCTGTGAACAGCGTCTCGTAGTCCTCAATAGTGATCTTTTCGCGAACTGCTGAGAGCGCAACTACATCTCCGTCCTCTAACGCTGCCAATTTGAGGCGTACTTCTTTCTTCGGCCGGAAGATCAAGTTATAGGTCGCTCTGTCGACCGCACCGCCCGCGACGACACCAGTACCGTGTAAGAACAGCGCTTGAATCGCTTCCGCCGGCCCGACTTCAGAAAACTCAAGACCTATCACTATCCAGTGACCTCGCCACTCCACCAGCCCTCTGTGAAAATCCGATTCTTCAAGCCTGTAAGCGGAACGCACCATGTTGGAGTCGAGCAAGAGTCGGACTGCTCGGAAGAGGTTCGTTTTGCCGGACCCGTTCTCGCCGATGACAGTGTTCACTCCCTTCTGGAAGATGAGCGTCGCACGAGAAAAATTTCGATAGTTGACAATGGTAAGTTTTGAGATATGCACCGCGTTCAGTCCCTCTCGGAGCGCCGAAGTCTCCGGCAGCTTCTGCGCATGCTAGCTAACATGCTGGGGAAATGGCGATCCCAAAGTTCAGCGCGAAGATCTGCGCTTACAAAGTCCAGCGGTCTGGAAGGCCAACGTTTTGCGACCACTAGGGGATTTGACCAATCCCAGTCGAAAAACTTCAGCTGCGTGCGCCGGGCGAGGATAGGCCGTGCTGGCGCCCCATGCCTAGCTACGCGGCAAAGAAAGGAACTCAGTGACCATACTCTCTACATTCGACAATTCGAACCTGAATCCGCCGAACGCACGAATAAGCTTGGCGGTCAACTCGTGAGCGAGTCGTGGAAATTCGCTGGGATCGGTTGAGGCGTGAATATAGCGCTGCTCAAAGACTTCGTCGGACGCGCAACGCAAATTTTCAGAACAGTACGGTGCCGGGCGTAACCGAGAAACTAGTACCCTGTCGCGAAGACCTGACCACCGGAAAGAGAAGTCGATCTTTTCCGTTGTAGGTTCCCTTTGCAGCCTGTTCGCTAGCTTCAGTCCCGCTTCTAGAGCCTCGGCGACATGCAAGATCTGAAGAGCTGGGTCAAGCTCCCTGTCAGCTGAGACGGTTTGCGATCGGGAAGGAGGTGGCTGAGATCCCCTTCCAACGGGCATAAAGCCATCTTCCCAGAGCGCACGACGTTGATAGAACCGCCCACTCGCGCACGCTCGCCAGAAATCCATAGCCTGGCACGACCAGCGCGGGTCGCCATCCAACAAAATGACCCTCGCCTCCCACGCATCGTCTTGGATGTACGGCTGAAGTTCAGTAGCTCCGAGAGACTGCGGATCCATCCACATCGTCCACCCGGACCATCTAGTCGGGTTTCGCCGCGTGACGAGATACAAAAAGTCACGATCAGCAACATGACCGACAACTCTTGGAATCCAAACGCCGATCTCAAGGGAGGCCGTTCGAGGAACGGCTACTCCTAACCGAGCAATCGATTGCGTGTATCGTGCGGCGCCATCCTCGAGGAGGCGCGGCGACAACGGAAGTCCGAGCACGCCCACGTCATTGTCGCTAGCGTCCTCAGTCGATGAATCGAAGAAGAACTGTGGATAGTGAGTCCGAATGAGATCAGGATAACGCGCGAGTTGTGCCTGCATATCCTCCCAAGCCATGACGGCGACAGAGAAGAGACCCAAGACTCGATGCTGCTCAGTCAATTTGCGTGCGTGCTCTTGAACCCCCTGATCACGACGCGCTGTTGTCAGCAATGTAAACGAGCGCAGTCTTGGAACGAACAGTTGCGCCTTTTTGACCTCCGCATCCAGCTCCTCTAGCGTCAAGGACACACCAAGGCGTGCATCCTTCCCTTTACACTGCACACCGGACCATCCCTCGCCGTCCCAGCCATATACATCGACGCCATGCTGGGACTGACCATGCCGCCCGTGTTGACAGGCGTGCGGGTCCCTCCAGAGCTCAGAAAAGAGATCGCGAGCGAGCCTCTCTAGATCTTGCCAATTTGCCGGCGGCGGAAGTTGTATGTTGGTAAGGCCCACTGTGTTAATAGTATGAAGTTCTTTTGTCGCGCCAGCATGGAACTCACTAATCGAATCATCGCGACTGTCTACCTAGTCTGATTAGCGGCTTTGCTGGCCAAGCAACTTCAATATACTTAATGCCAGTTCGCCTTCTTGCGAGCCAATCGCGAAGTGCTTGTGACCTTCCTAAGCAGGTTGAGTTATTTGGAGAGATGAATTCACGTCCAACCAAACACGGAAGTTGAACCACCAGGCAGGCCGCCGATTTCACCGGTGTTGACGACGGACGCTTGCTCTACTCGATTGTGATCGGCCAGTTGATCTCGTAGCCACGCGGTTGCCTCAAGATATCCCCGTAGAGGAACCAGCGGGATTGATCTGGCGTTATAGAACTGTAAAGCCAGATTCCGCCCAGCTTTAGTTCCGGGCTTCGAATATCCGAATACACGACGGGACCCGACTGATTCATGTGAACAGCCACGACTGTGTTGCTCGATTTGCCGTACTTACCCAGCTTCTCGAGCTCACCTTCCAGGGTGGCTCGAGGATTCAGATCCGTAGGCACTAGCTCCTTGAGCTGAACGGGGGCATAGAAGGACTTTTTCTCTGCCCTCCACCAGAGCACACAGTCATAGTCTTCTGCCTCATACATCGCATAGGCGATGGGCAATTTGACGACGACTTCACCGATGAAATGCGCGAACAATGCCCCCTGTTTGGCTTCAAGGAAGCACTTTAGCTCCTTGTCTCTCAAGTCATCGTGCGTAGGGAATACACCGTTCCTCTGCATCTGCGCAGTGAACGCGCCGAGGCGGACCAGGTCTTCCCGGGGATTTCGCCATGACAGGCTGCGCCATTTCCTGGCCGTGATCCGATCAACGTGCTGCATTGATGACTACGGCAATGGAAGCTGCTGCATCAATGAACGCCCCAGCCGCACGATGTAGTCAACTAGCGCAGCCACGTCGTTCGACGCGATCGAAATCCTCCTACCCAGGATTGCACGATTGTCGTCAGCATCGCGACAATATTGCTCGTCGATCACGCCAGCGCGATGCGCGAGTAGATGTCGGCGCAAGAAATACCGCCGAGCAGACTTCAGCTCGTTCTCCGTAAGGCACATCGTGAACTCGATCCCAAACAGCGCTCGGACTCGGTGCGCAGCACGATCAAGATTTTGGAATGAGATCTGCGCAGCACCATCAGGATCATTGCTGCGATGCGCCCTCACTCGACAGCTTTCTCGCGCGAAACCGTCGAAGGCCGAAACGCAATTCTCAAGCGCATCCTCGATCAGCAGCCTCTTGAGATCGACGTCTTGCAGCGAATCTGCCAGTGCAAGCTGTTTCGCAATGATTTCTAGATTCTTCTCTAGAACCTGAACGGAGTTGTGCTCACCACAATCGGGACAGAAAGCAAACCAGCCATAGATGGCATAGTCCAAGGTGCATTTCGCGCAGCGGACATGCGTCTCCAAACTACGTTCACGATAGTGGCGGATCGGAGTTGGCCTACCAGGCGTCACCTTGAGGCTGATGCCAATGCCAAATGCTCTGGGACGCGGTCGATGATTGAATTCGAGCTGCTTCAAATCTCGCTGGAACGCCTGGGTGAATTGGCGCACAGCAATCGACTTGGCGTATTCGACCTGCTCGGGCGTGGCGAAATCACTCGCGTCAGCCGTATGCCCGCAATACGGACAATGGCACTTCAGCCCTGGACCAGAAAGACCGGTACCTGGGCGGACTTTGAAATAGCCAAGACACGCGCGATCAGGGCACTCGCGCCCTACGAACCCACTCTCGTCTGTTGGGAAAGTCACCTCGATACTATTGCCGAGGCGCTGCAGATTTCGAGGATTGAATCCCATGCTCTAGCGATTCTTGTCGCGAGGTGGATTCGGATCTCCGCCGTAGCTGTTCTTACGGCCGATGGTGCCGTCCCTGCGATGAATGGCGTGCTCGGACTCATTCTGCCGTGCAATGTCGCGACCCTTCTCCGCCGCGTTTTCCTGTGTGCGATGCCGACTGACAACGTCGCCGCCGACTTGATTCACCCACCCTTTGCCGTCGGGGTTTGGTGTCGTATGAACGTCTTTCTTGCTCATGAGCGCGCTCCGACAGTTGCGGGTGTCGTGCCTGCAATCGCTCCACCTCGCGGTGCCGCTGTCCGACACCCAGCAGGGCGCGACCCACTCTTGGCGGTTGCCGGCCAAGCCAACACCGGCTAGAAGACGGCGTGAGGACCGATAACCTGCGCCAAACTGTACATGCATACAGTAACCTTGTACAGTCCCTAAAGCCATGACCGCGAACCTCTTTTCAACGGACATCGCTGCCAATTTCGCTGATCGGGCGATTTCCCCCCGGCGCGAGCTCGGCGCGTATGAGGCTCTTTGGGCGCAAGACGGGGCGTGGTTTGCCTCAATCGCGGAGGGTTTTCGAGCGCACCCGGGTTCAGTGCCATCCGATTTTGTATCCAAGCCAGACGTTGAGAAGTACGCGCGATTGGCGCTAGGAGCCATTCGCGAGGCTGGCATTAAACACTTCGGCATCCGCGTTCATGGCGCCGGCGAATATCCCGAGAAGCTCCGCGACGCCGATCATCCTGTTGAACTTCTCTATTTCCAGGGACTTTGGGATCTCGTCAACACGCCCTCGGTGGCGGTTGTTGGCACTCGCGAGCCCTCGGAAGAGGGCAAAGCGCGCGCTGCGAGACTTGCGCGGCTGCTCGTTGCGGATGGGTACACAATTGTGTCTGGCCTAGCGCGCGGCATCGACACGATTGCGCACACAACGGCCATCGCAGAGGGCGGTTTTACTATCGCTGTTCTCGGAACGCCCATCACCGAGTGCTATCCGAAAGAGAATCTCAAACTGCAGCAGAAGATCGCTGACGAATATCTGCTCGTCAGCCAGGTTCCGATCGTCCGATATTCACGGCAACACGTGCGTGCGAACCGGTACTTCTTCCCTGAGCGCAATGTCACGATGTCCGCACTGACAGAAGCGACCGTGATAGTCGAAGCCGGGGAAACCTCTGGGACATTGGTCCAAGCGAGGCATGCTCTAAAGCAGAAGCGAAAGCTCTTTATCCTCGAGAGCTGCTTCCAGAATGCCGCGTTGACTTGGCCGGCAACATTCGAAAAACAAGGCGCGATCCGCGTCGCCGACTACAACGACATCAAGAGGCACCTTGCTCCCGCCCATTCCACAGCGAATGCAGCAGATTGATGAGACGACAGTCGGACAGCACTTCGA
>Ga0315910_10002044_pt1 | contig 18089 bp, 12 predicted proteins | sample EdamamesoilMG_FD_204470 | JGI IMG/M metagenome (GOLD analysis project Ga0315910, IMG submission 204470) | Garden soil microbial communities collected in Santa Monica, California, United States - Edamame soil | ecosystem: Environmental > Terrestrial > Soil > Garden | place: USA: California... | reverse complement strand
TCGTGCCCGAGGCGCGTCTGGACGCGGCGCTCGTGCCCGTGCTCGCGCACCTCGCCGGCGCGGAGGGACGGCGCGAGCGCGAGCTCATGGCGCGTGCGCTCGAGGCCGCCCTGCCCCGCGACGGCGTGGCGCGTCTGGCGGACGAGCTCTTGCTTGTCGCCGCACGATTCCGCACAAGGACGGGTCGACGATCGGCCGCGCCCACACCGTGACCTCGACGATGCACGCCCAGCCCACCGTTTCCGTTCCCCGCTCCGCGTCTCCTTCCACGCCCCAGCTCGACTTCCCCGCGCGCGTGCACCTGCTCGGCGCCGGCGGCGCGGGCGTGTCCGGCCTCGGGCGCATCCTGACCGCGCGCGGCGTGCGCGTGACGGGCCACGACAAGGCGCGCTCGCCCATGCTCGACGGCCTGACCGAGCTCGACCTCGCCATCAGCCTGGGCGAGTCGCGCGCCGAGCTCTTGCCCGCCGACGCGGGCCTGGTCGTGCGCTCGGCCGCGGTGGGGCCGGACGATCCCCAGGTGCGGGCCGCGCGCGAGCGCGGCGTGCCGGTGTGGAAGTACTCCGAGGCGCTGGGGCGGCTCGCGCCGCCCGGGCGCACGCTGGCCGTGGCCGGCACGCACGGCAAGACCGGCAGCTCGTGGATGCTGTGGCACGCGCTCGAGGGCGTCGGCGCGCGCCTGAAGGCGCCCGTGCCGGGCGCGCTCATCGGCGGCACGTGCCGGCGCCTGCGCACGAACGCGCTGGCCGGGCACGGCGGCGGCTTCTTCTGCGCCGAGGCCTGCGAGTACGACCGCAGCTTCCTGCACCTCGCGCCGCAGGGCGCGATCGTGACCAACGTCGAGGAGGACCACCTCGACTACTACGGCACCTTCGCGGCCATCAAGGAGGCCTTCGCGCGCTTCGCCGATCGCGTCGCGGCCGACGGCCTGCTCGTGCTCGGACGCGACGTGCCGCCCGAGGTCGAGCACGCCGCGCGCGCGACCGTGTGGCGCCTGGGACGCGAGCTCGAGGTCGAGCTCCTGTCCGAGACGCGCGGCGCCTTCTGCCTGCGCCTGCTCGGCCCGGGCTGGGCCACGCCGCCGCTGCAGCTCGCCATCCCCGGCCACTTCAGCGTCGAGAACGCGGCCTGCGCCCTGGCGCTGGCCATCGGCCTCAGCGCGCGCCGCGCACGCGTCGAGCCGGGTGCCATCGCCGCGGCCGCGGCCCAGGGCCTGGAGCGCTTCGCCGGCGTCGAGCGCCGCTTCGAGCCCTGGGGCAGCGTGGGCGGCGTGCACGTCGTGCACGACTACGCCCACCATCCGACCGAGGTGCGCGTGACGCTCGAGGCCGCGCGCCGCGCCTACCCGCGCGTACCGCTGCACGTGCTCTTCCAGCCGCACCAGCACAGCCGCACGGCGCGCTTCCTGGAGGACTTCGCCGAGGCGCTGCGGCGCGCCGACCGCGTGGTCGTGAGCGACGTCTACGGCGCGCGCGCGCACGTCGAGGGCGAGCGCCGCGCCGCGGCCGGCGACCTCGTGCTGGCCCTGAAGAAGCGCGCCGTCGCGGCGGTCGAGGGCGGGGCGCTGGCCGACTCGGTCGAGCGCTTCGTGGCGGGCTTGCCCGAATCGGCGGCGGCCTTCGTGCTCGGCGCGGGTGACATCGAGAGCGTGCGCCCCGAGCTCCTGCGGCGACTCGACGGCCGCCGGCCGTGACCGGCGCGGCCGCGATGGGGCGCGCCCTCTCCTGGCCCTGTCCGGCGCTGCCGCAGGCCGAGCTCGGCGCGCGCACGACGCTCAAGGTGGGCGGGCGGGCCGAGTGGCTGCTCGAGCCGACGCATCCCGACCAGTTCGTGGCCGCCTGGAACGCGGCGCGCGAGCACGGCCTCGCGCCGCGCGTCCTGGGCGGCGGCGCGAACCTGATCGTGCCCGACGGCGTCGTCCCGGGCGCGGTGCTCACCACCGATCGCATGGCGCGCGCCTTCCGGCCCGATCCGGACGGCGCGGGCGAGGGCCAGGAGTTCGCGCCGGTCCTGCCGACGCTGACGCTGCGCGCGGCCGACGAGGAGCCGCGCCTGGTGGTGTGGGCCGGCTACTCGCTGCTCGCCCTCGTGCGCGTCACGCGCGACCTGGGCTGGAGCGGCTTCGAGGGCCTGGCCGGCGTGCCCGGACACCTGGGCGGCGGCGTGGCCATGAACGCGGGCGGACGCTGGGGGGCGATGTGGGACGTGGTCGAGTCCGTGCGCGTGCTCGAGTCCGACGGCCGCGTGCGCCAGCGCGCGCGCGCCGAGTGCGAGCCGCGCTACCGCGACGGCAACCTGGGCGGCGCGCTCGTGCTCGGCGCCGTGCTGCGCTTCCGGCCGGCACAGCGCGCGGCGGTGAAGGAGCGCGTGGCCGAGTACCTGCGCCAGAAGGGTGCCGCCCAGCCGCTGACCGAGCGCTCCTGCGGCTGCGTGTTCAAGAACCCCGATCCCGAGCGCTCGGGCGGGCGCTCGGCCGGGCAGCTGATCGAGGCCGCGGGCGCGAAGGGCAGCGCGCGCGGCGATGCCGTCGTGAGCGAGAAGCACGCCAACTTCATCGTGAACCGCGGCCGGGCGCGCGCGCGCGACGTGCTCGACCTGATCGAGGACGTGCGCGCACGCGTGGCCGATCGCTTCGGCCTGCGCCTCGAGAACGAGGTCAAGGTCTGGGACGACGCCCCCGGCGCCGCCTGACGCCGGCGCGGCGCGCACCGTAGCGCGCCCCGTAGAGCCCATCGAGCCGCGCCTGCGTCCAAGGTCCAGCCGCGTCTGCGCCCAGATGCGTATTGGGCGTTCCTTTCTTTCAGCGGACACTGGCCCGGACGCGTCGCTTCCTGGATGAGGGGCCAGCCCGGCCCCCGGAGAGGCGCGCGGAGGCTGGGCACTCGAGGGAGGGGACATGCACGGGATGAAGCGCGCTGGATCCGGAGCGGGGCACGCCCGCGGCCGCGAGCACGCCACCGCCGGCTCCCGCCCCCGGAGCCCGGCCGGACACCCGGCTTCCCTACCCCCCTTGCCGTCATGACGCACCCTCGCTCCGCCCCGCTCGCCCGACTCCTCTCCCGCCTGCCCGCGGCGCTCTGGCTCGGCGCAGGGACGCTCGTGCTCCTGCCCCTCGCCGGTGCCTGGGTCGACGACCCCGACCCGCTGGCCGGCCTGCCGCCCGCCAACGAGGGCGCCTTCGAGGGCGGGCCCACGGGCACGGAGGAGGACGCCGGCCTCGAGAACGTCCTGCAGGAGGACGAGCTCGAGAGCCACAGCTTCGACATGCCGACCGGCGGGCCGCCGAGCCGGCTGTTCGGCGCGCAGCCGTTCACGCAGCGCCTGCTGCTCTTCGAGGAGTTCGGGCTCGAGCCGTTGCCGACGAGCTACGCGCCGCACGCGCCGCTGCCGGCGCCGACGAGCGCGCGCAGCGGTCCGCCGGGCGCGGCGCTCGACGCCTTCCTGGCGCAGCCGCTCTATCCCGCACCCACGCGCCTCGCCAACGACCGCGACGCGAACCCCTGGCGCCCCGCGATCGAGGCCTTCCTCGGGCGCGCGCTCGTCACGCCTCCGGCCGAGGGCCGGCCGCCGGGCGAGGGCTGGTCGCACCAGCGCTGGGACGAGTTCAGGCCGCAGGTCTACTTCCAGACGGCGCAGGCCGGCGCGCGAGCGAACGGCGGTCTGCGCGACGAGCTGCAATCGCACGGCTACGCCGTGGGCGAGTTCGGGCCGGGTGGCCTGTACCACAACACGACCGGCCTGCCGGGCTTCGAGGGCACGACGCGCGGCCTCGACGTGCGCATCCACCCGGCGATGCCCGTGCAGCGGCCGGAATCCGTGTGGACCTTCGACGGCACGCTGCCGCCCAAGCTCCTGCGCGCGCGCTACGGCGACCCGATCGTCATGCGCCACTACAACGCGCTGCCCATCGATCCCTCGGCCAACCGTGGCTTCGGCCTGCACACGATCACGACCCACGAGCACAACGGGCACAACCCGGCCGAGAGCGACGGCTTCACCAACGCCTTCTTCTTCCCGGGCCAGTACTACGACTACCGCTGGCCCATGGCGATCGCCGGCCAGGACTGGATCAATCGCCTGGCCTCCGATCCCAAGTGCGGCACGCCCGACGGACAGGGCGGCATCCGGCGCCTGCCGGGCGACTCCTGCGAGGTGATGAGCACGCACTGGTTCCACGACCACATGCTCGATTTCACCGCGCAGAACGTGTTCAAGGGCAACGCGGCGATGATGAACTACTACAGCGCCATCGACCGCGGCAACGAGGCCATCGACGACGGCGTCAACCTGCGCCTGCCGAGCGGCTCGGCGCTCGACTGGGGCAACCGCGACTACGACGTCAACCTGCTCGTGGCCGACAAGGCCTGGGACCGCGACGGGCAGCTGTGGTTCAACATCTTCAACACCGACGGCTTCCTCGGTGACCGGCTGCTGACCAACTGGCAGTACGACCCGTACCTCGAGGTGCGCGCCCGCCGCTACCGCTTCCGCATCCTGAACGGCTGCGTGTCGCGCTACGTGAAGCTGGCCCTGGTCGACCAGCGCAACCGGCCCGTCCCGTTCCACCTGGTGGCGAACGACGGCAACCTGATGGAGCACAGCGTGGCCTTCGACGGCACGCACGGTACGCGCACCGGCATCCTGCCCATGCAGGGCATCGCCGAGCGCTACGACATCGTGGTCGACTTCAGCCGCTTCCTCCCGGGCGACCGGCTGTACCTGGTCAACCTGCTCGAGCACAAGGACGGCCGCAAGCCCGAGCGCACCATCCCGCTCAACGACGTCACCTCCGGCCGCTACCGCGCGCGCGAGCGCGACGAGGACGGCGACGGACTCTCCGACCGCTGGATCGACGGCGACCCGTGCGTGGGCAAGTTCCTCGAGTTCCGCGTGCGCCCCTACGCGGGCACCGACCTCTCCATGGACCCGGCCGAGTACGTCAGCGGCCGGGAGACGATGATCCCGCTCAACCGGCCCAGCCAGGCCGAGCTCGCGGGCGCGGTGCACCGGACCTTCACCTTCGGGCGCTCGTCCGGCACGGACTCGCAGCCCTGGACCGTGCAGGCCGACGGCGGCGAGGCCCACGCCGCCGACCCGCGGCGCGTGAGCGCGGCCCCCGAGCTGGGCGTGCCGAGCGCCGGCGGCGAGGGCCACCTCGAGATCTGGAAGATCGTCAACGGCGGCAACGGCTGGAGCCACCCCGTGCACGTGCACTTCGAGGAGGGCATCGTGCTGAAGCGCGGCGAGGTCGATCCGCCCGAGTGGGAGAAGTGGGCGCGCAAGGACATGTACCGCATCGGCCCGGACCCGGAGAGCACCGCCAGCGTCGAGATGGCCATCCGCGTGCGCGAGTTCGCCGGCACGTACGTCGAGCACTGCCACAACACGCAGCACGAGGACCACGCCATGCTGCTGCGCTGGGACGCCGAGCGCCCGGGCCAGCTCCTGCCGCTGCCGACGCCCATCCCGACCTGGGACGGCGTCGGCTACGTCGACTCGGCCGCTCTGCCCACCGTGCACACCGGCGACGGCGTCGGGCCCTCGTATGGCGGGGGCGGCGGCGGTAGCCCGCCCGCTCCGGGGAGCGAGGTGCTCGTGGTGACGACGGCCCGCTACTCGGCCTCGAACGGCTGGCGCATCCAGGGCACGAGCACGGCCGCGTCCGGGCTGCGCGTGCGCGCGCACCTCGGCTCGACCCTGGCCGGGGAGATCATCGGCCGCGACGACATCGACTCCGACGGCAAGTGGCTCATCCGCGTAGCGGGCGGACCCGCGCCCGACGGATCGGGGCGCATCAGCCTGGAGTCCCAGGGCGGTGCCGTGCTGCTCGCCGTTCCGCTCACCCTCGTCCCCTGACCGGCGACCCTCCCATGCTGCACCTCCGCTCGCGTCCGCTGCACCTCGTCCTGGCCCTGCTCCTCACCGCGTCCGCCCGCGCCGCACAGGAGGCGGACGAAGCAGGTGCGCGCTGGGGCGAGGACTACTTCCCCGACGTCGAGCTCGTCACGCATGAAGGCCGGCGCGTGCGCTTCTTCGACGACCTCCTCTCCGGCAAGGTCGTGCTGCTGAACTTCATCTACACGCGCTGCCCCGACTCGTGCCCGCTCGAGTCGGCCAAGCTCGCCGAGGTGCAGGAGCTGCTCGGCGAGCGCCTGGGGCGCGACGTGTTCTTCTACTCCATCTCGATCGATCCGGCGCACGACACGCCGGAGGCGCTGGCCGAGTACGCGCGCCGCTTCGGGGCTCGGCCGGGCTGGCTCTTCCTGCGCGGGAGCGCGGCGGACGTGGAGCTCATCGAGCGCAAGCTCGGCGTCTTCCAGAGCGACGCCGAGTCGGGCAGCCTGGACCACACCCTGAGCTTCGTGCTCGGCAACCAGGCCACGGGCGAGTGGCTGAAGCGCTCGCCCTTCGAGACGCCGCAGGTGCTGGCCTCCGACCTCGGCGGGCGCCTGCACGGGTGGAAGACGGGTCCGGGGCAGGCGAACGACTACGCCGACGCGCCCGCGCTGCGCAGCCTGGGCACGGGCGAGCAGCTCTTCCGCCTGCGCTGCGCCACCTGCCACGTGATCGGGCACGGCGACGGCCTGCCGCGCGTCGGTCCGAACCTGCGCGGCGTGCCAGGACAGCGCGAGCGCGCCTGGCTCGAGCGCTGGCTGGCCGAGCCCGACGCCGTGCTGGCCGAGAAGGACCCGCTGGCCACGGCCCTGTTCGAGGCCTGGAACCGCGTGCCCATGCCCAACCTGCGCCTGAGCGCGACCGAGGTGGGGGCGATCCTCGACTTCATGGAAGAGGAGGACGCGCGCGTGGCGCGGCTCGAGTCGGCCGTGGCCGAGGTGGCCGAGCGCCCGGGCGCGCCGGCGGCCTGCTGCCGCAAGCGCGAGGAGGGCGTGCTGCGCGCCGAGAACGCCGAGAACGCCCAGAACGAAGCGACCGCTGCCGATCCGCGCGCCGTCGCCTTCGTGCTGTCGCTCACGGCGCGCTACTCGCTCGCGGCCGGCCTCCTGCTCGGCCTCGTCGCCTGGCTCGAGGCGCGCCGCGCGGGTCGAGCTCGCGCGGCGCTCTCCTGAGCGCGGTCACGGATGCCCGAGCGGCGCCGGCGGCGCCTCGGTGGGGGAGGCCGCACCCGCCGCGACGTCGCCCGCCGCGGCGAGCGGAACGAGCCAGCCCAGGGAGAGCCAGCGGGCGGAGCGCGGAGGCCGAGCTTTGCCGGGCGGATGGAGGGGTGGATTCATGAACGGGCCGAAAGGTGACGCTCGGGACGGGCCCCGGTGCACGGGAGACCGCGCCTGGAAGGCCCGCCTGCGAGCCTCCCGTCGCAGGATCGGGAACCTCCGAAAACCCTCGTGGGATCCCGGACTTCTTCCGATACCTCCCGCAACGGCAGCCGGGACCCCCTCGGACCCCGCCCCGCAGAGCCCTTCCCCACCTTCCCCCCAACGCTAACGCGTGGATCGCTTCCCCAAGCGATCCGTTCTCTGCGGGGGTCGACCATCGGGGGTCCCGGTAGCCGCATATCGCTCGCGAGGGAGGCGCGAGGGGTTTTCGCTCGACGCCTGGCGGTTCTCGTCCGCGCCCTGCGTTCCAGGCGCGGAGGAAAGCAGCGGATGGCGAAGGAGAAGGTGACCGCCTTCCGGGCGGAGTGGAATCCCCAGGCGAGCCGCGGGACGATCCGCATCCAGACAGAGGATTCCGCACCCCGGCCGGTGGCCGTGGAGTCCGGCCACGAGTTCGTCGCCGTGCTGCTCCTGCTCAGCAAGGGGCCCGTGTACTTCGACCCGGGCACGGGCGACCTCGAGATCGGCCCGCGGCCCGTGTAGCACCCGGCGCTCGCCCGCGCGGGCCGCTCCCGCTATCCTCCCCGCGCCCGCTGTCGAGCCCGGGGACGACGGCGGACCTCCCGAGCCAGGTCGGCGCGGCGAGGCGTCCCCCGTCCCCACGCGAGGGCCCATGGCCTCCGATCCGATCGCGCCGGTCGAGACTCCGTTCCCGCTCTCGACCCTGCGCCACTCCGTGTCGCACCTGATGGCCTCGGCCGTGGAGTCGCTCTACCCCGGGGCGAAGTTCGGCAACGGGCCGGCCATCGACCACGGCTTCTACTACGACATCGAGCTCGAGAAGCCCCTCGAGGAGCGCGACCTCGAGCGCATCGAGAACGAGATGCGGCGCCTGGCCAAGAAGGCCGGCGCCATGGTGTGCAGCCAGTACTCGCGCGAAGAGGCACGCGAGCGGCTCGCCAAGCGTGGCCAGAGCTACAAGCTCGACACGCTGCAGCGCATCCCGGAGGGCGAGACGATCTCGTTCTACTCGCACGGCGGCTGGGAAGACCTGTGCGAGGGGCCGCACATCGACCGCTTCGACCGGCCGTTCGCATTCAAGCTGCAGCGCCTGGCGGGCGCCTACTGGATGGGCGACGAGGCCAATCCGATGCTGCAGCGCATCTACGGCACGGCCTTCTGGACGAAGGAGGACCTCGAGCGCCATCTCGCCTGGCTGGAGGAGGTCGAGCGCCGCGACCACCGCCACCTCGGGACCGAGCTCGACCTCTTCAGCCACCACCAGGAGGCCGGCGGCGGCTTCATCTTCTGGCACCCCAAGCTCGGCGCCGTGCGGCGCGAGATGGAGAAGTTCTGGTGGGACCTGCACCAGAGGGGCGGCTACATGCCCGTGTACACGCCGCACGTGGCGCGCGAGACGCTCTTCGCCGTCTCGGGCCACCTCGAGAACTACGCCGATCTCATGTACGCGCCCATGGCGATCGACGAGCTGCCCTACCGGGTCAAGCCCATGAACTGCCCGGGGCACATCCTGATCTACCAGAACCGCGGGCGCAGCTACCGCGAGCTGCCGCTGCGCTGGGCCGAGCTCGGCACGGTGTACCGCTACGAGCGCTCGGGCGTGCTGCACGGCATGCTGCGCGTGCGCGGCTTCACCCAGGACGACAGCCACATCTTCTGCACGCCCGAGCAGCTCCCGGCCGAGATCGCGGGCGTGCTCGAGCTCGTGAAGACCGTGCTGACCACCTTCGGCTTCGAGTTCACGGCCTACCTCGCCACGCGGCCCGAGAAGGCCATCGGCCCCGACGACTTCTGGGCGCGCGCCATCGCGGCCCTGCGCGAGGGCGCCGAGCGCGCCGGGCTCGTGCTCGAGCTGGACGAGGGCGGCGGCGCCTTCTACGGCCCGAAGATCGACTTCAAGATGAAGGACGCGCTCGGGCGCGAGTGGCAGACCTCGACCGTGCAGTGCGACTTCAACCTGCCCGAGCGCTTCGACCTGGTCTTCACCGACAAGGACGGCGGCAAGAAGCGCCCGATCATGGTGCACCGCGCCATCTTCGGCTCGCTCGAGCGCTTCGCGGGCGTGCTGATCGAGCACTATGGCGGCCGCTTCCCCTTCTGGCTCGCGCCCACGCAGGTGGCGCTCATCCCCATCCGCGAGGGCCACGCCGACTACTGCCGCGAGCTCGCGCGCGAGCTCACGGCCGACGGCCTGCGCGTGGCGTGCATGGACGACGCCGTGCACATGAACAAGAAGATCAAGGAAGCCACGCACGACAAGGTCCCGTTCCTCCTCATCGCCGGCGAGCGCGAGGTGGCCGAGCGCACGGTCACGGTGCGCCAGCGCGAGCGCGAGCAGCAGGAGACCGTGTCCTTCGACGCCTTCCGCGCGCGTGCCCGCGAGCTCCAGGCGACCCGCGCCCTGACCCTCTGAGCGCGGGGCGTTCCCGCGGATGAGACGCCGCCGGCGCGCGCGGACGGCGCGCTCGGCCGCTTCTGGTACCCTGGACGAAACGAGTGGTGGCGTTGGTCCAGGAGAGCCAGTTCTTCGAGTTGGGCGCGGCCCTGTTCCGCACCCAGGCGGCGGTGCACGGGCTCATCGCGCTGGTGCTCTTCGGGCTGCAGCGCGCGTACCGCAGCGACTTCCTGCGCCACTGGGCCTGGGCCTGGCTGGCGCTGACGCTCTCGACGCTGCCCATCGCCACCTTCGCCGGGCTCTTCCAGGGCTCCGAGGCGCACCCGCGCGCCTGGCTCGTCCTGACGGCGCTCGAGGTGAGCCTCGGCTACGCGCACGCCGGGCTCGTGGCCTCGGGCACGTGGCTGCTCGTCACGGGTCGGCGCGAGCCGCGCCGTCTATTAGGGGGGCTGGGGCTCGTCGCGCTCGCGCTCGGCGCGGCGGCCGTGCTCGCCTCGGGTCCGCTGGATGCGCACGGGCGCTACTTCGTGCGCTACGGGCTCTCCAGCCTGGCCACGGCCTTCGCCTTCCTGGCGGCGGCCTGGGCGGTCGCGCAGGCGGCGCGGCGCGAGCCCTCGCTCGGACGCTGGGGCGTGGCGCTCGTCCTGTGCGCGGTGGGCCTCGCCCAGGGACGCACCTTCGGCGTGCTGCTCGGCGACCTCGTCGAGCCGGCCGAGGTCGACCTGACGACGCTGATCGTGCCGCACCTGGTCGACCTCACGCTGCAGGCCATGCTCCTGTGCGGATTCCTGGTGTGGTTCTTCCAGGACGACCGGCGCGCGCTGGTCAGCCAGACCCAGGCCCTGGCGCGCCAGGAGGAACGCCTGCGGCGCGTGGAGCAGCTGGGCGCCGTCGGACGCGCGGCGGGCGGCGTGGCGCACGACTTCAACAACCTGCTCACGGCCATCACCGGGCACACCGAGCTCCTGCTCGCGCGCACGCCGGCCGGTCACCCCGACCGCGACGACCTGCAGCCCATCGCGCACGCCTCGGCGCGCGGCGCCGAGCTCGTGCGCGGCCTGCTCGCGCGCGCCCCGCGCGCCCCGACTGGCGAGCGCGTGCTGGCCCTGGACGCCTTCCTGCAGGAGCTCGCGCGCACGCTGACGCGCGTGGTCGGGGCCGAGAACACGCTCGCCCTCGACCTCGGCGCGCCGCGCGCGGCCCTGCGCGCCGACCCCTCCCAGCTCGAGCTCGTGCTCCTGAACCTGGCCGCCAACGCGCACGACGCCTTCACCGGGCGCGGCATCCTGTGCCTGCGTACGCGCGCGCTCGAGCAGCCCGCCGATGGTCCACCCGGGGGGCCACCCGGGGGGCCACCCGGGGCGCCGCCCGGGCTCGCGCCGGGAGCGTACGTGCGCCTCGAGGTGATCGACGACGGCTGCGGCATGACGAGCGAGGTCCAGGCGCGCCTGTTCGAGCCCTTCTTCACGACCAAGGGCGGACGCGGCACGGGCCTGGGGCTCGCCTCGGTGCAGGCCATCGTCGAGCGCTGCGGCGGCGCCGTCGCCGTCACGAGCGCGCCCGGGCGCGGCACCACCTTCCGCCTGTGGTTCCCGTGCGTGGAGCGCGGCGCCGAGCCCGACGTCGAGCTCGGCCCGGCGCCCGCGCCGGTCGGCGGCAGCGAGACCGTGCTGCTGGTCGAGGACGACCACAACGTGCGCCTGCTCGCGCAGCGCATGCTGGCGCGCGCGGGCTACCGCGTGCTGACGGCCGCGGACGGCCGGCAAGCGCTCGAGCACGCGCGCGCCGAGGCGATCGACCTCGTCCTGTGCGACGCCGTGCTGCCGGGCGCGTCGGCGCGCGAGGTCGTGCACGAGCTGCAGGCCCTCAAGCCCGGCCTGCGGGTGCTCCTGACCTCGGGCCACGCGGCCGCCGAGCTCGAGCAGGAAGGCCTCGCGCCGGCCGCGACCGGCTTCCTGCCCAAGCCCTACAGCTCGCGCGAGCTCCTGGCCGCCGTGCGCGCCCGCCTGGACGCCCCGGCCGCCGACCGCTCGGCGGTGTAGCGCGTCAGGGCTTCCAGCCGGGGAGGTGGAGGCGCACGTGCTCGGCCGAGGCCACGCACAGCTCGCCCAGGGTCCTGGTCGCGAAGGCATCCTCGAGCTCGCGCAGGATGGCCGGAGGCAGCGCACACGCGGACGAGTAGTCGAAGGAGCGGTAGTCGGCCAGGTCCGCCGGACGTTCCAGGCCTCGGGCGTAGCTGCCGTAGGCCTCCACGTAGGCGAGCTGCGCGCGCACGGCCGCGCGCGCGAATCGCAGCACGGGGTCGCCCCTCCAGCTCGCGAGCCGCGGCTCGGCCTCGGCCAGCCGCGCGAGGCTGAGCGCGGCCTCGCCGAGCAGGAAGAAGTAGGCCGAGTTCGGCTGGCAGCTCCAGGCGAGACAGGGGAGCCGCAGGCGCAGGTCGCCGTTGGCGAAGGCGACCACGGCCTCCTCGAAGCCGCCGGGATGCTTCGTCAGGCTGCCGTAGGTCGCGAGGATCGTGCGCTCGAGCAGGTTCGCGAACCACACGAGCTCCTCGCGCATGTGCACGAGGTGGCCCGGCTTCACCTGCGGGTCCGGTCCGAAGCTGCGCCGGCGCAGGTTGCGCAAGAGGACGTCGCGCAGGAGCCCCACGCGATTGATCATCAGGCTGCGAAGATCCTCGTCCGGCACCTCGGTTCCGATCAGCTCCGCCGAGGTGCGCACGTCGAAGGCCGCGAAGAAGCGCCGGTGCGCGAGCTGGGGCGAGGCGGCTTGCTCCATGGTCGCGAGAAGCTCGTCTCGATAGCGCGTCGAGTCGACGAAGTGCCTGGCCGCGGGCCCAGGAGCCTCTCGATACGTGAAGTCGTCGAGGCCCATGGGCCGGCGCTCGGGCGGAGAGCCGACGAGCACGCGCGTCTCGTCCTCGTACTCGAATACGACCTTCACGAGCTCGGCCTGCCACAGGAGCTGGAGCACTTCCTCGGCGCGCTGGGGGTCGTCGGCGAGGCGCTGGCGCAGCTCGCTCCAGCTCCAGGCCAGGACGCGCCCCGTGCGCTCGGGACCGCGCGGCATGAACTGGTGCGCGCGGGTCACCACGCGCTCGAGCTCCATGCTGGAGCGCGAGGCGTGGTAGACGAAGTGCACCCGGACGGCCTTCTCCGTTGCCGCCGGCAGGACGACCACGCTCAGGTCTCCTGGACGACGACCATGGCGCGGGCGACGAGGTACGTGTCCTGGACGGGCAGGTCGAGGGTCCAGTCCACGTACGCGCCCGCGTCATTGCGCTGCTGGACGGTGTAGGCGAAGGCGTAGCGCTTGGCCGTCTTGCCGATGGGGATCCACACCTCGTTGACGATGGCTCGTCCCTTGACCGCCAGCGGCCCGGCCTGCCAGGCGTCACCGAAGGACTTCTTGACCGCGGAATTGGCGTACTCCCAGCAGGCCTGCTCGTCGGGCAACGGCGGCTCGATCGGCTGCGTGCCGGTCGTCGCCCACAAGCGGTCCAGCACGCTCTTCGTGTTGGCGTTGGTGCAAGGAAGGACGACGTGATAGCCGGCGTCCGAGCGAGGGTCGGGATCGTAGTCGCGCACGGCGACGTCCGTTCCTTTGCCCGTGATGACCAAGGTGCTGAGGATGGTGGCTTGCATGGGGGGTCTTTCCGCTCAAGGGGTGACGCTCTTGGCACAGCGGAAGCCGAGGGAGACGAGACCGTGCCCGTCGGAGATGCCCTCGTATCCGGGTGCGCGCAAGTTGCTCTGGCTCGCGTTCCAGGCGCCGCCGTAGTGCACGCGGTCGCTCGCCCGCGGGAAGAGCAGGCCATCGAACGAGTCGCAGGGCAGGCTCTCGGTGAACTCGTCCACGTTGCCGTACAGGTGGAACAGACCCTCGGGCGAGCGGGCCTCGGGCGCGGAGCGCACGTCCACGCTGTGGGCGAGGTAGTTGTTCCAGTAGTCCTGCTCCGACTTGCCGTCGTAGGGGAAGGGCCCACCGACGCTGCCACGTGCGGGCGCGGTGGGATCGGAGGAGTAGGGGAAGGGCCGATTCTCCGCGCCGCGCGCGGCGCGCAGCCACTCGGCCTCGGTGGGCAGGCGCTTGCCGCGCCACAGCGCATAGGCCTGGGCGTCGGAGTAGGTCATGCCCACGACCGGCCGGTCGTCGTAGCGCGGGTCGAGGCCGAACTGGCTCCAGAAGTACGGGAGCTTCCGGCCGGGATTCGCCTCCAGGAAGCGGCGGTACTCGCCGTTCGAGACCTCGCTCCGATCCATCAGGAACGGCTCGAGCGTCACGGTCAGCCCCGAGTGCGAGTTCAATCGGTGCTCCGGGAAGGTGAAGGGCCCCCCCGCGATCGCTTCCATGTCGTCCGGGATCGAGCCCTCGTCGGCGCGGCGCTGGAACACGAGCTGCTTCCTCAGCTGGCCCAGACCGGGCGTGAGCGCGAGCTCGCGGAAGCCCCCGGCGTCGAACGCGACCACCAGGCGATAGACCGCCCCGGGCAGGACGTCCTTCGGTGGGAGGGGCGTGCGCCCGAGCTCGACGCGCGTGCCGATGGACGCGGCCACGGGGTCGACCTCGCGCAGGTACACGGTGGCGTCCGTCTCGGCGCCGTTCTCGTCCAGGGCGCGCACCTCCACCGTCGGGAGCAGGTTCGCGAACGACCCCAGACGCCGGATCTCCTCGTCGCCGGGGAAGATCAGCGCGGCCTGGGTCAGCCCGCCCGCGGCCTTCGACATCAGGACCCCGCGGGCGTCGTCGGGGAGCCCCGGCGTGCTGGCCGCGTCGAGGTCGCGGCGCGCGTCGTCCACGAGGGCCGTGCGGTACTCGTCGAAGGCCTGGGTGGCCGTGCGCTGCAGCTCCGCGGCCCTGGGGGTCGGGTCGTCGCCCAGCTCCTCCATGGCCTGGCGCAGCTCGAGGATCTCGGCGACCGGCGCCTGGCGCAGACGAGCCAGGGTGCAGCCCTCCAGCAGGGTCATGCACTCGTCCATGCGCGCGCCGCGCGCGTAGGCGTCGCGACCGATCACGCCCCCGAGCATGGCCAGCAGCAGCGCTCCGACCACGCCGAGCGGCAGCCGGTGCCGGTGCAGCCAGCGCGCGGCGCGCTCGGGCGTCGAGGGCGGGTGCGCGTGGATGGCCTGGCCCGAGAGGAAGCGCGCCAGGTCGTCGCGCAGGGCGGCGGCCGTGGGGTAGCGGCGCTCGGGCTCCTTGGCCATGGCCTGGCCGCAGATCGTCTCCAGGTCGCGCGGCACGCGCGGGTTGAGCGCGCGGATGCGCGGCGCCTCGCGCTCGACGATCTCGTCGAGCACGGCGCGCTCGCTGTCGCCCTCGAACGGGCGCCGCAGCGTGAGCAGCTCGAACAGGACCACTCCGAGCGAGTACACGTCCGTGCGGTGGTCGACCTGCTTGCGGCGCGCGGCGCTGGCCTGCTCGGGGCTCATGTAGTGCGGCGTGCCGGCCAGCTCGCCCGTGCGCGTGAGCGAGCCCAGCTGCTCGTCGCGCGCCAGGCCGAAGTCGACGATGCGCACCTGGCCGCGCCCGTCCAGGAGCAGGTTCGAGGGCTTGACGTCGCGGTGCACGATGCCGTGCTCGTGGGCGTGGGCCAGGCCGTCGGCCACCTGGCGCACGAGCTCGGCCACGGCGCGCAGGTAGTCGTCGGCGCGGCTGGAGGGCAGACGGTCGCGCGCGCCCGCGGGCGCACGCTGGTCGGCCGCGGCGTCGCGCCGCAGGCGCTCGAGCTCCTCGGCCAGGTTGTGGCCGGAGACGAGCTCCATGGCGAAGAAGCGCGTCTCGCCCACCTGGTCGACCGTGAGCACGGTCACGATGTGCGGGTGGTCGAGGCGCGCCACGGCGCGCGCCTCGCGCTGGAAGCGGTCGATCTGGCGCGCGTTGAGCGTCAGGCTGGGCGGCAGCACCTTGACCGCCACGGTGCGCCCGAGCGAGAGCTGCCGCGCGCGGTAGACCACGCCCATGCCGCCGCGCCCGAGCTCCTCGAGCAGCTCGAAGTCGCCCAGCCGGTAGGGGAGCTCGAGGCGCGCCACGGGCGAGGAGAGGAAGCCCGACTCCGGATCGCGCGCCAGCAGGCGCAGGACCTCGGCGGCGAGCTCGCCGTCCGCGCCGGCCTCGCGACGCACGAACGCTTCGCGCTGCTCGCGCGCGAGCTCCTTGGCGCGCGCGAACAGGGCCGCGGCGAGGTTCCAGCGCTCGGACGTCATGGCATCAGCTCGGCTCGAGCTCGCCGGGCATGTAGCGGCAGGCGTGGTGGGCGGCGGCCACCGCGAGCTCCTCGAACGAGAGGCCCTCGAACTCCTTGCGCAGGGCGCTCATCTCGCGCGGCGTGAGCGTGCGGTCCTCGTCGTAGTTGCAGGCCGTGTAGTCGAAGCGCTTCCAGGGCCCGGGGTCTCCGTGGGGCGCGTAGACCCGACAATACGCGCGCTGCGTGCGCACGAAGACATTGGCGATCCGCGTCCACACCTCGGGTTGCACCCCGCATTCCACGGCCAGGAGTGCGAACTCGGCGAAGAGCAGGAACGATCCGCTGGAAGGCTGGGTGGTCCAGGCCTCCAGGCCCGGCAAGTACAGGCGCAGCTCGCCGTTCACGAACAGCTCGAAAGCCTCGCCGAGGCGCTCGAAGTCCAGGTTGCCGCGCGCCGTGGCGAAGTGACGGGTCAGGAGCTGCAGGAAGAGCTCGGAGACGAAGCCGACCTGTTCGCGGTACGTCGCGGCGTAGCGATAGGGCGTGTACGAGAGCGGCCTTGCCGCCTGCTCCCGCAGGCGCTGTGCCCAGCGCCCGCGCACGGCCTTGCCGACAGCCATGTCGATGTTGCGCTCGAGGTCATCGCAGCGGTTCGAGGACAGCCGGGTGCGCAGGTGCGGTTCGGCCTGGCAGTCGAGCTCGAAGAAGAATCGTCGGTACGGCGTGCGCGTCCGGCCGTCGCGCGTCTCGAGGGCGACCGCCAAGGCGTCGACGTACTCGGCGGGCCCGAAGGCCCGGGCCGACGGGTTCGACGTGGCCACCCAGAAATAGTCGGCGTCCGACAGGCAGCTGCCGTTGCGGGAGACCAGGGCCACCTGGTCGTCGCCGCGCTCGATGACGAGCTTGACGAGCTCGGGCCGCTCGCCGAAAGAGAGCATCTCGGCCAGGTTCCTGGAGTGCGGCGGAGCCTTCTCGCCGCTCATCACGTAGACGATCTGGTTGGGGGCCGTGATGCCCTCCGGGCGGAAATGCACGCCGTTCCAGGTGAACGGCCCACCCTGGAGGAGCGTGTAGCGGGCGACGTTGAACACGAAGGTCAAGCGCACGTCGATCGGCCCGTCGGTGGTCGGCCCGTCGGTAGTCGGATGCCAGTCGAGCGCATGCTCGGGTTCGGCCGCGGGCGGGAGGCGCAAGTCCCGTGGCAACTTCACGGGCGTCTGGATGAGCGCGGTCATGGCTAGCCGAGGCTGGCGCTGTGCACCGTGACGAGGAAATCCATCTCCAGCGGCACGGCGCTGGCGTCGTCCGGGCCGATGGTGACGATCTCGGTGTACGGTCGTCCACCCTTCCAGATCAGGTAGCCGTGGGCGAACTCCACCGCGCCCGCGCCCAGCTTCACCCAGCGCTCGCCGTTCCAGTAGTGGGCGGGCAAGACGTCGTTCGTGTCCAGCGCGAACACGCCGGGCAGCGTGGCCCGCACCTCTTCGACTGCCATCGCATAGCAGTCCGCGCTGGAGCCGGAGTTCACGGGCCTGACGCCTTCCAGGTAGCTGAAGGCTGCACGTGCCTTTCGGAAGGCGATCGCGAGGTGATACCTCGGATCCCCGTCGTAGACCTTGTTCGGCCCTTGCACGGTGTAGCCCCTGTGGATGGTGACGTTCTGATCGCTCGGGCCACCGTGGATGCGGGCGACCACTCGGATGAGGGCATCGGGCATGGGAGTCTTCCTAGGGTTGGGCGCTGCGGGCGCAGCGGATTCCGGTGAACCAGTCGTCGTAGTGCGCGCCGATCCCGTTGTAGCTGACCGTCCAGGGGCCGAAGGCGTTGGCGACGGCGTCCCACGCGCAGCCGAGATAGAAGCGGTCGTAGAGACGCGGGATGGGCGTGGTCGAACCGCCTTCGTGCGAGAGCACCATGCTCTCGGTGGACTCGCGTACGTTCCCGAAGAGGTGCAGCACGCCCTCGGGCGTGGCCGCCTCGGGCATGGAATCGACGGGAACGGTCCGCTCGAGGTACGCGGCCCACTCGAGGTCCGGCGTGGTCGGGAACTCCGACGGCCACAGGACGTTGCCGCGCGGAGCGGCCGCAGGATCGCTCGAGTAGGGGAACGGCCGGCCCTCGTCGCCGGAGCACACGCGCAGCCACTCGGGCAGCGTGAGCAGGCGCTTGCCGCTCCAGTTGGCGTAGGCCACCGCGTCCAGCCAGGTGACCGACA
>Ga0315910_10002043_pt1 | contig 18092 bp, 14 predicted proteins | sample EdamamesoilMG_FD_204470 | JGI IMG/M metagenome (GOLD analysis project Ga0315910, IMG submission 204470) | Garden soil microbial communities collected in Santa Monica, California, United States - Edamame soil | ecosystem: Environmental > Terrestrial > Soil > Garden | place: USA: California... | reverse complement strand
TGACGGCCAAGGGCGCGCTGGCCTCCTCGAACTCACCGTCAAAGGTGTCGATGGCGATGACCTGGCTCATCTTGCCGGACGGCAAGCTCATGAGCGTGTCCCCCTTCTTCACGCGACCCGAGGCGATGGTGCCGGAGAAGCCGCGGTAGTTGAGGTGCGGGCGCAAGACGTACTGCACGGGGTAGCGGAAGTCCGTCTCGTTGATGCCGGCGCGCACGGGCACGCGCTCCAAATACTGCAGGATGGTGCCGCCGTTGTACCACGGGGTCTTTTCGCTCTCGTGGACGATGTTGATCCCAAGCTTGGCGCTGATGGGGATGAACTTGACCTCATGAAAGCGCAGCTGCGCGCAAAACGCGGAGAACTCAGCCTTGATCGCCTCGAACACGCCCTGGTCGTAGTCCTTGAGGTCCATCTTGTTCACGCACACGGCCAGGTGCGGAATGCCGAGCAATGAAGCGATGTAGGCGTGCCGGCGCGACTGTTGGAGCACACCCAAGCGCGCGTCGATCAAGATGACCGCCACGTTGGCCGTGGAGGCACCGGTGGCCATGTTGCGCGTGTACTGCACGTGGCCGGGTGTGTCGGCGATGATGAACTTGCGGTTTTCCGTGCTGAAGTAGCGGTACGCTACGTCGATGGTGATGCCTTGTTCGCGCTCGGCCTTGAGACCATCGGTGAAGAGCGAAAAATCGATCTCCTCACCCTCTTGCTTGGTCGCCTTCTTTACTGCGGCCAGCTGGTCTTCATAAATGCCGTGGGTGTCGTGAAGCAAACGCCCAATGAGTGTGGATTTGCCGTCATCAACGCTGCCCACGGTCACGAAGCGGCACAGCTCCTTCTCTTGGTGCTGCTTGAGGTAGGCGTGAATGTTCTCGGGAGTGACTTGTTCTGTGCTCATCTTGGTATTCCGGGACGCGGCCTGTAGGTCCGGTAGAGTCTGGCTAAATTCGGCTTGGTGCAGGGTGATTTCCCCTCCCGCGGGGCGCGCAGCCCATCGGGGGCGAGCACAACGCAAGGGAGGGGCGCCGCGCGCTGCTGATCTCCTGCAATGGGTATCGAATCAGTGGGTGCGCGGCGGGGGTGGGCGAACTTCATGAGCCCCCAAAAAGGGACAGGGCTCATCTGACGAGCCCCAGGGGGACGGTCTAGAAGTAGCCCTCCTTCTTCTTTTCTTCCATCGAACCATCTGAGTCCGAGTCAATGAGACGGCCCTGACGTTCGCTTTGCGTGGCGAGCAGCATCTCCTTGATGATCTCGGGCAACGTAGCCGCCTCGGACTCGATGGCGCCGGTGAGCGGATAACAGCCTAGCGTGCGGAAGCGCACCGACTTCATCATCGGTGTCTCACCGGGTTTGAGGGGCAGCCGGTCGTCGTCCACCATGATTAGGGTGCCGTCGCGCTGCACCACGGGGCGTTTGGCAGCCAAGTACAAGGGGACGATGTCGATGTCCTCAAGGTAGGTGTACAGCCAGATGTCCAGCTCGGTCCAATTGGACAGCGGGAACACGCGGATGCTCTCACCCTTGTTGATGCGACCGTTGTACAGGTTCCACAGCTCCGGGCGTTGGTTCTTGGGGTCCCACTTGCCGTAGCGATCACGGAAGGAATAGATGCGCTCCTTGGCACGGCTGCGTTCCTCGTCGCGACGGGCGCCACCAAAGGCGGCGTCAAAGCCGTGCTGGTTGAGGGCCTGCAGCAAGCCCTGGGTCTTCATCACGTCCGTGTGCACTTTGCTGCCGTGGCTGATGGGGCCAATGCCCTGCTTGACGCCCTCTTGATTGATGTGCACGAGCAGATCAACATCATACTTCTTGGCGATGCTGTCGCGGAACTTGATCATGTCCTTGAACTTCCACGTCGTGTCGACGTGCAAGAGCGGGAACGGGATCTTGGCCGGGTAAAACGCCTTGCGCGCCAGGTGCACCATCGCGCCCGAGTCCTTGCCGATGCTGTACAGCATGACCGGGTTGTCGAACTGGGCGGCGACTTCGCGGATGATGTGGATGCTCTCTGCCTCAAGCTGACGCAGGTGAGAGAGCTTGGCCGTGCCGATGAGGGCGTGGGCGCTCTTGTTCTGGGATTCTTCAGTCGTGGAGGTCATGGATCCTAGAGGTGGGGTTTTGTTCGCCGCCACAAGACCGGGCGGGGGCTCAGGTGGCTCAAACGCCGGGGGTAACTAGCACGCTTTCAGTCGAAAATACGCGGAAATGCAGGGCACAATTCCGGACGAGCCTGGCCAGCACTCGGGTGCGCTCCGGGGCGAATTTTGCATCGCGAGCACACGGGAAAACAGCCGGGGATGTCGCGCTAGCAGGGGCCCGAGCGCGCGGTTTGGGCCACCAAATGCCACGGGGCCTGGCTTTTGGACCGATCGCGGCCGGACTGGCCCTTCGCGCCTCAGGCGACCGGGGGACCAGACGGCGGTGCACTCTCGGCCTCCACCGCGGAGGTGTCCTGTCCGGCGGGTGCGGCTGCGACCCGGTGGTCCTGCGCAGGTGTGCCCTCCACCACCCGCGCCACGGCGAGCAAGCGGGGCAACACGTCGTCAATGACCTCGGCAGGAATGTACGCGGGGTTGCCGTAGTCAAAGACCGCAGTGATGCCGGACGACGTCACACTGAGCGTCTTGAGCGTACGCAAGAACTTGAGTGGCTTGAGTGGCTCGTCCAAGTCCGCCCTGTTCAAGCGCGCAGCCACCTCGTCATCCGCGTGGGTGGTCTTGAACAGATTGTTCAGCCGGGGACTCATCAAACGCACACTCCGCGTGCCGGGCGCGGGGCGCTTGTTGTGCACGTAGCTGTGCAGCTCGACCGCCGGCGCGTGGTTGAAGCGCACGTAGATGCGGCGTTGGTCGTCTGGATCCACCGTGATGCGGAAACCGTCCATCACTCCGTCCAAGCGCCCAACACCCGACTTGTAGGAGGATGGGGTGTAGGTGAGCCCCAGCTTGGCCCCGAGCCGGGGATATTGGCTGCGCGCCGTCACGTGACCGGCCTTACGCCGTACGACGCCCGCCACCATGATCCCAAAAAACACCATGCCCATGGGTAGCGCGCCGCTCGAAAGGTCCATGCCCGTTTGGGTAAGTCTTCCGAGTGGGTGTGTCGAGGGTGGACAGCACAGTTCGTGTCAAAGAGAGCCAGACTGCGTCAAAGTTACCCCCCCATGCCGCGTATTGCTTTTAGCTTTTAGCTTGCACCTTGCACGCGATCAAAACTGCTTGTCCAGGGAATGAAGAGCAAGTGGAGGCCGCGCGGGGTGACGGCCTCTCCTTTGCCTAGGTGATCCTTAGCTTACTTCACCCTGCTTACTTGGGTCAGTCTGCTTACTTCACCCGTGCTTCCTTACTTGGCCATGCTTCCTTACTTGGCCATGCTTGCTTGCTTCAATCTGCTTACCTCAAACCTAAACTAGGGAGCGCCCTTGGTTGCCTAGGGCAAACTTCGTTGGTGGGGGGCGCCTGCTCAGGTGAGGGTGAGGCAGCAAAGGCCTGGTCGCGCCCCAGGTGCCAAGGGCCCTACTCGAACGCTCCCAGGCGCGGCACATCTGGGTCGGCGGAGGGGACGGCGCTGAGCAACGTACGGGAGTAGGGGTGCTGGGGCGCATCAAACAGTTGCGCAGTGGGCGCTTGCTCGACAATTTTACCCAGGTGCATCACGGCCACGTCATCTGCCAGGTGTCGCACGACAGACATGTCGTGCGTGATGAACAGGTAGGCAAGCCCCAAGTCACGCTGCAGTTGCCCGAGTAGGTTGAGGATCTGCGCCTGGATGGAGACATCGAGCGCCGACACTGCCTCATCACAGATGAGCAGTTTGGGACCCACGGCGAGCGCCCGTGCAATCCCCAACCTTTGGCGCTGACCGCCCGAAAATTCATGAGGAAACCTGCGTAAATGTTCCTCCGACAACTGGACCTTGTCGAGCGCTGCAATGACCAGCGCTCGACGTTGCTCACGGCTCTCGGCCAAGCCGAAGGCGTCAATCCCTTCAGCCACCAAATCGAGGACCCGCATGCGCGGATTGAGACTGGTCATCGGGTCTTGGAAGACCATCTGCACGTTGCGCCGAACTGCGCGCAACTCCGCTTCAGGAAGCGCAAGCAGGTCTCGGCCTTCAAAGATGACGCGCCCCGCCTGTGCAGGCACCAGCCTCAAGATGCTGCGCCCGACGGTGGTCTTGCCGCAGCCAGACTCGCCCACCAAGGCGAGCGTCTTGCCGCGCTCCACTTGAAAACTCACGTCATCGACCGCGCGCACATGACCGACCACCCGCTTGAACACACCTTGGCGAATGGGAAACCAGGTGCGCAGCTGCTGCACACTGAGCAATGGATCCGCCGCGGTCATCGGTCCTCCTGATTGGTTTGTCGCGCGAAGCAGGCAACCCGGGTCTCACCCAACTGGATGAGTTCGGGAAATGCGTGTCCGCAGCGCTCCATCGCCTCAGCGCAGCGCGGTCGGAAGCGACAACCCGAAGGCCAGTGCGCGGGTGATGGGACAGACCCGGTGATCTCACTGAGCGCCGCCTTGGGCGCCGCCCGGCCCGGCAGCGCTCCGAGGAGCCCCCGGGTGTACGGGTGCTGGGGCTGCGTGAGCAGCTGGCGACGCTCGGCCTGTTCTACGATGCGCCCCGCGTACATGACAGCGATGTCGTCCGCGATTTGGTTCACGACGCCCAAGTCATGGGTGATGAGCAGCATCGCCATTTGAAAATCCTGGAGCAGCTCACGCAACAGCTCCAAAATTTGTGCCTGAATCGTCACATCGAGGGCGGTGGTTGGCTCATCGGCGAGCAACACTTTGGGCCGGGTCGATAGCGCCATGGCGATCATGACGCGTTGCTTGAGACCACCGGACAGCTGATGGGGGTAGGCCTCGAAACGTTGCTCTGGCTGCGGGATCTTGACCCGCTTGAACAACTCGATGCTGCGGCTGCGCGCGGCCTTTTTGCTCACCTGCTCATGGAGCATGACCGCCTCCATCACTTGCTGCCCCACGCGCACCACCGGGTTGAGGCTGGTCATGGGCTCCTGAAAGATCATCGACATCTCTCGACCGCGGACTTGGTACATTTGCGGGACCGAGTAGCCCAGCAGGTTTTTCCCGCTCAACAGAACTTGTCCACCGACAATATGGGCCACTTTGGGCTGCAAACGCAGCAAACTGAGCGCGGTCATGGATTTGCCGCAGCCTGATTCACCCACCAGCGCCAAGCATTTGCCTGCCTGTAAGTTGAAGCTCACGCCGTCCACGATGGGCACCTCTTGCCCAGCTAGGCGCAAACTACACGTCAGCTCTTTGACTTCGAGCAACATCAGTCTTGGCTCCCCCAGGTGCGGGGATCCAAAACGTCCCGCAGCGCGTCCCCGATCAGATTGACCGAAAGCAAGAGACCGAACAAGGCGGCGCCGGCAGGCACGATGTTCCACCACACCACAGGATCACGACTCAGTTCGTCTTTAGCGACGGCGATCATTTGGCCCCAGCTGCCGTCGACGCCAATACCGAGCCAAGCCAGCGTGGCCTCAGCGAGCACCAACCCCGAAAACAACAGCACAAACGTGATGATCACCAAGTGCATCAAATTGGGCAAGATGTGCCGCAACAAGATCTTGCCGTGCGAAACGCCCAGCGAGCGCGCTGCAGACACGTAGTCCATCTCGCGCAACTTGAGCGTCTCACCCCGCGACAGTCGGCAAAAGCCCACCCAACTAGTCACACCCAGCGCCACGCAAACGCTCACCGTACTCTTGCCCAGCACCATGATGAGCACGATCAACAGCAAAATGCCGGGCATGGAAGCTAACGTGCTCATCACGAAAAACACCAAATCATCCCAGCGCCTGCCAAAGTAGCCCGCGGTCATGCCAAAAAACAGCGCCAGCGGGATGGTGATGAGGCTGGTGAGCCCGCCGATGAGCAGCGCCACCCGGGCGCCTTTGAGCGTCACATACAGCACGTCCTGGCCCAGGATGTTGGTCCCCAGCAGATGCCGCTGAGGATGCAGAAGCGGACTCTTGTCGTAAAATTCGACGCGCGCCATGGGGGCCGAGTAGCCCTTCTCCGTGGTGTCGACGAAGAGCCGGTCGATCACGCTGCGCGCCTCGAAGGACGCCACTTGGTCCTCGGATTGCATGCTGCCTCCGACCCACACCACGGAGTCCAGCAGCGCCACCGCAACATACAGACTCAAAACGACAATCGACCAGCGTCGAAGTCCCAGCACCCGCGCAAAGGCCGCCCTCCAAAGTTCATTGCGCAAAACGGCGCGTGCAGCGAGGCCCCCCAATGCGAGCAAGCTGACGACGATGCCATTGCTGAGCATCGCTTGTGCGCTTGGGCTGTTTGACAGTTCCATCATCATGCGTCCAATCGAATGCGCGGGTCCACGAGCGTGTAACCGATGTCCGTCAGCACTTGACCGACGATGAACATGAGCGAGCCCAAAAAGACCATGGCGCGCAGCGTGGAGAAGTCATTGGCGGAGATGGCCTCAAACGTCGCCGCGCCCAAGCCCGGGATGCCAAACCCCGCCTCCAGGAGGAGCGACCCGGTGAACAAGAAGGGGATCTCCATCACGACCTGCGTCAAGATGGGCACCAAGGAGTTCCGCAGCACGTGATAAAACATCACGCGCATCTCCGAGGCTCCCTTGGCGCGGGCCGTACGCACGTAGTCGCGATGGATCTCCTCCAAAAAAACCGTGCGGAAGAAGCGCACACTGCTGCCCAGCCCTGAGACCACCCCGATGAGCACAGGTAGCGTCAAAAATCGCAGGATGACCGCGGGGTCTGCATCGAAACCGGAGACGGGGAACCAGCGTAGCAGCGTCCCCACGATGAACTGCCCGAAGATGATGTAGAGCAGCGTGGGAATGCTCATGGCCAAGACCGAAAGCGCGACAACCCAGCGGTCCAAATAGGTTTCGCGGAAAAAGGCCACGAAAAGGCTGGTTAGAATGCTGGCGACCATCCCGATCACGAACATGGGCAAGGTCAGAAAGAAGCTGGGCCACATGCCTTGACGGATGCGCTCCCAAATCACCACGCCATCAGCGTCGCTCTTGCCAAAGTCCATGGCTATCATGCGCTGTACGTGATCAACCAATAGGTTGTCAGACAGATGGCCCGCCCCGGGCCACACCGGCAAGTGATAGCCGTGATTGACCTTCCACTGCTGAATCACCTCCGGCATCGCCTTGGGGCCCACCGCTTGACGCGCGATGTCGTCCGGTGAGGCCACGGTAAAGAACAGCACGAACAAGAAGAAGATCACCCCCAGGACCACGAATAGCCCGTAGGCACTGCGGCGCACCAAGTAGGCCAACATCAGCTTCGCTCCCTTCGATACGTGAGCACGGCCGGCACGATGGACAGTACGAGCGCAGCTAGTACCAACCAGGCAGGCCAATAGATGGGCTTGTTCCATGCCGCGCGCGCGCGCGCGCGCGCGGCCGCGTCCAGATCATAATACTTGGCCGTGCACACGGTGCTCAGCCCCACCGTGCGCACGTTCTTGAGCCAGCCGTGCACGAGCGCGTAATCCTCAGGGTAAAAGAGCTCGATCCAGGGACGCTCCCGCTCCAAAATGGCAAGCATCGCTTTGATGAGACGCGCGCGCTCGGCGTCGTTGTCGCGATTGCGCATTTGCTCAAAGAGCGCGTCAAATTCAGCGTTCTTGAAGTTGGCGTTGTTGGGCCCCCCCGAGACAGAATGAGCCATCTTGGTCGTGAGCAGGAACATGAAGTTCTCGGGGTCGGGATAGTCCGCCATCCAGCCCCAGGTGTAGATCTGGTAGGAGCCCTTGAGCATCTTGGCGTAGAACTGGTTGTAGTTGGTCGCGGCGAGCTCCACATTGAGCCCCAGCTTGCGCCACTGGTTGACCCAAAACATGTAGCGCACCTGACCCTCCGCGGTGGTATCAGCCACGTCAAAGGTCAAATGCAGCGGCTGCTTGGTGCTCGGATCGATGCCACCTGGGTAACCGGCCTCCACGAGAAGCGCGCGCGCGCGCTCCAGATTGGGCGTACGAAAGGGATTTTTGTAAGCCGCATCGTAGCCAAACAAACCCGGCGGAATGGGGGAATGGGCGGGCACGCCGCGACCGTTGGCGAAGAGTCGCAGGTACTCCTTCACGTCGATGACCAAACTCATCGCTTGGCGCAAGAGCCGTGAACGATCACCGGCCTTCGACCCCACGACAGCATCTTCGAGGTTGAAGGCGATGTAGTAGACCCCCGGCTCCACCGAGCGCGACAGGCTCATGCCCTTCTGCTTCATCTCTTCGGACAAACCACCTTCGCGCACTACCTTGTCGAAGCTCTCGCGCGAGATACCAGACATGTCGTAGTACCCCTGCAAGAACTTGGAGAACGCCGGGATCGACTCTTGTTCGCGTCGGTACTCGATGCGATCCACGAAAGGTAGTGATTTCCCCACTGAAGCCAGCAAGTCCCCTACCTCCGGCAGCCCCGTGACATCGGGGAACAAATGTTCTCGCTCATGCTGCAGGCCCCACCACTGGGGGTTGCGGCTGAGCACCATGCGCGCTTGCTTGTCGTAGCTGGTGAGCACGTATGGCCCCGTGGACACTGTGTATTCTGTGAGCGGGGGGCGACCGTTTTCCCCCGTGTAATACGCCGCCGCTTCCCAGGGCACCGGAGTGGTGACCGGCATCGCAAACCAATACAAGATCTGTGGATACGCCTCAGTCAGCGTGATCTCCAAGGTGTGGTCGTCCAGCGCGCGCGCACCTTCAAACTCACCTGCTGCCCGGTATTGCTGCTCCACGCGCAAGCGAGCAAAGGCTGGGTCACGGCGACGCTCATCCAGGCGCTTACGAAACTCAGAGAAGCCACGCAGCCGCGCAAACGTCTCCACCACTTGGCTGGCCAAGAGTGGGTCGGCCACCCGCTGGATCTCGAACACGAAATCCGCGGCCGTGACTCGTCGTCGCGGCAGTCCATCGGGACCGGCGGACTGCCCTGAAAGCGAGAAGCACGGGTCGCCCTCAAACCACATGTCTGGATGCAGCTCAAAGCGGTAGCGTACGCCTCCGTCCTGTAGGCGCTGTGCGGAAGGAATGGTGCGCGCCATCGACGGCACCAACTCGTAGGGGCGCTTGACGTAGTGATACTCGAGCAGCGTGTCGAAGACCTTATTGGTCACCACCGTGTCGGCCGTACCGTAGCTGATGGCCGGATCGAGCGTTTTGGGCGGCGTCGCGAAGGGAAGGTACAGCACCTTCTGCTGGTCATGGGCGTCGGGATATGGATTGTTCGAGCACCCAATCTGACTGCAGCAGAGAAGGACAGCGACAGCTTTTGCAGCACGCGCCCACGGACTTGTCACCACGGGCCCAAAGCTATCGCGAGCCAGCCTGAAACCAAAGACCTGCTTTGTCGCGCGGGGCGAAGACCCCCAGGTTTCACCCAGGGGTCCATGAGCGTCTTTTCGTAACGCGCGGGGGTTGCTTACCCAAGGGCGACAGATGCCGCCCGGGGGACCCTCGCCCGAGCCTGCACCTGGCTCACCAGGAATGACCGCTAGCCATGTTGCCCCTTTAACTCGGCAACAATGCAACGTATTGATGATTCCCAATGGTCGGCCGCCCCTCGATGCTCCCAGAGCCAAAGCGATTCTCGCTCTCTGTAGCCGGCCGCGTGCTCCTCTTCACGCTCATCGTTTGGGTCGGCTTGCTCGGTGGCCTGCACCTGGTGCTCACCAGGGTATTCCGGCCCACCTTCGCGCGGATGGAGACGAGCCTGCTCATCAAAGACATGGAGCGCGTCGACGCGGCGGTGGCCAGGGAGATCCAGCAGCTGGGCGCTACAGCAGAGGACTACGCTTCTTGGGATGAGTTGCGTCACTACATCACACCGGGGAGCGAAGCCGAGGCTCCCCGCGATCTCAAACGAGAGATCCTAAAGACCCTCGATCTCGACGCTCTCTTCGTCTTCGATGAGCTAGGGCGCAGCAAGCACTCGTTGCTCAATCGCGACGCAAGTCAGCTCAAAGACATCAAAGAGTATACTCCGCTTGGTTTCGCGAACCAGTTTCCGGTCATCGCCTCGGTGCGCATCGGCGGCGATGACCAGCGCACGGTGCAGCACGGTCTCGTCCGCTTCAAGACCCGGCAATTGGTGCTGGCCGCTTCTGCCCCCATTGTCGATTCCAAGGATCCGCGACAAGCGCTCGGCACCGTCGTGCTCTTGCGTGAACTCGACGCGGAGACCATCGCGCGGCTGTCCGATCAAGTGCGCTTGCCGCTCAGCCTGGTTGCAGCTGACCCAGAAGGCCCAGCGGTCAGTGCGCGCGACGCCAAAGTCCTGATTCAGGACGGGCGGGTCTCGGCAGGGGCGTGGCTGCGCGATCCCTTTGGACAGCCCGTGGCGCGCTTTGCCGTCGACCGCCCGGCGCTCGTCTTTCAACAAGGTGAAGAGACGCTGAACGTGGCGGGCATGGGCTCGCTGGTCATGTTTTCACTCGTGCTGGCCACCTTGCTGATGCTACTGCAGCTGTCGGTCGTGCGTCCCCTGCACTCGCTCACGCGCTCCATCGAAAACGTACGGCGCACTGGAAACCTCGGCATACGCATGGGCATCCGTCGCCAGGACGAGATCGGGTTATTGGCATACAACTTTGATCGGCTGCTCGAGCTATTGCAAGAACGCACCCGTGTGCTCGAGGGCTTGGCCACCACGGATGGCCTGACCAAATTGCTCAACCGTCGCACCATCATGGATGAGCTCACGCGACAGATTGATGCCGCGCGCAAGGAGGGCCAAGGGTTTTCCATCCTGCTGCTCGACGTCGATCATTTCAAACGCATCAACGACACCGCCGGTCATGGCGTGGGCGATCGCGTGCTCCGTGAGGTGGCCAAGTTGCTCAAAAGTAGCTTACGTGACTCCGACAAGGGCGGGCGCTACGGCGGAGAAGAGTTCATGGTGGTGTTGCCCGGCACGACCAAGGCCGACGCTGTCGTGATCGCTGAACGCATCCGCGTGCTGATCGCTCAAGCACCCATCCAAGGTCTGGAATGGCCAGTCACGGTGAGCATCGGGGTCTCCCGCTGGGCTGGACATAACTTGCACGGGCTCTTGGCGACGGCGGACATGAATCTGTACCGCGCAAAGGAGGAGGGACGGAATCGTGTGGTGGCAGAAGAAATTCCGCTGTCTCGTTTACCTGCCGCGTCCATCCCGCCGCCTGCTCACCGGTCCAGCTTGTTCTAGCTCGACTTGTCAAAAGTACTGTTTCGTTTGCAAACAGCCCAAATGAGCCAGGCGGCGGCTCATTTGACGCACTGCTGGCTTAGACTGAGCGCAGGGCCTTGAGTTGGCCTCCCCCTGCTCTCCTCGCACGTCTTTGCCCCATGTCCTATCGATCTCTGGTTCCTCGTCGCGCCGTTGCGTTCCCCGTCCTCATCTTGGCGCCGCTGGCGTGCAGCCAAACCCCACCACAGTGGAATCCGCCAGATTCGGGCACCATCATCGACGCCCCGGCGGACACGGAGGACGACGACTCGACCACGGACACTCCGTCGACCACGGACACGCCTGACGAGACGCCCGTTTCTTTACCCAACCTCGTGCCTGGCCGCATCGAAGCGGAGTCCTTTGTCCGCGGCGCCGGCATCTCCGGTGATCGTACCGACCCCCAATGCGACAGCCCCGCCTCCGCTGAGCTGCTCGTGGTGGCCGATGCCAAAGCAAGCAACGGCTGTTACGTGAGCCCGGCGGACCCGCAAGCATGGATCGAGTTCGACATCGAAGTGAGCGAGGCCGGCGCCTACGACATCACCGCGGCCGTGCAGGCACCTGAGGGCGCCAGCGCGCTGCACCTGCGCGTAGACGACGTGTACCGCGGACGATTTGAGGTGTCCCGCTCGCTCGGGCTGCGACCGGTCGACTTGAAGGCAGTCAGCCTCAGCGCCGGTGCGCACGTACTCAAGTTGAGCTTCGACACGGGGCTAGTGGATGTCGACTACTTGGAGTTCATCGCCGCGGGCGCGTGCGTGCCGGCCTGTTCGATGCGCAGTTGCGGCGATGATTTTTGCGGGGGTTCCTGCGGGAGCTGTGACGACGGAATCACTTGTTCCAGCGCCGGGCGTTGCTTGGAGGGCTTCGACATTCCGGTAGAAACTCATGGTCAGCTGTCGATCTTGGGCAACGAGCTCGTGGACGAACACGGCGACGTCGTCCAGCTGCGCGGCGTGAGCACGCAGTGGCTGAATTGGGAGCAGGTCTACTCCACCAATCGTGATGGGCTGCAGTTTCTGCGCGACGACTGGGGTCTGCAGGTTCTGCGCATCGCCAATGGCGTAGAAAATGAGGGCGGTTACGCCGACGAAGCTGTCCGCGCCGAGCGCCTGGCCATGGTCAAGGGCATCATCGATAGTGCGATTGAACTGGGCGTCTACGTGCTGGTGGATTGGCACACCCATGAGCCCGAGCACATCGAGCTGTCCAAGGAGTTCTTCACCGACATTGCCCAAACCTACGGCGCGCTGCCCAACATCTTGTACGAGCCCTTCAACGAACCCATTGGTGAGTTCAATTCAATCAGCGGCGACGGCGCAGAGGAGGCGTATTGGGATGACGAACTCAAGCCTTATCTCGAGGAAATGGTCGCGCACATTCGACAGTACGATCCGGACAACGTCATCGTGCTGGGAACGCCCCAATGGTCTCAGGGCCTGCAACAGCCCACCCGCAACCCCGTCGTCGGCGACAACCTAGCGTACACGTTGCATTTCTACAGCTGCACCCACACGCAGTGGCTCATGGACCGCGTACAAGGGGCGCGCGACGCCGGTTTGGCCGTGTTTGCTACGGAATGGGCCGCCACGCACTCCGACGGTGGCACCCCCGACAACCCCGAGCCGTGCATCGATGCAGCACGCAGCTGGCACCAATTTTTGGATGAGAACCATGTGAGCTCGGCCGCCTGGAAACTGGCGGCGGACGGCGATGCATCGTCGCTGTTCGCTCATCCCCCGTCAGCCACGGGGCCCTTCTTGGACGAGGATTTGAGCGAACACGGCAAGTTGGTCAAAGAGCTCCTGCAGAGTCGTTGAGCGCGGCAGGGCCCCGTTGCGAGGAGCCTGCACGACGCCGCACTCATAGCCCGCGTTGCTGGCGGTAGCGACGGATGAGCGCGTTGGTTGAACTGTCATGACCCAGCTCCGGCGCCTTACCTGAAAGCTCAGGCGTGATCTTTTTGGCCAACACTTTGCCCAGCTCCACGCCCCACTGATCAAAGCTGTTGACGTCCCAAATAATGCCCTGAACGAACACCTTGTGTTCGTAGAGCGCGACCAATGCGCCGAGCGCGTGGGGAGTGAGGCGATCGATGAGCAAGGAGTTGGTCGGGCGGTTGCCCTCGAACACGCGGTGATTGACCAGCTCGGGCTTGGTGCCTTCCGCCTTCACTTCTTCTTCCGTTTTGCCAAAGGCCAGCGCCTCAGTTTGCGCGAAGTAATTGGCCATGAGCAAGTCATGCATCTGCGCGTCGTCGCTCGACAGTGGGTTTTGACTATTGGCAAAGCCAATGAAATCGCAGGGGATCAGCTTCGTTCCTTGGTGGATGAGCTGATAAAACGCGTGTTGCCCGTTGGTGCCGGGTTCGCCCCAAATGATGGGGCCCGTCTGGTAACCAACGGACTTGCCGGCGCGGGTCACACGCTTGCCGTTGCTCTCCATGTCGAGCTGCTGCAAATACGCCGGAAAGCGCCGCAGATACTGGTCGTAGGGCAACACCGCGTGGCTGTCTGCCCCAAAGAAGTTGTTGTACCAAATGCCGAGCAGCGCCATGAGCACCGGCAAGTTGCGGTCAAAGGGCGCCGTCTTGAAATGCTCATCCATGCTGTGAAAGCCCGCCAGCATTTCCAAAAACGCCTCTGACCCCAGCGCCAGCATCAGGCTCAGGCCAATGGCAGAGTCCATGGAGTAACGTCCGCCGACCCAATCCCAAAATCCAAACATGTTCTGGGTGTCGATGCCAAACGCGGACACAGCCTGGGCGTTGGTGGAGACCGCGACGAAATGTTTGGCCACGGCCGCCGGGTCCTTGAGCTTGGACAGCAACAAGCTGCGCGCCAGCTGCGCGTTGGCCAAGGTCTCCAGCGTGGTAAACGTCTTGGAGCACACCACGAAAAGCGTCTGCTCCATGTCCAAGTCCCGGGTGTTTTCGGCAAAATCCGTGGCGTCGACGTTGGAGACGAAGCGTACGGTCAGGCTGCGGTCGGACTGAAACTTCAGCGCTTCATAAGCCATGAGTGGCCCGAGGTCCGACCCGCCAATGCCAATGTTGACGATGCTCGTGATGCGCTTGTTGGTGAAGCCCTTGTGCACGCCGTTGCGTACCTTTTCGGCAAACAGCGCCATCTTGTCCAAAACGCTGTGCACATCCGCGACCACGTTGGTCCCGTCAGGAGCGATGGTGGCCGAGCGCGGCGCCCGTAGCGCCGTATGCAAAACGGCCCGACCTTCGGTCAGGTTGATCTTTTCACCGGAGAACATCGCTGAAATGGCGCGCGACAAACCGCGCTCCTCGGCCAGCTGCAACAGCAAGCGCAGGGTCTCGTCCGTGATGCGGTTCTTGGAATAGTCCAAGTAGATGCCCGCGCCTTCCGCGTTCAAATGATCGCGCGCAGAGCCGCCAAAGAACAAGTCACGCAGGTGCAGCTGCTTGATGCTTTCGTGATGGCGAGCAAGTGCTTGATAGGCAGGGCTAGTGGTGAGTTCGGGAAGTTCAGACAGGTGGGTCATGGCTCTGTGAAGGGTGATGTAGGAGTGTGCGCCCCGGATGATGGTCCATTGGCCGAAAATGAGAAGCCGGAAAAGCTGCGCCAGAGCCCTACAAACGCGAATTTTCGCGCGGAAGATCACGGTTTGATGAAAATGCCTGCAGGGTGTTAAGACTACGCGCCGAAGGAGACGCACTCAGTCAATATGTTTCGATCCAAGAAGACCGACGCGGGCCTACTGACCGCGCTCACCGCTATTCTCTTGCTCGCCGGGCCGAGCGGCTGTGGCCATTCCGAAAAGGAGTGGCAAGCTCAGCTCGACAAGTACAACAAGCTGGCGGCCGACAATCAGGCCGAGATCGACGAGCATGAAAAGACGCGCGCCGAACTCGAGACCGCCAAACTGCGGGTCGCGCAGCTCGGCGCGGAACTGCAGAAGATGGGCGTCAACATCGACGCACTAGCCAGCCAAGTGCAGCAGTCCAGCACCGAAAAGGAGCAACTGTCCAAAGATCTGGAAGAGATGCAGGCGGCGCTGGCCGAGTACAAGAAGCGCGCCGAAGCATTGGAGAAGATCAAGGCCCGTTACGAAGAGCTGCGCTCCAAGCTCAAGAAGCTGACCGAGATGGGGCTCAAGGTTGAAATTCGTCACAATCGCATGGTCATTCGCCTGCCGGGTGACGTGCTCTATGAATCGGGCAGCGATAAGTTGCGCGACGAAGGCAAGAAGGTCGTCGCGACTGTGGCAGAGGTGATCCGCAAGGATGCCATGCTCAAGCGCCGCTACTTCCAGGTGGCGGGCCACACCGACAACATCCCGCTCAAGGGCGGCAAGTTCCAGGACAACTGGGGCCTTTCAGCGATGCGCGCCCGGGCCGTGCTCATCTTCCTGATCGAGGCACCTGAGAAGGGCGGCGGCGGCTTGGACGTCAAGATGCTGCATGCCGCCGGGTATGGCGACATGGACCCTGTGGCGGTCAACGACACGCCCGACGGCCGCACCCAGAATCGGCGCGTCGAGCTGGTCCTGATGCCTGACATGGAAGAAATGCTCGACCTGCAGAACATGCAGTGACGACGGAGTCCTGATGGGTGGGCCCGCACCAAAGGCGCGGGCCCAAAACATTTTGTACTGGGGCGAAACCTCACAAGAAGATCTTCGGTAGTAGCCTGGGTGTTCATTGCGCCTCCGCATTCAATCCTCACCCTGGGCCGTGCTAGGTGGGAAAACGATCCAACGTTCCCGCCCTGGCCCAGCGCTGAGGCCGAAGCGCACCAGGAGCAGCACGTGGAGGGTTCCCTCGCCGATACACCAGAAGAGTGGATGCGCCGCTATGCCGCCGGCGACATCGACGCATTCGAGCAACTGTATCGCCACCTGTCACCCAAAGTATTTGGGTACTTGCTGCGTCTCACCCGGCAGCGGCAACGCGCAGAGGATTTGGTGCAGATCACCTTTTCCAAGGTGCACCGTTCACGCCACAGCTACCTCACAGGGGCCCCAGTGCTGCCGTGGCTGCTCGCCATCGCGCGGCGATCATTTTACGACGAATACCGGCGCGACAAGACGCGCCCTGAAGAGCTGAGCGCGGATGGAGCCCTGCCGGAGCCCGCGCTCGTCGCGTCCGGACTCGAGCCCGACCTGGCCGATGCACTCGATCAAGCGTTGTCACGCTTGCCTCGAACCTACGCGGAGGCCATAGAGCTCACCAAGGTCACCGGACTGAGTTTGGCGGAAGCTGCGGCAGTTTTGGGAGCAAGCAAGACCGCGGTCAAGCTGCGGGTGCACCGTGGATACGTGCTGCTGCGGCAAGAGCTGGAAGCACAAGCCGGGTCACACCACGGCCCAGACCGAGACCAGAAGGTGACCCCATGAACCAAGAGCCCATCGACCTCGACCGGCACCTCCAAGCTCTGGGCAGCCCGCAGCAGATTGAACCAGCTCTGCTTCCCAGCGAGCGTGTATTTACGGCACTCCGCGCCCAGGTGACGCAAGAGCTGACTGCCGCGAAGCGGCCGAGCAAGCGGACCTGGCCCCAGGGTTCACGACTCCAGCGTTCCTTACTGAGCGCAGCTGTCGTCGCTGCGGCGCTCTCGTTTGGTTCGCTCGCGACGCTCGGTCCAAGGTCTCGTGCAGGGTTGTGCTTGGGGCTTCTGACGGCGATCAGTCTGCTCTTGGGTGGGGTGGCGGGCAGTCGACTCGTGCTGAGCCCCTGGCACAGGCGGCTGTCTGTAGTGGGGATTCCGGTTTTGTTACTGCTTTTTCTAGGATTCTCCGCTGGTCAGGTCATGACCGTCCGTGAGTTTTTGGTGAGTCCAGCTGTGACTCGAGCCGTCAGCTGTCTCGGTCACGCGGGGCTCACGGGTGGGCTCGTGGCGCTCTGCTTAGTGGCCATTTGGCGTCGTACCGATCCGTTTGCCCCGCGCGCAAGTGCTGCCTTCTTGGGAGTGCTCGGTGGCCTTGCGGGAGCGCTCAGCGTGCAGCTCAGCTGCAGCAGCGCGGAGGGACTGCACCTCATGCTGGGCCACGGTCTGGTTGCGCTACTGCTTGCCGCCGTGGGGCTTCTCTGGGGCCAGAAATGGATGAGCCCATGACCGCGCCCTCATCGCCCAAGCCAGCGGCTGCCCAAGTGCGCAAGCGCAAGAGCTGGAGCAAAGCCCTGGACGTGGCGTCTTGGGTCATGCTGGCAGGTTTTTTGGCCTATCTGCTGCTGCGTGACACGGGTGGGCCAAAGCAGGGCAGCGCCGCCCCAGCGCTTTGGCTGCAAGCCTTGGACGGCTCAAGCGACCAACTCCTGCCCGCCCAGCCTCAACCGCGGCCGCTGTTGATCAAGGTGTTTGCCAGTTGGTGCGGCGCCTGTCGACGCTCGACCTGGCTCGATGATGTTGCTGGCCTGCATAGCGGTCCCCACTTGGACTACGTAGCGGTGAGCGTGGACGACGAAATCGAGGCGGCGCGCCGCGCGCGAGCCCAATGGTCCATCGATAGCCCGGTGTTGTTCGACCGAGACCAGGCGCTTTCAGCCAAGTACGGCATCCAAGTACTGCCCACCTACATTCTCGTCGATTCAACCGGACACATCGCCCGCGTCACCACGGGTCTGCCGGGCCCCCTCGACTACAAAGCCTGGCACGACGCGCATTGAGGCAACCCAGTCAGCTCGTCAGCTCGTTAGCGTAGTCAGCTCAGTCCTCTTGGCCCGGCTTTTCTGCCGGAGCGCTCGGCCCAGTCAGATTGAGCTTGAGCACCGGTGTGCGCTCTGACGGCGCGACGGGAGCTGATCCACTGGGAGCGGGCGTCGCGCTAGAGAGGGCCGAAGCGACCGGAGTGGGCGC
>Ga0315910_10002042_pt1 | contig 18093 bp, 12 predicted proteins | sample EdamamesoilMG_FD_204470 | JGI IMG/M metagenome (GOLD analysis project Ga0315910, IMG submission 204470) | Garden soil microbial communities collected in Santa Monica, California, United States - Edamame soil | ecosystem: Environmental > Terrestrial > Soil > Garden | place: USA: California... | reverse complement strand
CACCGCCGGCGGGTTTGCGGGCACGGCCTCGCGCAGCACCCGCCGCAGCGTCTCGGTGCCCTCGACGAGCTGACCGCGCGCCACCTGGCACTCGCCGAGTCGGCCGAGCACCACCGGTGCATGGTGCAACTTCTCGGCGCGTGCCAGCTTTTCGATGGCCTCGTCGCAGCGCCCCGCGTCGGCCAGCTTGAGGCCTTCCAGGGCCAGCGAGCGCGCCGCGGCCGTCTCTTCCGCGCTCGGTGGCTCCTGCGCGCGGGCGACCGCTGGCAGCGTGACGAGCAGCGCCGCGAGCAACCCGGCGAGCCCGCGTCCGCTCCGACCCTGGCCCCACCGTCGCTCGTTCCGTTCGTTCCCACGCTCGATCATCCGCGCCGCCTCTCGCTTTCCGGCGCCGCTCCGAGAGAGCGACGCCACCGCACGACAACGGCAGCCACGCCCCACCCGTATAGCGCCAGAGCCGGAGATGTTCCAAAGCGGCACGCCGCACGACGCCGCCACCGACGCCCGCTGCGACGCCGACGAGGGCGACCTGCAGCACCGGTAGAGCGCGCGCAGGCGAGAGCGAGCGCGAGCCGCAGACATGGGAAGCCTGACCCCGCACAAACCTTTTTTCTTTCGGCAGCGCAGGTCGACGCTGTTCGGGGCCGTTAAGTCCGTCGCAGGGGACCATCGCATGCGCATCACGACAAACGCCGCGCTCGCCGCCACGACCATCGCAACCCTCCTCGGCCTGGGCTGCGATTCGCTGATCGGCTTGAAGGACTTCGAGATCAAATCGGGCTTCGGCGACGCCTCCACGGCGGTCAGCTGCATCGACCCGACCGGCTTTGGGGGACTCGGCTGCTACAGCTGCCCGCTGGACGAGAACAGCACCACGAGCCAGGTGATCAACGCTTGCACGAGCGCTCCCTGCACGCCGTTCGATAACAGCGAACGCATTCCTGACTTCGCGAACTACGCGTCGCGCCCTGACCCCACACCCATACAGACCGATACGGGTCCGGCGCCGACGACCAACACCAACACGGACCCTTTGCCCGCGCAGCTCTGCGCGGACCTCACGCCCCGCCCCGTATACTTGTATGGCTCGACGGCGCTCAACCTCGGGCTGCGCACCCTGGCGCAAGCGATCTCGGGGACCGCGACGCTCGTGTACCAGAACGACACGTCCTGCCAGGGCTTCGAAGCCATCAACGGCAACGTCCGCATGCGCGGCACCGCGCAGTACTGGCCAGCAAACTCCGACCAGCCGCTGCCGTGCGCCATCCCGGAGGACAAACCCGCGGACATCGGCCTGTGCGACGTCTCGCCCACGAGCTGCATCCCGGGTTTCGCCGGCAATCCCAACCTGGTCGACGACATCGGCCCCGCCCAGGTCTTCATGTTCACGGTGCCCTTCGGCTCCTCGCAGGAAGAGATCAGCGCGGAAGCGGCCTACACCACCTACGGTTACGACGAGGGCGGCGTCGAGCCCTGGACGGATCCCGCCAGCCTCGTGCGCCGCGGCGTGACCTCGGGTGTGCAGCTCACGATCGCGGCCAGCCTGGACCTCGAGCCCCGCTTCTGGCGCGGCGTGATCAAGCAACGCTCGAGTGAGGTCAAACCGGCCCTGCTCGCGCTGGCCGAGCCGAACACGGCGCTCGGCATCACCTCCGCCGACGTGGCCGAGGAGCAAGACACACGAGCTAACCTGCGCACGCTCGCCTACCAGCAGTTCGGGCAGAGCTGCGCGTTCACACCCGACTCGACGCTCGGCGGCTCGGACAAGCGCAACGTGCGCGACGGCCACTACGAGCTCTGGGCGCCCTTCCACTTCTACACGCGCGGCCAGAACGGCGTCACCGCGGACCCGTTCGTCGGCGACATCGTCCGCTACTTGACCGGCGCGCTGCCCCTGCCGAACGGGAACACCGACTTCATCACCACGCTCAAGCAAGCGGGCCTCGTCCCCTCATGTGCGATGCGCGTCACCCGTGCCCGAGAAGGCGCGCGTATCGTACCTTCCTCCCCCCGGCTGTCCTGCGGATGCTACTTCGACGCATCGCCCCCCGGTGGTGTGGTCCCCGACTGCCAACGCTGCGAAAATAGTAACGAGTGTCCGGCGAGCGCCCCGAACTGCAACTTCGGGTATTGCGAACCCTGACCCCCCACCGACCTGTCTCTATAAGGATTCCGCGTGGGGCGACGTTACGGTGAAGGATCGCCCAGGAAATCCGTTTGGCGAACGCATGAACAGACAAGGTCGTACATGGGGAACGGCGACGAGCAAGTCGTGAACCGAGACAGAGCACGAGCACAGTCGCAGAGCAACCCTCAACCGTCCTCGCAGGCCGTCCCGTTCACGATGCCCTTTGAAGAAGGGCAGGTCATCGCCGGCAAGTACGAGATCGTGGGGTTGATCGGCGTCGGTGGGCTCGGCTTTGTCGTCGCCGCAAACCACGTCGAGCTGGGCGAAAAAGTCGCGTTGAAGTTCCTCCGCCCCGAGGCCCTGGCCAACGACGAGGCGGTAGGCCGCTTCGCGCACGAGGCGCGCGCCTCGGCGCAGATCAAGAGCGAGCACGTCGCCCGCGTGTTCGACGTCGGCTCACTCCCCGACGGCGCCCCCTTCATCGTCATGGAGTATCTGGAGGGCTGCGACCTCAGCGTCGTGCTCCACCAGCAAGGGCCGCTCCAGACCTCGCTCGCCGTCGACTACGTGCTGCAGACGTGCGAGGCCCTGGCCGCCGCCCACGCCAGCGGCGTCGTGCACCGGGACATCAAGCCCGAGAACCTGTTCCTGACCCACCGCACCCACGGCGTGGACTCGATCAAGGTCCTCGATTTCGGCATCTCCAAGGTCGCGCTGCGCCGCACCAACAACAACTCCACGCGCCACCCCCTCGTGCAGACCACGATGGCGATGGGCTCGCCCATCTACATGTCGCCCGAGCAGCTGCGCGCCTCCCGCGACATCGACTCCCGCACCGACATCTGGTCGATCGGCTGCGTCCTGTTCGAGCTGCTCACCAACCGCCTCGCGTTCGACGCGCCCTCGATCACCCACGTCACCGCCGTCATCCTCGAGAACGAGCCCCCCTCCCTGCGCGCCGTCGCGCCCTCCCTGCCCCCGGGCCTCGAGACCATCATCCAGCGCTGCCTGGCCAAGAGCCCCGCCGAACGCTTCCAGGACGTCGGCGAGCTCGCCATCGCGCTCTACCCGTACGCCCCCGCGCAAGCCCGCTTCTCCGTCGAACGCATCTGCGCCATCCTGCGCAGCGCCGGCCTCACCAGCTCCAAGCTCGAGCTCCAGCGCTACGGCAGCGAACCCCCGACGGGCCTGCCCGACGGCGTCAGCGCGCTGCCCGAAGGCGTCACCGCCCTACCCCGCGGCGTCGTCCGCAAGTTCTCCGAGCGCCCCGCGCCCAGCAGCGCCGACGCCACCGCGTCCACGCCCACCGTCGAGACCCCGATCTCGCGCGCAGCCAAGTCGCTCTCGTCGGGCAGATCGGTGGTGTTCGCGGTCGCGGCAGCCGCGCTCGCGGGCGTGCTGTTCGTGCTCGGCCTCGAGCGCACCACGCACAAGGAACCGCCGACCGTCGCGAGCGAGCAGCCACCGGCCGCGCCGCTGCCGCCGCCCGAGGCGCCGAAGGCTGCGCCCGTGGTGACCACGCCTGTCGACACGACGACGGCGAGCCCGGCGACGAACACGACGGCTACCGAGCCCGGCGCCAAGGCGCCCGGCAGCGACGAGGCGAAGCCGGACGAGCCCAAGAGCGACGAGGCTGCGCGTGCCGAGAGCGCGCAGAGCGAGCGTCAGACGGGGACCACACATCCCGACGACGCCGCCGCGCCGAGCAACAACGCGAAAGGCGACTCCGAGAGCACGGCAAAGCCGGCGAGCAAACCCGCCGCGACCCCGGCGCCCACCCCGCCCAAGCGGAGAGCGCCCACGCCAACGCCCAAGCCCGTGCAGGTCACACCGCGTCCGCAGCAGCCGGCGACGAACGAGCCCGACGTCGGGTTTTGAGGGGTTGCGGGTGAGGGCCTAGCGCGAGTACGCGGTCCACCACCGGCTTGCCTCGCTCACGTGGGTCTCTCGCAGCGCGATGACCTTGGAGCCCGCTGGAACGCCCACGATGGCTTGACCCTGGGCAGCTCAGCGCCACCGAGTCCAGCAGGGGGCGCCGGCCGAGAGCTGGCTCGATCGATTCAACGACCCCTTGCGGACAGACTACTCATCTGAAGGTTGTCACGCTCGTAGTGTCCACTGCTGTCGATGCGATCGAGCGAGCAGATCAGTGCGCGGTCTACGCCTTGCTCGTCGTGCTGACCGACGGAGAAGTCATTGGCTGGTCCGACATTCCCGTCCCGCCATTTTGCATTGTCACCGACGAAGATAAGGCCGCTCTCCAGGCCTTCGAGGACGAGGTGATCGATCGCCTCTTCGTCCTCAACGAGCTGCGCGCCAAGGAGGAGGCCGGGCCTGCCAATGGCACTGGCGAGCGCAAGAAGAAGAAAGCCCCAACGAGGGTACGCGGCGCCGAGCGGCTCTCGCTCCCTGGCGTCCGACGTGGGGCTAGCGAGCAGAGCCCTCGGGACAGATTGGCAGAAGCTCACACGTGCCTCCGACAGGCTGTCTCAGCGGTGTATCGATCGGACGCGCAAACTCTGCTTACGGCGCGCGGCACTGCTCTTGCATCGCCTGCCGCGCATGACGATTCCGCTCGCCCTCGTCGCGGCCTGCTCGCTGGCGTACGCTTCGGCGAACCTGATCGCGATCGCGCGCGCGCGGCGCTGCGTCCCCAGGCTCCGCGAGCTGGAGGCCGGAACGGCAGCGCACTGGCCGCGCCTCTCCGTGATCGTTCCGGCTCGCGACGAGGCAGCCGAGCTCGAGCCCGCGATCACCACCCGCCTCGCCGACGACTACCCGGAGCTAGAGCTGGTCATCGTCGACGATCGCTCGACCGACGGCACCGGCGCCATCGCTGACGCCATCGCCGCGCGCGACGCGCGCGTCGTGGTCGAACACGTCAGCCTGCTGCCCGCCGGCTGGCTCGGGAAGGTGTATGCGCTGCAGCGCGGTGTCGAGCGCGCGAGCGGCGAGTGGCTGCTCTTTAGCGACGCCGACGTCCATTTTGCGCCCGGCACGCTGCGCCGCGCGATCGCGTACCTGGAGAGCGAACATGCCGACCACCTCAGCGTGATGCCGGAGCTGCGTCCGCGCACGTTCCTCGTGGGCGTCGTGCAGGCGGCATTCCTGCGGCTGGCGGTGGCCGGTGGCCGGCTCGCCGCCGTCGCCGATCCTCACTCCAGCGCCGCGGTCGGCGGCGGCTTGTTCAGCCTGGTGCGGCGCGCGGCGCTCGAAGGCACACCCGGCTTCGAATGGCTGCGCCTGGAGGTGATCGACGATCTCGCGTTGGGGCAGATGCTCAAGGCTCATGGCGCGCACGCGCGTGTGGTCAACGCCGCTGGCAGCGTCTGGCTCGACTTCTATCCGAGCGTCAGCGAGTTCGTACGCGGCGGCGAGAAGAACAGCTTTGCGCTCCTGGGCGGCTTCAACTACGGACGCCTGGCGCTCGTGCTTGGCACGCTGCTGGGGCTAGAGCTGGGCGCCTGCTTGCCGCTGGCGTTGCCGGGGACGCCCTGGTCCGTGAGGGCTGCAGCAGCGCTCGCCCTCGCGCTGACGACGCTCAACGGGCTGCTCGTCAACCGCTGGCTCGACCGCTCCGCGCGTGAGGTATGGCTCTGGCCGCTCGCGATCGTCGTGCTCGCGTTCGGGGGAGTGCGCTCGGCGTGGCTCGCGCTGCTGCGCGGCGGTATCGTGTGGCGAGACACGCGCTACTCGATCGCCGCCCTGCGAGCGGGCCGGCGTGTGCGGTTCCCCTGAGCTACGCCCGAAGCCGCCCCAGCCGCCGAGCGAAGGCCGGCCGGGTCATCACTGGGGACGATCGAGCGAAAGTTTCGCTTGCCTTCCCGAGCCTCGCGCCGTGCTTGCAACTCCGGGGGTAGCGCGGGGGCTGCACACCGCGGCGCCGTGGAATTGAGCATCGAGGCGGATGGCACCGTCGGCTCACAGCCACTCTTGGCTCGTGCGGGTTCCCACGGCGAAGCCGGGCCCGAGAGGAAGCCACGAGACGCTGAGTCCCATCGCAAAACCGTCGTAGTAACCAGCGCTGCTGTAGACCCCGAAGCGGAAGCCCGCGACGTGCAGCAGGCCCGGGTAAATATTCAGCACACCCGTCAGGTGCTGGGGGCCGATCAACCGGAGAGACCCCATGAGCGATTCATTGCGATCCCAGAAGGCCCCGAGCGAGTATTCGAGGTCGTCGGGGACGACGATGCGGCCTCCCTGTTCGGTGTAAATCGGGCGGACCGCATACAAGCTCGTCCCGGCGGCCACGGACAACGCGTTGCCGCGCTTCATCGGGATGGTCAGGCCGAAGAGTCCGTTCGCGCCCGTGTAGTAGAAGAGCTTCAGGTCCGTCTTGGGGAGGGGGAACTTGAAGCTGTAGTTGCCACCGGTATTCAGCAACTTCGCGTGCAGGACGTCGAACGTGGCCTGTTCGGGCCAGAAGTTGAGCCTCACTGTGGTCGAAAAGAAGCGCGCTATCGGGTCGATCGAAAAAAGCGCGTAGCCGATGGGATTGAAGACCCAGAAATCGGCGACGGGATCGGTGTTGGGGCCACGAAAATTCCCATTTTCTGCGACTTCGTTGACGAGCTGAGCTGCCGCCGTGTTGAGCAGGCCGAACAACCATGGCACCGGCACGTCCCTCGAAGCGTACCAACTCCATAGCTTTCGATAGACCATGCCCTCACCGAGGGCGTGCAGCGTGTAGTTCGGGATCCACTGTCCGTGGGCCGCGTTCAGCCCCTTGATCGGAAATATCTCCCGGCCGATGAACTCCGCGGCTCCACCGCTCTTGGCGATCGCCTCGAAAGGGCTGGCCAGGTTCTTGGCGACATTTTCGAAGCCCGTGGCGTAGGCGATCTCGAACGGATTGTTCTGGTAAGAAGCGTTCCGCAGAATGTCGTAAGAAAGGTGGAGCGTCGCCTGAACCGGGTTGAACTCGCTGTCGCTGCCGTAGTCGACGTCGTTGTGGAAGTAGAGCGGCGTGCCCTTCTCGGAAGTAGGCACCGGAATCGAGTCCGCTGCCGCTGCGCTCGTTGCCTCGCCGATCGCAAAGCCCAGCGATGCAACAAGAATCACAGCTCGTAGAAGTGCTGGACTCCGACGGAGAGAAGGCGAACTTTCCCGCAAGCTCGGGAGCATAGTCACAGAGCTGCGGAATTGGGCATCTCCGAGCCCCCGCTGGGGGTTCTTTTTGCGTGGCAACGCACGCGACACCTTCTGCTCGAGGGCCACCGCTGCAGCCAGTGTTTCTCCTATGCAACCGTTCAACGCCCCAGAGCAGGCGTCAGCTACGACTCTCTGCGCAGCCTCTCTCTGCGCGGCCTCGGGGTGCTGGGCGCTGGCTCGGGGCCGAGCGGCTCCGCTAGCGACAGTTCTCCGACGGAGGACGCTGCGTCTGCGAGGTCCACGGCTCCGGCGAGCTCGTGATCTCTCGCCAGCGACAGCAAGCCCGCTTCCGCGGGCCCGAGACGCGACTGAATGCGCCCGATCGCGGCCCGCGCCGCGTGCCGGAGCTGAGCCCGACCGAAGCCCTGCGCGACTGGGAGCAACGGCTCCACCGCCGTGACCGTGCCCACCTCGCCGAGGGCCGAGGCGCTCGCTAGCTGTACGTCTGCGGACGGGTCCGTGAGCAGGCCTATCAATGTCGCTTCCGCCGTGGCAGAGCCGAGCTGCGCGAGCGCAGCCGCCGCGCCGGCTCGCACAGCTGCGTTCGGGCTCTGGGCGCACTCCAGCACGACAGGCACGAGCGCCGTCAACCGCTGTGCGGCGATCGCGGACAGCGCCGCTCGCGCCACTTCGGGCGCGGCGTCGCCGGCGAGCGAGCCCAGCGCCGGCGCCAGCTTGGCGCCACCCTGCGCGCCGAGCGCCTGCACGGCCTCCGCACGCAAGGCCGTGCCCTCGGTCGCGTCGGAGGCCAGCCCGAGCAACGGCAGGCAGCCCTCGGCGCCCAGCTGCTTTGCCGCGAGCAAGCGTATGGGTGCGTTTCCGTCCGAAAGCAGCGCGCGCGCCGCATCGGCGATCAATGCCGGCGGCGAGCGCGTGGCCGCATCGGTGAGATACATCAAATTGCGCAGCCGCACTCGCGGACTCGGATCGCGCGCGGCATTCTCGGCCAGGCGCCGATGCAAGGTCTCCGGCGTCACGCTCAACAGTCGTCCGAGCTGGGAGACCCACTGCAGCATCTGGATCAGCCAGGCTCGGTCGTGGGGCTCTTCCCAGCGCATCTCGTAGCGGAGCGTGGATCCCGCCAGCTCGACCCCTTTCCCTCTCTCGATGGCCTGTCCCAGCTGCTCCCGCGCCGCGTGCGACAGCGCCGCGCAGGCATAGGCGTCGAGGTCGGAGAGCTCGACGCGGTCGTCGAAAGGCTCGTCGCCGATCTGCTCGTCGTCGTCTCCGGTCACGAGCCGTGCGAAGGCGAGGCCGCCTGAGTCCTTGCGCAACGCGAGGCTCGCGGGGATATACCCCGCTCCGCCGGCATAGAAGTCCAGTGTCTTCTTGATTGCCGGCGCATTACGCCCGTGTTCGGTCTCTTCCCGATAGACCGCGCGGACCGGAGCTCCGTTCAGCATGCCGCTGATCGAGCGCTCCGAGTCCTTGTCCGTGAACGTCAGCCCGAGCTCCCGAGCCACGGCACCCCAGACGCGAAAGTCCTGCGACGGGGGAGCCTGGATGCGATCGACGGCCGCTATCAGCAGGACGATCAGCCCCACGCATATCGCGACCGCCAAGGCCGCCACGAGCAGGAACGAGATCACAGCCATGCGATCGAGCCTAGCTCAGTCAGCGCGGTCCCGCGACCGCCAGGAGCGTTCACCACTGGGCGGCGCGCGCAAGGCCAGGGCTGCCATCGTCTCCGCTCCTCGGTCAGCGTTTGCGCAGCGGCCACGACGCCCATCATGGGTAGGAGGGGTCGCCGGGGGGCCTGCCCACTTGGCCGCACCGTCGACGGCATGCGCGAGCTTGCAACACGCCTGCGCAGCTCGCGTCTGGTGGGTATTGGATGGCGCTGGCCACCTGCTCGAGGTGGAGCAACCCGTTGCGTTGGCGGAGCACTGTCGCCTTTTGAAGGAGAAAGCCTTGTCTGACTCTTCCCGCCGCAGCTCACCGGCCGATACCGTCGCAGACGCAACCTGGCAGCGCGGCACCGCCATGCGCCGCCAGGTGCTGGGCAGTGGCTACGTCGAGCGCTCACTGGCGAGCGCCACGGATTTCGATCGCGACTTTCAGGACTACATCACGCGCGCGGTCTGGGGCGACATCTGGAGCCGCCCCGGCCTCAATCCGCAGACGCGGCAGCTGCTCACGCTGGTGATGCTCGCCACGTTGAACCGTCAGGATGAGCTGGCCATTCACCTGGAAGCCACCCAGAACACGGGAGTCAGCGTGGAGCAGGTGCGCGAAGCGCTGATGCAGGTGGCCGTGTATGCCGGCGTGCCCGCAGCCCGGGCCGCGCTGCTGACGGCCAAGCGCGTGTTGTTCCCCGCGGACGGCGCCGAAAGGCAGTCGCCGCTCTCGCACGCGCACTCCAGCGAGATGCGCTCGGCTTCGAGATAGGTCACGCCGCCCTCCACGACCCGGTCACTGGCCGCGCAGCGGAGATCGGTGAGGCACGCGCCAGCTCGGTGGGCAGTCATCAAACGCGCGTCGAGGTCGCCAGCGTTACGATAACGAATCACTCATCGGTCCCGCCGGCGTTTCATGGCTGCTCCAATGCTGCATCCCGGGATCGCCCTTCTCCCCGAGCGCCTGGATATGCGAGAGTGCAGCCTGGGGCAGAGCCAGAAAACCGTCGCCACGACCTTCGGAGACCCATGACCATCATCAAGAACATCCTGGTCCCTACCGACTTCTCGGAACATTCATCGGCTGCGGTGCAGGTCGCGGCCGATCTCTCGCGAGCTCACCATGCTGGAGTGACGCTGCTCCACGTGCACGAACCCACGAGCTTCGAGCTCCCGGATGGCTATGTCGCGAACATGCCATCCCACCTGGGCCGCGTCTTTGACGAGTTCAATACACGGCTGACCAAGACGGAAGAAGTGCTGCGCTCCCTCGGTGTGCAACGGGTGGAGACGCGCATCGTGAGCGGTGCGATCGTGGACGAAATCGTCAACGTATCGCGGACCTTCGACTACGTCGTCATCGCTACACACGGCCGCACGGGGCTGGAGCGCATGGTCATGGGCTCGGTGGCGCAGAAGGTACTGGAGCGCGCGAGCTGCATGGTGGTCGTGGTGCGCCGGGCTCACCCGCGCGAATGACCCGCACGAGCCCGAACGAGAGCAACCCGGCGAGCCCACAGCGCACGCTCCCTGCGAGCGCCTTCGATTCGAAGCGCAGCGTGCGGCTCACCGCACGAATACCATCCCGGAGCGCCGTCCCCAAGTGAAGCGCCCCACAATCGCCTGAACGCGCCGTGGGCTTCGCGCTGCCGCAACACGGTTAACGCGCTACAATGTTGCCCCATGCAACAGCGCCGTGTTTCACCCTGTGTCTACGCCATTGCCACTGCTGCTCTCGTAGCGAGCTGCGGGGCGCCTGAGGATGAGACCGTTATCGAGGCAGACGCCGAAATGGGTGATTGGTCCGAAGCCTTGACGGTCGGGCAGGTAGTCACCCACGAGGCCGAAGCGCTCACGCGCACTGCCTCGGCCACCGGCAGCCAAGTGACCAGCGAGGCCGGCGCGAGCGGCGGCAGGTACGTGCAACTGAGCGGGACGCCTGCGACGGGAGCGTGGGTCCAGTTCACGCTGAACGTCGCAGAGGCAGGCAGCTACGATCTGCGGTTGCTCTACAAGTCCAATACCAACCGCGGCATCGTCCAGGCGAGCGTTGACGGGGCGAACCAGGGTTCGGTGTGCAACCAGTACGCGGCGACCGCGACGCAGCAGGTAGCCTGCAGCCTGGGTAACAAGGCGCTGACGGCTGGCAATCACACCATCCGTTTCACGGTGACGGGCAAGAGCGCGAGTAGCACGGGTTTCATGGTCGTCTTTGACCAGCTGGCGCTCACCGCGACGAGCGGCGACCCCTCCGCCTGTACGGCGACGACGCTGAAAGAGGCCGCCGCGTGCAAGGGCCGCTTGATCGGCACCGCCCTCGAGGCGCCGCGCCTGGGCGAGACCGCTTACGTCAACGCCGCGCGCGAGTTCAACTACGCGACTCCCGCAAACGAGATGAAGTGGGACACGATCGAGCCAAACCAGAACCAGTTCTCGTACGGCCCGGCCGATCAGGTCGTCAACTTCGCGACCAGCAACGGGATGAAGATCAAGGGACACACGTTGGTCTGGCACAGCCAGCTCCCCAACTGGGTCAACAACATGACCAATGCGGCGAGCCTGCGCGCGGCGATGACCAATCACATCACCAAGGTCATGCAGCGCTACAAGGGCAAGGTGCACGCCTGGGACGTCGTGAACGAGGCGTGGGGCGATACCAGTCCGCCCACGCTGCGTGAGTCCGTCTTCAAGCGCGTCCTCGGCAGCTCCTACATTGACGACGCATTCATCGCGGCCCGCGCGGCCGATCCCACTGCGAAGTTGTATTACAATGACTTTGCCACCGATGGGCTCAGCGCGAAGTCGAACTCCGTCTACTCCATGGTGCAGAGCATGAAGTCGCGCGGCATTCCGATCGATGGCGTCGGCATCCAGATGCACTGGCGCTCCGTGGGCTCCACGCTCACCGCGGCCGAGGTGGTCTCGAACATCCAGCGCCTGGCCGCCCTTGGAGTTGAGGTGGTGATCAGCGAGATGGATGTGCAACTGTGCAGGGGAGGAACGCTGACCGACCAGCAAGCGCGCTACCACGACATCGTTGCCGCTTGCCTTTCACAAGCGACCTGCCCTGCCGTGACGATCTGGGGCATCACGGACAAGTATTCGTGGCTGAACAGCCGCACCGACCTCGGTTGTACCGCCGGCGAGACGCCACGCCCGCTCTTGTGGGATAACAACTACGGGAAGAAGCTGGCCTACACGGGCGTGCTGGACGCGCTGCTCGGCCGCTAGTTGGGGTTGGCCGGGTCAGGGTGGACGTGGCGCCGAGCCGACTCAGCACGACGGACGGCGCCGAACACCCCCACGCGACCTTCACCGATCGCGCGCTTGGCCCGAGGCGGCGTCCTTGTCGGGCGCCGGTTGCCGGCTACGGCCCTTCGCGAGGGCCTCGCTGAGCCGCATCATGCCCTCGGACATGGGAGTCGAGGGAACAGCGGCACCGCTCCTCCCGGCGGAGCTCGCCGCAGGGCGGTGCCTCTTGCCGCGGCGTCGGGCTTTGGCGGTCTTGGACGACGTTGACCTGGCTGCCGTCACTCGCGACCGCGGCAGCTTTTCGGGCGCGAGCGCGGGGGCCGCGGGCAGCGTCTCTGGATCCGGTGATGAAACCGAGGGCGCCGCGGGAACGGCAGGCATCGGCGTGACTGGAAGCACCGCCGTGGAGGCGACGGCGGGGTGGGGAGCCGAGTCGGCCGTGACGGGTGCGGGGCGAGACCCGCGCTCGGGGCGAAAGAGGAGGAGGCCGCAGGCGACGACCAGCAGCGCTAGCCCGACCACACCGGACATTGACCAGGTGGGTCGTGACAGGGCCTCGGCAACGGTCTTGCTGACTCCGCGTGCCGTCGTCCGAAGCCGCGCGGTGGAGAGCGCCCCCTGCGCAGACGCTCGGTCGAACGCCAAGGCCAAGAGCCGCACGAGGCGGCGCGAGGTCGCTGACCAGGCCCCACGCAGCGCCAGGGTGCTCGGCAGCAGCACGAGCAGCGCGCGCCTGTGGTCGCTCGCCGCCGCGCGCTGGCCCGGCACCAGGACCCTCGTGAGCGCATCGGCCATCTCTCCCGCCGATTCGAAGCGGTCGCCGGGCTCCTTGTGGGTACCTTTGAAAAACCACTCATCGAAGCCCGCCGGGACATCGCCCAGCGTTGACGGTGCGAGCGGCTTCTCCATGCAGATTTGCAAGGTGAGGTCACCGATGGTGGTGGCCGAGAATGGAAAGCGCCCGACCAGGCATTCGCAAGCGATGATCGCGAGCGCCCAGAGATCGGTGCGATAGTCGACCGTGCTGCGGCCGCGCATTTGCTCCGGGCTCATGTATTGCGGGGTGCCGAGGAACGCGCCGAGCTGGGTGCCGACGACTTGGCTGACCCGCAGAGCGTCTGCCCTCACCTTGGCGATGCCGAAATCGATGAGCTTGGTGACTTCGTGCCGGCCTTCGCTCACGAGGAAGATGTTTCCGGGCTTCACGTCGCGATGAATGACGCCCATCGCATGCGCTTGACCGAGGCCCCGCGCGACCTCGCTGAAGATCTTGTCGAGCTCGGCGGGGCTGAGCACGCCGCGTCTGGCGAGCCGCGCTTCGAGATTCTCCCCGTGGAGGAACTCCATCGCGATGTAGGGCAGTCCGCCCTCGCTGCCGTAGTCGAAGACCTGGATGACGTGCGCGCTCTGCACGGCCGCCGCTGAACGCGCCTCTTGCAGGAAGCGTTCGAGCATCTCCGGCACCTCGATCAAGGACGGATCGAGGAACTTCACCGCCGCCCGCGAGCGCAGGCGAACTTGCTGGGCGCGCCAGACGTTGCCCATCGCGCCACTCTCCAGCCACTCTTCGAGCTGATACCGCCCTCCGATGATCTGGCCCGCCTGAGGGCGTCCCCCATTGCTCGGGCCCATGCTCGGCAGCATGAACGGTAACTCCGTAGATCGCTGGCCCCTTGTTGCGGCACAGCGCCGAAAACCGGCGATCGCTGCTGCTGGCCGCAGTGGCCATTTTCAACAGGGCGTATTGCAGCACCGACCGAGCCCCTCCGCACGCCGCGGCCCCGCGAATGCAGGGCCACGGCGGATCGTGCGCGGCGTCAGTGGCGTTCGACCTCAGCGGGGCGTTCGCTCGAGGCGCTCATTCGCCCTCCGGCGCTGCCTCCGGGGCCTCCTCGGGCGGCAGCGCTTCGCCTTCAGCCGGGCTCGCTGCCGGCAGTGGAACCGGCACCGGCAAGGGCGGATACGTGTAGTAGCCCGGCGGGGGCAGCGTGACTGAGCCGAGCGCCGGCCCTTCCAGGGCGTCGAGCGCGTGCGCCGACACGCCTTGCGTCGCGACGGCGAACACGGCGTTGCCCCGGAAGAGCCCACGCCGCACATACAACCCGTAGTACAGGCTGCACTGGGATAGGATGGACTCCTGGAGCGTGGGGTCGTTCCGGACTTGCTCGAGGAACGCGGGGTCGAAGCCATAACCCAGCAGCAGGAGGCATTCTTCCAGGCTGTAGTCGGGGCTCGGCGCCGCGACGCTGCCGAGATGGGTGAAGCCGCTCTCGGCCGAAAAGCTCAGGACCTCGAGGGCGCCAGCGCCGGTGAAGCCATCCTGGATGGGTAACGAGAGGATGTTGCGGCTCGGGTGGAAAGTGATCGCGCGAATGTCGTAGCTGGCGTCGGTGTACACGTTGGGGCCGAACGCGTAGCTGTGTGCGAGGCTGGGCGCAGCGAGATCGCTCACATCGAGGAGCTGTAGCTCGACCTGCTGCGAGCCACTGAACGGATCGTAGTTCGTGCCTAGGGCCAGCAGCCGATCGCCAGGCAACGGGATGAGCGAGTTGATGTAGCCTGCTGCCGATATCTGTCCGCTGAGCGACGGCGCGGAGGGGTCGGAGAGGTCGAAGACGGAGATCTGCGCCTGGTCGGCGGCCGTTGCGATGTAGCCGCGCTCGCCTGCGAAGCGCACGCTGTAGATCGACTGGCCCGAGGCGAAGCCCGCGGAGCGACCGAGCTCGACGAGGCCGCCGCCCTGCGCCTCGAGGGTGATCAGCTGGTTGCTCGTGCCCAGGTAAGCCACGACGCTGCCGTCGCCCGTCTCGTACACGTCCTCCGACGTCAGCGCGCGCACCACGCCGTTTTCCACGTCGAGCGCGGGCTGGGCGGGGATGTAACCCGTGACGTGCCCGGACGCGGAATAGCTGACGCTCACCCCCTCCACGTCGAACAGATGCAGGTTCAGTCGAGGCTGGGGCGTGAGGCTCGTGCCGTCGCCGTAGTCGGTTTGGGCCAAGACGAGCGCGTCCTGCCCGATGTGCACGTAGTCGGCGTAACCCAGCAACGTCAGCGTGTCGATGTCGCCCGCGGCCTCCAGGTCGACCGAGACGATGCTGGTGCTGCCGGCTTGCGTCAGCTCGCCGTTCGGCAGCAGGTAACCCGCGCAATCGAAGGGTTGTTGCACGAGCGCGCCGTCGATGCGCTCGTAGACCGACGGCAAGTAGTTCTCGATCGTCGAGTCTTCGATGCTCTCCGTCGCCAGCAACGCCCAAAGGTCGACCTGCAGATCAATCTCCGTCTGCGTGCGCGGGCGCCCGAACACATCGGCGTAGCTGACGCTCGGGTAGTCGAGCTGCGCCTTGGACGTTTGCTGGATCGCAGCGCGCACGACGCTGCCGCTGCGCCGCGACTGGTAAGTGTCTCCCTCGAAATAGGCCTCTCGCACGACCTCGGGGGCGCCGTCCGCGACGTCTATGACGGTCAGCTTCGTGTAGCTCGGGTAGTAGTAATAATAGGGTGAATAGACATCGTCGATGCCGGGAAACGGCCCATACAATCGGGTCAGAACCGCGACCTTGCCTGCTTGCACGTGCAGGTCCACGGCGTCTCCTTCCAGCGGCACCTCGGCCAGGATGGCCGTGGCGCTCTCCTGTCGGGCATCGAGGATGAACAGCGTGGTGCCGTGCAGCAGGTAGATGCGGTCACCGGCCACCTTCACGAAGTCACCGTCCTCGACGCCCGGCGACTGCGACGTCGTGCGCGAAACGCCCGCGCCCGAGGGCGCGGCGACAGACAGCAGCGGGGCAGCGGGGGCGGCCCCGACGAAGGAAGGGGCGACATCGTCGATGAAGACGCCGCCGCCGTAGTAGATGGCCGATCCTGCGCGTGCCTGCTCTGCGCGCTCGCTCACCTGAGCCAGCAAGAGCGCTTGCAAGCGCCCGAGCAGCGCATCGCAAGTGGCCTCGCTGCCGAGCGCCGCGGCGTTGCCATTGGCCACCGTCAGATCATCCCCACGAGTAGCCACACCGTCGTCGGTCTCCGCCTGTCCCCCGCAGGCAACCACCCCGAATGCGAGTGCGCCCAGTCTCGAGGCGCTCGTCCACCTACCACTTCGTCGAAGCAGCATATTGTTCCTCCTCATTGCGGGCCCCCAACTCGGAGGCCTCCCGCCGAGTGGGGTCTAGCATGCAAGCTCCGAAGTGAAAGGAGACGCAATGAAATGACGCTATCAGTCACGATCAGTCAGAGGTGACTTCGAGTCGCGCGCGACCCTCGGTGTTTTCTCGAAGCAACTGCTGGATCTGCTCGAGACGCTAACGCGAATCGAACGCGACGCGGTCCGATGGCCACCGTCGAGCCGTTTCACCGGAAAGCGGCGAGCACCTCGCGCTCGGCCTAAAGCCAGGTCGCGAGCGGCCGCGGGCGTCACGACGCGCTCCGGCAAGCTCGTGCCTCGCGTGCCGCGGAGCGGCGCCTCAGCGCGACGGCGCGCTCGGCTTCATGCAATCCGGGCCCGAACGCCCGATCCGCTTCCAGACGCCAGCGACCTGAGCCGACGCCTGACGAGCGCTCGCCGCGTCCACGTCGAGGCCATCGGGCGCGAGCTCCAGCGCAACCTGGGCCAGTACCTCGGGAGCGGGCACGCCGGGGCAACCCGGCTCGAACATGGCCTCGGCGACGCGCACGAGCTGAACGGCATACTTGTTCCGTGGGTTCCAGTCACATCCTGGCCAGGTCAGCTCTCCGGAGGCGGCGACGGCGCCGTGGAGCACGAACTTCCAGGAGATGCCGGTATCCGCGCTGCTCGTGCAGATCGGATCCATCGCGATTCCTTGCCCGTCTGCAGAGACGTACCGCACGGGCCGTGTCCCTTCGGGCAATGCCATCCCGAAGCTGTCCGAATAGGGCCTGAGCTCGGGCGCCACGAGCAAGAACCAAAGCGCCTCCTGCAGCGCGAGCGGAGGGATGAAGCCGAAGCGCGTCTGAATGCTCCGCGCCGAGTCCGTCGCGCGTTGATCCACGAAGCCGCCCGACTTCAGCGACAGGCGGCTGCAGCTGCCGACGTCGTAGGCGGCTCCCGACGCGAGATCATAGGCGCGCACCTCGTCGCAAAATTCGTAGTGCCCGCGCCGCCCGCTCAGTAGCAGCCAGCCGCGCTCGGGCCTGTCCGCGCCCACGAGCGGGAGCGCCAGCTCCTCATCGCGTTCGGACTCCAGGCAGTCGAGCCAGACGCCCAGACGGGCATCGGGGACCAGGTCTTCGAGCCCATCGCGACACGATCCCGTGCGGATCGCCGCGCCGCCGCGGGCGAGCCGTGAACGTTCGGCGTCGAGCGCCAGCCAGCCCTCGGCGCGCAACCTGAACGCGCTGGTGCTCTCGATGCAAGCCGTGTCGAGCACCGAGCACAGGAGCGGCCGGCGGGCATCGCCGGCAGCGCTTTCACGGCTCCACGTTCTCCTGGAGCGCGGTCTGGTCCAGAGACGAGGGGCATCCGCGCCTGGAGGGCGCGCGAGGTTCAGATAACCTTCGATGAACTCCTTGCCCGCGCCCCAGAAGTCGCGCAGCGACAGCGCGCTGTCGGGCCGCTCATCCTCTCCTTCGTCGAAGCTCAGTCGCCCGCCGATATCGAAACAAGACGACTTCCCGAGCTCGTTGATCGCCTCGAGGATCGGTGTCGGATCTCCGTCCACCGCCAGCGTGCCGATCGCAGCGTCGATGCGCGCGACCTCGGCCGAGGCCGCGGCGTGCTCCGGTCCGTCGATGCGACACGGATGGATCAGCTCGCGTTCCTCGCTCCGAGGCTCCGGCACGACCGGTTGCGCTCCGGTCATCGCTGGCGCCGACGCTCCCGGAGCGCACGCCAGCATGAGCGGAAGCATGGCCCAGCGCGCCATCAACCGCTGTTCGCCGCGCGACTGGCTCCGCGCCCGTCCGCGGCCAGCAGCCGCGCGATCGCATCGG
>Ga0315910_10002041_pt1 | contig 18095 bp, 10 predicted proteins | sample EdamamesoilMG_FD_204470 | JGI IMG/M metagenome (GOLD analysis project Ga0315910, IMG submission 204470) | Garden soil microbial communities collected in Santa Monica, California, United States - Edamame soil | ecosystem: Environmental > Terrestrial > Soil > Garden | place: USA: California... | reverse complement strand
TGCGCACGCTGGGCATCAACCTGGGCCAGGTCGGGTTCCTGGCCGCGACACCGGCCGCCTCCTGGCGCGAGGCGCTGGCGGCCTGTCTCGCCGGCGAGGCCGTGGAGGAGCGGCGCATGCGCCTCGAAGCGCGCTGGGAGCACGAGGGCGAGCGCCACTCGGCCATCGCGCTGAACGAGATCACCCTGCAGCGGAGCTCGCACGCGGGCATGATCCAGGCCGCCCTGTGGGACGGCACGGACTGGGTCACGAACTACCGCGCCGACGGCGTGATCGTGGCGACGCCCTCGGGCTCGACCGCCTACTCGCTCTCGGCCGGCGGCCCGATCCTCGAGACCTCGCTCGAGGCCGTGGTCGTGACGCCCATCTGCCCGCAGGGTCTCTCCAACCGCCCGCTCGTCCTGCCCGCCTCGGCGGTGCTCTCGCTGGTCGCCACGCGCGCCAGCGGCAGCGCCACCCTCGCCATCGACGGCCAGGACTTCCACCGCCTCGAGCCGGGCACGACCGTGCACCTCGCGCGCCACCCCGTGGACGTGCCGCTGCTGTGGATGCGCGGCATGGACCCCTACCGCCGCCTGCGCGAGCGCCTGGGCTGGAGCGGCACCCTCGGCCTCCCGCCCGGGCGCCAGGGCTAGACGACGAGCCGCCCGTCCTTCATCGAGAGCGTGCGCTGGCAGCGGCGGGCGATCTTCTCGTCGTGCGTGACGAGGATCATCGAGAGCTTGCGGCGCGCCTGCTCCTCGAGCAGGAGCTCGAGCACGGCCGCGCCCGTGGCGCTGTCGAGGTTGCCGGTGGGCTCGTCGGCCAGCAGGATGGCCGGGTCGAGCAGCAGGGCGCGCGCCATGGCCACGCGCTGGCGCTCGCCGCCCGAGAGCTGCGAGGGGCGGTGCTTGAGGCGGTCGCTGAGGCCGAAGCGCTCGAGCAGGGCGCGCGCGCGGCCGTCGAGCTCGCGGCGCTCGGCGCGGAAGGCCAGGCGCGAGCGCCCGATCATGGCCGGGAGCAGCACGTTCTCCAGCGCCGTCAGCTCGGGCAGCAGGTGGTAGAACTGGAACACGAAGCCGATGCGCTCGTTGCGCAGGCGCGCGCGCTCGGTCAGGGGCAGGCTCCAGGCCGCCGCGCCCTCGACGTAGACCTCGCCCCGGTCGGGGCGCTCGAGCAGCCCCAGGCAGTGCAGCAGCGTCGACTTGCCCGCGCCCGAGGAGCCCACCAGGGCCAGGAGCTCGCCGCGCCCGAGCTCGAGGTCGATGCCGTGCAGGATCTCGAGCCGGCGCTCGCCCAGGACGAAGGCCTTGGCCACGGCGAGCGCGCGCAGGACGGGCTCGGCCGCGTGGGGGGCGCGCGCGGGGCGCGTCTGGCTCGGGAGCGGGCTCTCCACGGTCACTCGTAGCGCAGGGCTTCCAGCGGGTCGAGGCGCGCCGCGCGCCAGGCCGGGATGGCCGCGAACAGGAGCGCGCACAGGAACGCGCCCACGACGATGGCCCCCACCCACAGCGGCTGCACCACCGAGGGGATGTGGTCGAACAGGTACACCTTGCGGTCGAAGATCTGCACGCCGAAGGTGCTCGAGAGCCAGCGCTCGATCGGGTCGATCTCGATCGCGGCCCAGGTGCCGAGCGCGCCGCCCAGGAGCCCCCCGAGGAGCGCGTCCCAGAAGGCGATCATCAGGAAGAGCTGCAGCACGCCGCGCGGCGTCCCGCCCAGGGCCGTGAGGATGCCGATGTCGCGGCGCTTCTCGGTCACCATCATCGAGAGGATGGCGAAGATCGTGAAGCCGGCCACGACCAGCACCAGGCTCAGCATGATGCCCATGAGCACGCGCTCGTTCTCGATCGCGCCCAGCAGGTTGCCGCGGAACTGCTCCCAGGTGCGCACCTCGTAGGCGCCCTCCTCGATGCCGGCGATGAGCCCGCGTTCCCCCAGGCGCTCGCGCAGCTCGGCCTCGACCGCGCGCGCGTCGCGCTCGTAGTCCGCCAGGCGCACGAGGATCTGCGTGTACTCGCGCGTGTGCCCGAGGAAGTCGGCCAGCACGCGCCGGTCGAGGTACATGCGCCGGAGATCGGTCTCGTTGTCGCGCGTGCGGAACGTGCCCGTGACGGCGAACGAGAGGTTGCTCTGGCGCCACTCGCCGTCGGCGGGATCGCGCACGATCGTGCCCACCTCGAGCACGTCGCCCGCGTCGAGGCCGAGCTCGTTGAAGAGCTGGTCGCCGACCAGGATGCCCGCGCGCGGCCGGCCGGGTCGGTTCTGCGGCGGCGGGGCGAAGGGGAAGAGCGGGTTCACCGGCGCCGAGGTCCAGTGCCGGCCCGCGCCCGGATCGCCGACCAGGCTGCGCAGGAAGGCGCTGGCGCCGAGCTCGTCGTCGTAGCGGCGCAGCGCCAGCACCCCGCCGACCTGCGCCAGGGCCACGCGCTCGCACAGCTCGGACAGGCGCTCGAAGCCTTGCACGTCCACGCCCACGAGCTGCACCACGATCATGCCGCTGCCGCTGGCGTTGGCGTCGGCCAGCAGGCGCTCGTAGCGCTGGCCGCGCTCCTTCTGGGTGATGATCCCGCCCCACACGAGCTGCGGGCAAGCCGCGGCCACGCGCGCGTCCTCGGCCAGCACGGCCAGGATCGGCCCGGGGAGCCGGCCCACCGTCGGCGGCGTCTCCGGCCCGCCGCGCGTGCGCTCGCCCTGGTAGGGGTTCAGGATGAGGTCGGAGAGCGTGCCCCGCACCGTGCGCCGGCTCTCCTCGAGGAAGCCGGTCATGATCGAGAGGATCAGGATCAGCGCCCCGACCGCGACCAGGATCCCGACGATCCCGATCAGGTTCGTCGGGCGGCTGATCAGGTAGCGCCAGCTCAAGAACGAGCGGTACACGGCGCTAGTAGAGCCCCGGCGCCCTGCGGAAGCGAGGCCGAAGGGCCGAGCCCGGCGCCCGGTCCTCGCGCTCCGGCGCGAGGACGCTTTGCGGGCGCCGTGGGGCCGTGCACCGGGCAAGCCGCCGTGCACACACAACCCGGTTCCATGAATGCGCGGCCGTGACTCCCATAGCGCGATCAGCTCTCCAGGGACGAGGCGTTCGCATGCGAGCCCCGAGGATCGCTGCTAACCGACCGTCGGAGTCCCGAAAGCCTCCGCAGACGGGATGCCCTCGGGATGGATCGTCCGCGTCGGCCGCAGCGTGGGGAACAGCAAGACGTCGCGGATCGAGCTCTGATTGGCGAGAACCATGGCCAGGCGGTCCATGCCGATGCCGAGGCCGCCGGCGGGCGGCATGCCGTACTCGAGCGCCTGCACGTAGTCGACGTCGACCTCGCCGGGCGCCTCGGGGTCCTTGCTCGCGACCTGCTCCTCGAAGCGGCGCTCCTGCTCGCCGGGGTCGTTGAGCTCGCTGAAGGCGTTGGCGAGCTCCATGCCGCCGAGGTAGAGCTCGAAGCGCTCGGTGTAGCGCGGATCGGCCGGGTCGCACTTGGCGAGCGGCGAGATCGGGGTCGGGAAGTGCGTGACGAACACGGGCCCCTCGAGCAGCGGCTCGACCGTGCGGTCGAAGACCTCGGTGGCGAGCTTCCAGTGCAGCGCCTCGGGCGGCGTGCCGGGCGCGGCCGTGACGCCGAGCTCGCGCGCGCGCCGCGCCACGGCGGCCGGGTCGAGGATGTCGCAGCCGCCGTTGGCCTCGCGGAAGAGCTCGTCGTAGCGCCGGCGCGGGAAGGGCGCGGCGAGGTCGTAGGGCTTGCCGCGGAACTCCACGCGCGTCGTGCCCTTGAGCTCGCGCGCCAGGTGCTCGAGCAGGGTCTCGGTCAGCTCCAGCATGTGCCGGTAGTCGCCCTGCGCCTGGTAGAGCTCGAGCATCGTGAACTCGGGGTTGTGGCGCGTCGAGATACCCTCGTTGCGGAAGTTGCGCGAGACCTCGAACACGCGCTCGAGCCCGCCCACGATCAGGCGCTTCAGGTACAGCTCGGGCGCGATGCGCAGGTAGAAGTCCGCGTCGAGCGCGTTGTGGTGCGTCACGAACGGGCGCGCGGCGGCGCCGCCGGCGACGGGGTGCAGCGTGGGCGTCTCGACCTCGAGGAAGCCGCGCGCCTCGAGGAAGCGGCGCGTGAGCGAGAGCATGCGGCTGCGCAGCACGAACACCTCGCGCACGCCCTCCGAGGCCCACAGGTCCACGTAGCGGCGGCGGTAGCGCTGCTCGACGTCCACCAGGCCGTGCCACTTCTCGGGCGGCGAGGCGAGCGCCTTGGCGAGCAGCGTCACCTCCGTGGCCCACACGGTGAGCTCGCCCTTCTGCGTGCGCCCGACCTCGCCCGTGACGCCGACCAGGTCGCCGCCGTCGAGGAGCTTGCGCCGCGGCCACCAGGCCTCCAGGCGCTCGCGGGCGAAGCCGACCTGGATCCTGCCGGTGCGGTCCTGCACGGGCGCGAAGATGAGCTTGCCGAAGTCGCGCAGGCCGAGCAGGCGCCCGGCGATCGTGGCGCGCGTGCCCACGCGCGGGCCGGGCTCGGCCGCCGTGCCGCCGCCGGCGTGCAGGGCCGCGATGGGCTCGCCCTCGACCCCGCGCGCGGGATACGGATCGAGGCCGGCGGCGCGCAGCTCGGCCAGCTTGGCCAGGCGATCGGGGTGGACGAGATCGGTCATGCCCGGGCCGAGGCGCGCGTCTAGCGCGCGCCGGAGCGCGCGGAGAGGTCGAAGAGGAGGCGCGCGCGGGGGGTGGTGGAGGATAGGGGAGTCGAACCCCTGACCTCTACAATGCCATTGTAGCGCTCTACCAGCTGAGCTAATCCCCCGGAGGGTCCGCGCGGGATCGGCTCCCGAGCGGGGCGGAGAGGATGCCGAGCGTGGCGCGCGAGGTCAAGCGCGGGCCGCGTGGCCAGGCCGAGCGGCGCTCTCTATCCTGTTCCGCTCGATGAAGAACGCCTACGAGCCCGCCGAGATCGAGCCGCGCTGGCAGCGGACCTGGGAGGAGCAGGGGCTCCACCGCGCCCGGAACCCGGGCGACCCCGACTTCGATCCGGCGCAGCCCAAGTACTACGTGCTCGACATGTTCCCGTACCCCTCGGGGGCGGGCCTGCACGTCGGCCACCCGATCGGCTACATCGGCAGCGACATCGTCGCGCGCCGGAAGCGCATGGAGGGCGCCAACGTCCTCCACCCCATGGGCTACGACGCCTTCGGGCTCCCGGCCGAGCAGTACGCCATCCAGACCGGCCAGCACCCGGCCGAGACCACGCGCAAGAACATCGAGACCTTCCGGCGCCAGCTGAAGAAGCTGGGCCTCTCCTTCGACTGGACGCGCGAGCTCGACACGAGCGACCCGCGCTACTACCGCTGGACGCAGTGGATCTTCGCGCGCCTGTTCGACCGCGGGCTCGCCTACCAGGCCGAGGTGCCGGTGTGGTGGTGCGAGGAGCTGAAGACCGTGCTCTCGAACGAGGAAGTGATCAACGGGCGCTCGGAGCGCGGCGGGCACCCGTGCGTCAAGCGCCCGCTGAAGCAGTGGATGCTGCGCATCACGGCCTACGCCGAGCGCCTGCTCGACGACCTCGAGGAGCTCGACTGGCCCGAGCACGTCAAGGCCATGCAGCGCGAGTGGATCGGCAAGTCCGAGGGCGCCGAGGTCGACTTCCCGGTCGAGGGCACGGCGGACGGGATCACCGTCTTCACCACGCGCCCCGACACGCTCTACGGCGCCACGTTCCTCGTGCTGGCGCCCGAGCACGTGCTCGTGCGCCGCCTCGCGAGCGTCGCCCAGCGCCCCGCGGTCGAGGACTACGTGCGCGCCGCGGCCAACAAGAGCGACCTCGAGCGCACCGACCTCGCCAAGGAGAAGAGCGGCGTCTTCACGGGCGCCTACGCGCACAACCCCGCCTACGAGCCCGGCCACCCGCGCGCGCGCATCCCGATCTGGATCGCCGACTACGTGCTCGTGGGCTACGGCACGGGCGCCATCATGGCCGTGCCCGGCCAGGACGGCCGTGACTGGGAGTTCGCCGAGCGCTTCGAGCTCCCCATCCTGCGCACCGTGCAGCCGCCGGCCGGCCACGAAGGCCCGTTCCTCGAGGACGGCCCGGCCGTGAACAGCCCGCGCTGGGACGGAAAGCACGTGGCCGAGGCCAAGCGCGCGGCCATCGCCTGGCTGGAGGGCGCGAAGCAGGGCCGCGCGCGCACGACCTACAAGCTGCGCGACTGGCTCTTCTCGCGCCAGCGCTACTGGGGCGAGCCCTTCCCCGTGCTGCACCACGCCGACGGGCGCGTGACGCGCGTTCCTGATGGAGACCTGCCGGTCGAGCTGCCGGCCATGACCGACTTCACGCCCTCGGCCGACGGCTCGCCGCCCCTGGCGCGCGCCAAGGAGTGGCTGGAGACGAAAGACCCCGCGAGCGGCAAGCCCGCGCGGCGCGACACGAACACGATGCCCGGCTGGGCCGGCTCGTGCTGGTACTACCTGCGCTTCATGGACGTGGCGAACGAGGGCGCGCCCTTCGCGCCCGAGGCGCAGGCCTACTGGGGCAACGTCGACCTCTACATCGGCGGCGTCGAGCACGCCGTGCTGCACCTCCTCTACGCGCGCTTCTGGCACAAGGTGCTGTTCGACGCCGGCCTGGTCACGACCCGGGAGCCGTTCCAGCGCCTCTTCAACCAGGGCCTGCTGACGGCCTTCGCCTACAAGCACCCCAGCGGCCGGCTCGTGCCCGCGGACGAGGTGGTCGAGAGCGCGAAGAAGGAGCACGGCCCCGGCGGTGACGTCGTGCGCGAATCGGTCGAGGCGCGCGACAAGGAAGGCGTGCTGCTCGAGAAGGTCATCGCCAAGATGTCGAAGTCGCTGAAGAACGTCGTCAACCCCGACGACGTGATCGGCGAGTTCGGCGTCGACACCTTCCGCGTCTACGAGATGTTCATGGGTCCGCTGGGCGAGTCGAAGCCCTGGAACCCGCGCGACGTGGCCGGCTCGCGGCGCTTCCTCGACCGCGTGTGGCGCCTGCTCGTCGACGAGGACGGCCCGCCCGCGCGCCCCGATCTCGCCCGCGAGGCTCTCGCCCGCGACGCCGCGCCCGCGGGCGAGGCGCTCGAGCTCGAGCGCTTCCTGAACCGCGCGCTGAAGCGCGTGGACGACTCCTTCCAGGGCTTCAACTTCAACACGGGCATCGCCGCGCTGATGGAGTTCGTCAACGAGGCCACCAAGCGCCGCGCGGCCCTGACGCGCTCCCAGGCCGAGCGCTTCCTGTGCGCCCTTGCGCCCTTCGCGCCGCACCTCTCCGAGGAGCTGTGGTCGCGCCTGGGCCAGCGCGGCTCGGTCACGCGCGCCCCCTGGCCCGTGGCCGAGGCGCGCTACCTCGTCGACGACGAGATCGAGTACGTCGTGCAGGTCAACGGCAAGCTGCGCGCGAAGGTGCGCGCGCCCAAGGACGCCGACCGCGCCGCGGTCGAGGCCCTGGGGCGCTCGGCCGCGGCGGCCGAGCTCGACGGCAAGACGGTCAAGAAGACCGTGGTCGTGCCCGGACGGCTGGTGAACTTCGTCGTGGGCTGAGCGCCGCGGCCCGCGGCCGCGGCGCGCGGCGCCGGACTAGAAGCCCTGGACCTGCTTCGCCTTGCCGTAGATCCACCAGGTCACGCCGAAGCCGACCACGAGGATGCCCGGCAGGACCGCGTGCAGCGGCAGGTCGGCCACCTTGCCCACCTGGTCGGGGAGCAGCATCAGCAGCAGCAGCGGCACCGACATGTAGGTGTTGTGCTTCGAGCGCAGGCCGGCGACCGCGGGGTCGGCCGGGTCCGGCGTCTTGCCGTCGCGGACGGCGGTGATGATGCGCTTCTGCGCCGGCCAGATGCGCATCCACACGTTGGCGGCCATGGCCGTTCCGAACAGCGCGCCCACGTGGATGTAGGCCGCGCGCTGCGAGAAGTGGAACACCTCGAGCAGCGCCATGCCGAAGCCGACCGCGCACAGGCCCCACAGCACGACGGCCACGTTGTGCTGCTTGCCCAGGGCCTTGAAGAGCAGGTCGTAGACCATGAACCCCACGAACAGCCCGAGGAATCCCGGCAGCCAGGTCATGGCCGTGACCGCCATCTGGCCCTCGACCAGGTTGCTGCCGCTGTAGCCGTGGTAATAGACCATGAACAGCAGGAACAGGCCGCTCAGCCAGGTCCAGGCCGCGCCCCAGCGGAACCAGAAGAGCGCGCGCGGCATGAGCTGCGGCACGACCTTCTTCTTCGTCTCGCCGTCCATGGTGGGGGCGAAGGGCGCGTTGACGAAGTTGAAGAAGTAGAGGTGACCGATCCAGATCACGCCGGCCACGATGTGGAGCCAGCGGATGACGAGTTCCGCGTATTGCATGGGTTCGCGAATCGGGGATGGAGTCGCCTCGCTGCGCGAGCGCGGCGCCGGAAAGGGCGACGATGGCACACCGGCCCCGGCCAAGTCAACCGGCGCCGGGGGCGGCCTGCGTTCACTTGCCGGCCAGGCGGAAGACGACGCCGCTCGAGCGCCCGGCCGTGACGGTCGCGCTGCCGCGCGTCTCGCCCAGGCGCTCGTGCACGACCTCGACCACGTACTCGCCGGGCGGCACGTCGGCGATGCGGAAGCGGCCCGCGCCGTCGCTGACGGCGAACCAGGGGTGCTCCTCGACGAACACGGCCGCCCCCATCCATGGATGGATGTCGCATTTGAAGGGGACGGGCCGCTCGGCCTTCTCGAAGCGGAACTCGATGGGCGCCTGGGCGGCGCCCATGCTCTTGTTGAGCTCGGGGTTGCGCTTCGCGCGCGCGTGCACGTTGTGCGCGGTCGGATCGCCGTTCGTGACCTGCAGCGTCTGGCCCACGCGCAGCGCCAGGACGCGCGGCACGTACATGCAGCCCTTCTGCTCGAGCGTGACCACGTCCGCGCTCGGCGCCGGGATGCGGGCCGCATCGAAGCCGGACTTCAGGTACACGTAGGCGCCGGCGAGCTTGCCGTCCGCGACGACGACCTCGTTCGCGCGCTGGTCGACGTCGGGGTGGTCGCGGCAGCCGGAGGTCTGCGCCGCGCCCAGCGTGAAGCGCTCGGGCGCCGTGCCCGTGAACAGGATCTCGCCGTGCAGCGCGCCGAGCTCGGCCGAATCGTAGGGCTCCTCGCCCGAGCTCTCGGCCTTGGCCACGGCGCGGCGCGTGCCGCCCGCGGAGGCGGGCTCGGCCGACGAGGATTCCGGCGCGGTCTCGGGAGCGCTCGCAGCGGGCTCGTCGCCGCCGCAGGCCGAGACCGAGGCGAGGACGAGCAGCGAGGCGGAGAGCACGCTGGAGCGGAGCGCGGCTTGGGCTACCATGCGCCGCATTCTACGTCCGCCGCGCGTCCGGTTCCTCCGGCGCGCGCCGTCCTCCCCAGCGCATGCCGAACGACAAACGCGTGCTCGTCACCGGCGCCAGCCGCGGCATCGGCCGCGCCATCGCCGAGGAGCTCTCCGCCGCCGGGCACCCGATCGTGGTGCACTACCACCGCAACGAGGGCGCGGCGCGCCAGGTGGTCGAGGGCATCCGCGCGCGCGGCGGCGCGGCCGAGGCCTTCGCGGCCGACGTCGGCGATCCGGCCACGGGCGCGCGCCTGGCGGCCGAGGTCGAGGCGCGCGGAGCCTTCTGGGGCGTCGTGCTCAACGCGGGCGTCACGGCCGACGCGCCCCTGGCGGGCATGCCGCTCGAGCAGTGGCAGCGCGTCCTGCGCACGAACCTGGACGCGTTCCACAACGTGCTGGCACCGCTCGTCCTGCCCATGACGCGCCTGCGCGCGGGCGGGCGCATCGTCACGATCTCCTCCATCGCCGGACGGCGCGGCAACCGCGGGCAGACCAACTACTCGGCCTCCAAGGCCGGGCTCATCGGGGCGACGCAGTCGCTCGCGCTCGAGCTCGCCAAGCGCGGCATCACCGTGAACTGCGTGGCGCCGGGCCTGGTCGAGACCGACATGGTGGCCGGGCTGCCGCGCGAGGAGTACGAGCGCATGATCCCGCTCGGCCGCTTCGCGCGCCCCGAGGAGGTGGCCGGCCTGGTGGGCTACCTCTTCTCCGAGCGCGCGGGCTACGTCACCGGCCAGGTGCTCGGCATCGACGGCGGGCTCTCCTGCTGAGCGGCCGAGCCGCAAGCTCGGCCGCGAAGGATCGAGCTACTTCCCCTGGCCCTTGGCCTTCTTCTTGGCCTTGAGCTCCTCGATCTTCGCCTTCTTGAGCGCCGCCCGCTCGGCCGCGTCGGTCGGGGCCTCGGCGCCGAGCTTCTTCAGGGCCGCGGCCTTGCCGCCGCCCTTGGCGCCCGCTGCCTGGGCGGCCGCGGCCTTGCCCGCGGCCGAGAGCTCGACGGCCGGCAGGCGCGCCCCCTCGGGCGCGGCGCGCATCAGGTAGGCCAGCGCGCGCGTGACGTCCTGGCCGAGCGCGCTGTCGGACGAGTCCTCCAGGCTCTGCAGGAGGACGCGCACGCCGGTGCCGCGCTTGTCGGCCGCGAACAGCGCCAGGGCGAAGGCGCGCACCTCGCTCGGCTCGACCGGCCCGGCCTGCAGGCGCGCGTTCCACAGCTCGGGGGCCGCGTTGGCGATGGCCGCGTAGCCCGTGAGCCTGCCGCGCAGGACCGCGATGGAGCGGTAGAAGGCGAGCACGACGTCCTCGCCCGCGGCGGGATCGAGGCGCGCGACCTCGTCGAGCTTCCGCGCGAGCTCGTCGGGATCCTCGCGCAGCTGGTAGCTCGTCAGCGCGTACAGCCGCGCCGTGTCGCCCGCCGGCGCCACGCGCTGCAACGCCTCGAGCGTCTCCAGCGCCTCCGACCAGCGCTCGGCCGCGAGCTCGGCCTCGGCGCAGGCGCGCCACACGTCGGGATCGGCCGGGTCGGCCAGGCGCTCGGCGCGCGCGAAGCGCACGGCGCGCTCGGGCGTGTAGCGCTCGAGCGCCGACGTCCAGCGCCGCGTCTCGCCCGCGCGCAGGACCTCGATCGGACGGCCCCCGGTCCGGTTGCGGAAGCGCTGCAGGCGCTCGGCCGCGCGGCTGCGGTCGACGCCGCTGGCCTCGTCCGCCGCGGGCGCGACCACCGGAGTCGCGCCCGATTCCTCCTCGTCGCCGCTCGTCGTGATGCGGGCCACGGCCGGGCTCTCGAAGGCGCGCGTGAAGAGCTCGCGCACCGGAGCCGGGTCGGCCGGCCGCTCGGCCTCGAGCGCCTCGACCTCGCTCCACCAGCGCGCCTCGCTGATCTCGCCCGCCGCGCGCGCCGCGCGCAGCACCTCGAGGTAGTCGAGCAGCGCGTCGGCGCCGACCGGCGCGGGGTGGCTCGAGAAGAGCTTGCCGTAGAGCTGGATGGCGCGCGTGCGCCGGCCGTCGACGGACTCGAGGCGCGCCAGCGCGGCGAGGTCGTCGGGGTCGAGCGGCGTGCGCTCGAGCTCGCGCTCCAGGATGCGCACGGCGGCGTCGCGCTGGTCGCTGGCGAGCAGGGTCGCGACCTGCAGCGGCACCAGCGCGGGCTCGTCGCGCTCGGCGCTGCCGCTGGCCGTGAGCCAGCCGATCTCGAAGGGCTCGGCCGCGCGCGCGCGCGCCTGCGGGCTGCCCGGGAGCGCGCGCGCGAGCTCGGCGCGCAGCCACCAGGCGGCCGCGAGCCCGGGGGCGCTCGCCAGCGCCGGCTCGAGCGCACGCGCGGCGCCCGGCCCGTCGCCGAGCGCCCGGCGGGCGCCGGCCGCGAGCACGCACGCCCAGGGCTCCGCGCGCGTCGCCTCAGGCCACTCGGCCAGGCGCGCCAGCGCCCAGGCCGACCAGGGCGCCACGTCGCTCGCCAGGAGGGTGACCTCGAGCGTGCCCGGCGGGAGCGCCGCCAGGCCGGGAGAGAGCGTGGGCAGCTCGAACGGCGCGCCACCGTCGATCCCCGGCAGCGGCTCGGTCTCGCCGGCGCGCGCGCGCACCGCGGAGAGACAAGCGGCCGCGAGCTCGCGCCGCGGCGAGCGCCCGTCGCAGGGCGAGCGCCCCAGAGAGTCGGCCGCGCGCTCGGGCTCGTCCTCCAGCAGGAAGAGCAGCGCCTTCGCGGCCGGATCGGCGGCGAGCGCGGTCGAGAGCAGGAAGCCCGCCTCGCGCGCGACCTCGCCCTGGTCGCCGCGGTCGAAGGCGATCAGCAGGCGGCCGAGGTCGGCCGGGCCGGGCTCGAGCAGCGCGCTGGCGCGCTCCAGGTCCTCGTCCACGACCGTGTTCGTGCGGGCGATCAGGCGCCGGGCGGCCGAGCGCAGGAGCACGGGGCCGAGCTGCGGGCCGGGCTGGGTGAGCAGCCACTCGCACAGCGCCTCGCATTCCTGTGCGCGGCCGGCCTCGAGCAGGAGGTCGAGCGCGCCCGGGAGCTCGGGATCGACGGGCGCACCGCTCTCGAGCACGCGCTCGATCGCCGTGGAGAGCGGTTGCTCGCCGGCCTCGAGACCGGCGCGCACGACCAGCGCGGCCGCGCCGCGCAGGGCCGGGCTCCCGTCCGCGAGCTGCGCCAGGGCGCCGTGGGCCTCGGCCGGGCTGCCTTCCTCGAGCAGCAGCCGCGCGGCGCGCACGATCAGCTCGGGCGGCTGGCTGCGCAGCGTGGCGCCGCGCACGGCGGCGAGCGCCGCCCCGCGCTCGCCGCGCGCGAGCAGGCTGTCCAGCACCTCGGGCAGCGAGGCCAGGGGATCGAGCTTCATCCAGCGCACGCGGTCGGCGGGCAGGAAGGCCTCGTCGGGCACCTGGCGCAGGCGCGCCGAGGCCTCGAGCCGCGGCCAGCCGCGCTCGATCAGCTCGAGCGAGGCCGAGATCGCGGTCGGATAGTCGCCCACGCGGTAGGCGGCCTTGGAGGCGACCTCGAGCGCCGGCCCGAGGCCGGGGAACTTCGCCAGCACGGCCTCGGCGTCCTCCAGGGCGGGCCCGAACTCCTCCTGGGCGAGCTCGTTCTCGGCGCGCGCGACGTAGGCGAACACGCCCGTCGTGACGCGCGAGCCCAGCCCCTTGCGGCCGCGCTCGCGCCAGCGCGGCTCGATCTCCTCGGCGCGCTCGGGCGAGAAGCGCAGCGCGTGCGTGAGGCTGACCTCGGCCTCGGCGCCCTCGCCCTGCTCCTCCTGCAGCGTGCCCAGGCGCAGCCAGGCCTCGCCCACGGCGCGGCGCAGCTCGCCCTCGGGCTCGAGCGGCGCCTCCTTGGTGGCGAGCAGAAGGCAGTAGCGCTCCTGCGCCGGCTGCCGCGCGACGCGCGCGAGCTCGCCCAGGGCCAGCCACACGCGCACGTGGATGTCGTGGGCGCGCGGCGGCGCCGCGCTGACGGCCGACAGGAAGGCCTCGGCTTCCTTGTGCTTCTTCTCGCGCAGATTGGCGAGCCCGAGCCAGAAGCGCGCCACGAGCTCGTTCTCCTTGTTGCGTGCGCTGCGCACGAGCAGCTCGCCCGCGCCCACGCGCAGCTCGCTCCACAGGCCGAGGCGCTCGAGCAGCGTGCACCACTCCTGCAGCTCGTCGCGCAGCGCGTTGCTGGGCAGGGCGCGCGGATCGAGCACGGTCTTCTCGCGCTTGCCGAGCTCGCGCACCAGGGCGCGCGCGCGCTCGTCGCGGCCCAGGCTGACCAGGGTCGAGGCCGTGCGCGCCAGGATCGGCATGGGCGCGTTGAGCTGCGTCAGCGCCAGCGCGGCCAGGCCCAGGTCCACGACCTCGCGCCCGGCGCCGCCGCGCAGGAGCAGGTCCTGCAGCCCGGCCACGGCGTCGACCGTGAGGCCGCGCTCGAGGCTGGCCACGAAGGCCGAGCGCGCCGCCTCGAGGTGCTCGGCCGCCTGGTGCACGAGCTCGCTCGCCAGGCGCCGGTCCGCGTCCAGGCGGAAGTATCCGCCCAGCTCGTCCAGGGCGGCCCGGCTCACGTCGGGCTCGGCCGCGAACACGGCCGCGCGCTGGGCGAGCTGGAGCGCGGCGGCCGCGTCCTCGGGCGCGAGCTCGGAGCGCGCCAGGCGCTCGAGCTCGGCCAGCGGCTCGTCCGCCAGGGCCACGCGCGCGCGCCCGAGGTAGCCCTGGGCGCGGTCGCCATCGAGGGCGGCGAGGGCGGTTCCGTACTCGAGGGCCGCGCCCGGGTCGTCGAGCCACAGCGCGATCTCGCAGGCCAGCGCCAGGGTCTCGACCTCGGGCCCCGAGCTCGCGAGCCGGCGCTGGCAGTCGTAGAGCGCGAGGTCGGGCAGGCCGCGCGTGCGGTAGACCTGCGCGCGCTGCGTCAGCACCTCGGCCAGCAGGGCCTTGGTCTCGGCGTCGGCCGGGTCGGCACGCTCGAGGAGCTTCAGCGCCTCGTCCAGGTCGCGCTGCGCGCCGGTGAGATCCTTCTGCTTGCCCGCCAGGTGGACGCGCGCCGAGTCCAGGAGCTCGGCCGGCGAGACCTCGCGCCCGCGCAGCGTCATCCACAGGACGCCCCCCAGCGAGAGGGCGGCGAGCGGCGGCAGGATCCAGCGCAGGCGCAGCATGGTGGCGTCACCCCTATCACGGCTCCGGTCACGCTTCCGGCTGCGGGCCCGGGCCCGGCCGCGAGCCGCGCGCGATGGGGAACGACAGGAGAGCGTACTTCCTCATCTTGTTGAAGAGCGTGGTGCGGTCGATGCCCAGGGCGCGCGCCGCGGCCGAGCGCTGACCGCCGTGGAGCTCGAGCGCGCGCCGGAGCAGCCAGCGCTCGGGCGCCTCCAGGGCGCGTTTCAGCTCGAGCGGAGGCTCGCCCTCCCAACCGGGGAAGCCGGCCGTGGTTCCGGTCGGTCCGGGGGGAGTCCCCGGCAAGGAATCGGCGCGCGCGGCGGGCTCGCGTCCCTCGGGCCGGTTCGCGGGCTCGGGTCCACGACCCTCGGGTCCGCGACCCTCGGGGCCACGCCCCTCGGGCCACAGGTCGGCCGGCTCGAGCACGGGGCGCGTGCACACGAGCACGGCGCGCTCGAGCGTGTTCTCGAGCTCGCGCACGTTGCCCGGCCAGGCGTGCGTGCACAGCGAGGCCAGGGCCGCGTCCGAGAGCCCGCGCACGGGCCGCCCGTGGCGGCGCGCGTAGGAGGCGCAGAAGCGCTGCGCCAGCAGGGGCACGTCGCCCACGCGCTCGCGCAGGGGCGGCACCTCCACCGGGACCACGTGGATGCGATAGAAGAGGTCGGGGCGGAAGCGCCCGGCCGCGACCTCGCGCGCCAGGTCGACGTTGGTGGCCGCGATCACGCGCGCGTCGTTCGTGCGCGTGCGCGCGTCGCCCACGCGCTCGTAGCGCCCCTCCTCGAGGATGCGCAGGAGCTTCACCTGCAGCTCGGGTGTGGCCGTGCCGATCTCGTCCAGGAGGATCGTGCCGCCCTGGGCCTGCTCGAACTTGCCCGGGCGGTCGCGCACCGCGCCGGTGAAGGCGCCGCGCACGTGCCCGAAGAGCTCGCTCTCGAGCAGCGCGGCCGGCAGCGCGCCGCAGTTCACCTCGATGAACGGGCCGCGCGCGCGCGCGCTGTGGTCGTGCACGGCGTGGGCGAGCTGGGTCTTGCCCGTGCCGCTCTCGCCCGAGAGCAAGAGCGTCGCCTGCGAGTCGGCCACCGCCGCCAGCGTGGCGAAGATGCGGCGCATGCGCGGGTCGGTGGAGGAGAGCGTGCCGAAGTCGTGGCGCTCGGTGAGCTCGTCCTTCAGGCGCGCGTTCTCGAGGCGCAGCGTGTGGCTCTCGAGCGCGCGCCGCACGGAGCGCAGCACCTGCTCGTCCGACACGGGCCGCGCCAGCGTGTCGAAGGCGCCCAGCGCCAGCGGGTCGTCGCCGCCCATGCCGGCGAAGTCGTCGAACACGATCACGGGCGGCGACTCGGGCGCCGCGCGCACGGCGGCCAGGAGCTCCTCGGCCGCGAGGTGGATCTCGCCCAGCACGACCTCGCACGCCCCGGCGCGCACGCTGGAGAGCGCCTCGGCCGGGAGCTCGGTCAGGGCGACCTCGAAGCCCTCGTGCTCCAGGGTCTGGGCCAGGGAGCGCAGCGAGGCCGAGGGGTGATCGAGCAGGAGGACGCGGGGACGGCTCATCGGTGTCGCGTTTTTTCGACACCGTGTTGTCGGCCGGCGCGCCGGGGTCCCTGGAAGGACTCCCGCTTTGTCCCCTCCCCGGGCAAGCTCAGGCGAAGGGATCCTCGGGCTTGCCGGGGCGCCGGCGGCCGTCGCCCCCAGGCGCAGCGGGAGGCGGGGCGGGCGGGGCAGCGGGGGGCCGCAGGGCGAGGCGCACCTCGCAGCGCACGCGGCCGGGCGGCTCGGGCACGAGCTCGACCTCGCCGCCGGCCTCGCGCAGGACGCTCGCGCTGTGCTGCGCGGCGGCGACGCCCTCGGCGAGCTGCGCGTCGCCCTCGGCCGGGAACGGGCGCTCGAACAGCCCGGAGAGATCCTTCTCGTCCAGGCGCGAGCGCGGGAAGTCGAGCCCGATGCGCACGCCGCTCGCGCTCGGATCCCCGGCGACGCGCCCCGGCGCGCGCGTCGTGTCGACCACGGCGCGCACGAGGCCGTCGGGCCCGGCGCAGCGGCGAGCGAGCTCGACCAGGCCGGTCAGGCCCTCGACCAGCGTCGTGCGCTCGCGCTGCACGAAGACGCTCTCGGGGCAGCGGTACTGGTAGCGCGGCGCGCCCTCGCCCTGCAGGGCGGCGCTGGCGAGCAGCTCCTCGACCAGGTCGCCGAGGTCGACCCCGCCTGTGACCGGACCTGGGGCCGGGCTCGCGACGCGCTCGCCGACGCGCCGCACGGGCCGGCGCGCCGCGCCGGCCGCGCCGCCCGCGCCCTCGGGGGTGCGCCCCGGCGGTGGGGGCGGCTCGGCCAGGGCCGGAACGGGCGCCGGCCCGGGCAGGAGCGCGCGCAGCTGCTCCAGGTCGGGCGGCCAGGCGAGCCACTGCGCGCGCGGCAGCGCGAGCAGCGCGCGCGCGCGCGCCTCCTGGGCGTCCTCGGAGAGCAGGATCAGGCGCCAGCCGGGATGCCGCTCCAGAAAGCGGCGCACGAAGCCGATGTCCTCGGCCGGCACACGGCCGGATTCCAGGATGAGCAATCCTTCGCGCGGTCGCTGGGCGAGCAGCTCCTCGAGGTCGCCCACCCCCATGGGCACCGGCGCTCCGCCCTCGTCCGCCAGCGCCGCCAGGGCCGCGAGCACGGCGCCCGTCTCCTTGGCCCGCCGGCCCGCCCCCAGGAGCAGCACGGAGCGCGCGTCGCGCCGATCTTCCCGCTCCGGGATGGCCGCCATGGGCGAGGCCCAGGATAGCCCGCGCGCGCGGCCCCACAAGGGCGCGCGAGCCGTGCGGGCGCGGCCGCCGGTTCCCGCGACGCCCGCGCATCGCCACAATGCCGGCTGAGCCCGCGCCGGCTCGCCCTCCGCATGGCTCGCCCCGTCACGCTCTCGATCGTGGTACCGGTCTTCAACGAGGCCGAGAGCCTGCCGGTGCTGTACGAGGAGCTGGCCGCGGCCCTGGGGGAGATGGGCGAGGAGGGCCAGCGGGCGGAGATCATCTTCGTCGACGACCGCTCGACCGACGGCAGCCTGGAGCGCCTGATCGAGCTCTACCGGCGCGACGCGCGCGTGTGCGTCGTGCGCTTCCGCCGCAACTACGGGCAGACCGCCGCCCTGGCGGCCGGCTTCGACGTGGCGCGCGGGCGCGTGATCGTCACCCTGGACGGCGACCTGCAGAACGACCCGGCCGACATCCCGCGCCTGCTGCACGAGCTCGAGCGCGGCTACGACATCGTCGCCGGCTGGCGCCGGAAGCGCCACGACGGCTTCGTGCTGCGGCGCTTGCCATCGCTGGCCGCCAACCGTCTCATCGCCTGGGTGACGGGCGTCGCCATCCACGACACCGGGTGCACGCTCAAGGCCTTCCGGCGCGAGCTCGTCAAGGGCATGGTCATCTACGCCGAGCAGCACCGCTTCCTGCCCGTGCTCTCGGCCGGCAGCGGCGCGCGCATCAGCGAGATCGTCGTCAACCACCGCCCGCGCCGCTTCGGGCACAGCAAGTACGGGCTCGGACGCGCCACGCGCGTCGTGCTCGACCTGGTGGCGGTCAAGTTCGTGTCGCAGTTCTCGCACCGCCCGATCCAGTACTTCGGCACGCTGTCCCTGCTCACGCTCGCGGGCGGGCTCGTGTTCGCGGCCGGCGCGCTGCTCACGATGGGCAGCTCGGGCACGCCCGGGGGCACGGACGG
>Ga0315910_10002039_pt1 | contig 18103 bp, 23 predicted proteins | sample EdamamesoilMG_FD_204470 | JGI IMG/M metagenome (GOLD analysis project Ga0315910, IMG submission 204470) | Garden soil microbial communities collected in Santa Monica, California, United States - Edamame soil | ecosystem: Environmental > Terrestrial > Soil > Garden | place: USA: California... | reverse complement strand
CGCAGCACGTCGAGCTCAGTCGCCGCTTCGGTGAACTCGAGATCCACGTGTTGCGCGAGTACGTGAATCCCGATCATCCGGAGCTCTATCGCATCTCGAACATCATCGAGAACGGCAAGCGCATCGGCATTCCCGATGCCGGCAACTACTGGCATACCGACCTCTCCTACACCGCGCTGCCGAGCCGCGGCTCGATCATGCACGCGCACAAGGTCCCGCATCGCGACGGCAAGCCGCTGGGGGACACGTCGTTCTGCAGCACCGCCGCGGCCTACGATGCCCTGCCCGGGGATCTGAAGCGCCGCATCGCCGGACTGCGGGCGGTACACCGCTTCTGGGATCGATACCTCGCCGAGCGCAAGAAAGCCGGCCAGCAGGTCGAGGTATCCGAGGAACGCCGCGCGCAGACACCCGACGTGGTCCATCCGCTGGTGCGCACGCATCCCATTTCCGGCCGCAAGGTGCTCTTCGTCAACGAGGGTTTCACCATTGCGGTCGTCGGCCTGCCCGAGGATGAATCGCGCGAACTGCTGCAGACGCTTTACGGATACGTCAGCCGCCCGGAAAACATCTACCGCCATTCCTGGAAAGTCGGCGACGTGGTCATGTGGGACAACTGGGCCACGCAGCACCGCCTGAACGTCGACTACCGGCCGGACGAACCGCGCTTCATGCAGCGCACCACCCTCGTGGGCTCGCAGGCGTTCTGAGATCGAAGTAGGGCCTTGATGTCCCCGCGAATCCGCGCCGGCGCAGCTGTCGCCAATGCGGGACGATGCGCGGGCCCGTCGGCCGCAAGCGTCAAATCCTGGCGGAACCAAAGGGAAAAAAACATGATCTCTCGATAGTGTTCAACGCACTAGCAAAGGAGATCCCATGAACGTCAAATTCGCGAGCGCATGTCTGGTGGCCGGCGCGCTGCTGCTGCCGGCTGCGGGTTTCAGTGCAGGCAACGAGAGCGGCAAATCTGCTGCCGAGCAATACGTCAACGATTCGCTCGTTACCGCCAAGGTCAAGGCCGAAATGGCCCGGCAAAAACCCTCGACACTCGTCGATTATTCCGTCCGGACAGACAAGGCCGGCGTCGTGGTGTTGAACGGCATCGCCAAGACCCAGGCCGACAAGGACAAAGCCGAATCGGTCGCGCGCAGCGTCGAGGGCGTGAAGACGGTCCACAACAACATCCAGCTCAAGACGGAGTAAGGAGCGGGCCGGGGCCGATCCCGGCCTCGCCGCCCGCGGCGCCGAAAAGTGGAGGCCGCGGGTGAAACGCTCAGCGGCAGGCTCTTACTGTAGGACGCGAAGCAGTCCGAATGGCGCACCGTCCGCGTGAAACGCGATCCGGCCCGCGCCATCTGCGCAGCACGCTAGGATCCGCGCATTTGCGGGATTTGGTGCGCTACCGAACGGTATGCACCGCGTATCGAGATTAGTCTCGGCAAGCCGTTACCTAGCCGGAAAGAGCGCATGCCGCAGGAAAAGGAAGCGGGCTGGCTGGCGCGGGAGCGCACGCCCGCCCTCGTGTTCGCTGCCCTTGCGGCCGCAGTCGCGTACTTCTGCTGGCTGCTGGTGGAACCGCTGCTGGCGCCGATCGCCTGCGCGCTCGCGCTGGCCGTCGTCGCGCTTCCGGCACACGCGTGGCTGATCCGGCGCCTCAAGTACCGGTCGCTTGTCGCCGCGCTCGCCATGCTGCTGGTGGCCATCGTGGTTCTTGTGCCGGCGACCTATGCCGTGCGCCAGATCTCCAAGGAAGCCGTCGCCGCCGCGACCCTGGTACAGGCCGCCGTCAAGGATGGCCGTTGGCACGGGTTCGTCGATCGCAATCCGCGTTTCTCGGCCGGCATCGATTGGCTCGATGGCAGGCTCGACCTCAAGGAACAGCTTGGCAAGCTGTCCGAGCACGTGCCGCTGGCGGCGCAGAGGATCATGTCGGGATCGCTGCGCTTCGCCGTCGGCATCGGTGTCGCGCTGTTCCTGCTGTTTTTCTTCCTGCGCGACCGGGAGAAAATGCTGCGCGCGATCGGCAGGCTGCTGCCGCTGTCGGCAGGCGAGTCCGCCAGAATGTTCACGCGGGTCAACGATACGGTCTACGCCATCATCTACGGCACGGTGGCGGTGGCGCTGGTGCAGGGTACGCTGGGGGGGCTGATGTTCTGGTGGCTGGATCTGCACGCGCCGCTGCTGTGGGGTTGTGCGATGGCCGTGATGTCGATCGTGCCCATGATCGGGACGGCGATCATTTGGGCACCCGCAGCGCTCTACCTGCTGCTGCAGGGCGATCCGGACAAGGCGCTGATCCTTGCCGCGTGGGGCTTCCTCGTCATCGGGCTCATCGACAACGTACTGAAGCCGGCCCTCGTCAAGGGGCGGCTGCACGCACATATCGTGCCGGTGTTTGTCTCGATCGTGGGCGGCCTGGCGGCGTTCGGCGCCGCGGGGGTGATCATCGGCCCGGTGATCCTGTCGCTCGCGCTTGCGCTCATCGACATCTGGCGTGACCGTGCGACGGATGCATCACACGTGAATTGAGTCTTCCGCGATATCTATGTGCGTCTCCGCACGGACTGGGCAGCGCGGACAAGACATAGTCCGGGTCTGATTGACGCGCACTTCCATTCTGGAGCCACCGATGAACACAGTACCGAGAGTTTTCCTGACCCTGTCCGCGCTGGCGTTTAGCACGCTCGCCGCAGCGCAGGTTACGTTCTACGAAAGGGATGGCTTCGAGGGCCAGTCGTTCACGACCAACAGGCAGGTCGCCAATTTCGAGCGCTTCGGCTTCAATGACCGTGCCTCGTCGGCAGTTGTCGCCGGCAACCGGTGGGAGATCTGCCAGGATGCCCGGTTCGAAGGCCGTTGCGTCGTCCTGCGCCCCGGCAGCTACGGGTCGCTGGCCGCGATGGGCTTGGACAACCGCATTTCATCGGTACGGGCGGTGCGCGCGGACGCGCGCATCGAAGACAGCCGCTACGCGCCGCTGCCGGCTGCCCCGCGCATCACCTTTTACAAGAACGAACGCTTTGCCGGGGAACAGTTCACGACCGAGAAGCAAGTACGCAACTTCGAGCGCTTCGGCTTCAACGACCGCGCGTCGTCGGTGGACGTGGTCGGCAATCGCTGGGAAGTCTGTGAAGACGCCAACTTCAGGGGCAAGTGCGCCGTCCTGCGCCCGGGCCGGTATCCGACGCTGACTTCGCTCGGCCTGGGCAACAACGTTTCATCGGCGCGCGTCGTCCCGGGCAACTCACGGATCGACGACAGCCGCTACGCGCCTGCGCCGGTCGCCGCACACGACGGCCGGGACTACCGCCGTCGCGGCGGCGAGCGTCTGTACCAAGCGAACGTGACCTCCTCGCACGCGGTGATCGCAACGGCCGACCAGCGATGCTGGGTCGAGCAGGAGCAGGTTCCCCAGGACCGGCGCGGCCTCAGCACTACCGGCGCGGTGGTCGGCGCGGTGGTCGGCGGCATCCTCGGGCACCAGATCAGCGATGGCAAGACCATCGCAACGGTCGGCGGCGCAGCCGCGGGCGGCGCGCTGGGCGCCAATGTCAACCGCATTGGCGGCCAGCAGCAGGCGCAAACGCGCGACGTGCAGAAGTGTGCGAGCGTGCCCAGCCAGACGCCGACGTACTGGGATGTGACCTACAACTTCCGCGGCCAGGACCATCGCGTCCAGATGGCTACGCAGCCCGGATCCACGGTGACGGTGAACGAGCGGGGCGAGCCGCGGGCCTAGTCAGCGAACACGCCAGCTCGGGCTGCCGCTCGCTCGAGACTGGCATACGAAATGGTCCGTGCGCTAGCGCACATACCCGGCGACCGAACTGACCTAGCCTGCGGGCCACCCGTATGGACCCCTTGTCCGTGGAACCCGCTCCGGCCAGGCTGCTTGTTGGGCTGGCGAAGTACCTCGCCGGCCGGGACGGCAGGCCGGCGCCTGACGCCCAGCCGGCGCCGCGCGCGCTGGAGCGAATCGGGCGCAGTGCCCAAGCCGCCTTCGACCAGGGTGTCGCGCTACTGGGCTTTGTCGGCGAAACAACCTTTGCATTGGCGCGCGGCGCGGCGCACCCAGCCCGCATGCGCTGGCGTCCGATCCTCTTCAACATCCGCAGTGCCGGCTTCGACGCGCTGCCCATCGTCGGCGTGCTCTCGTTCCTGCTGGGAATCGTGGTCGCCTACCAGGGCGCCGACACGCTCCGGCAATACGGCGCCAACCTGTATGTCGCCGACCTGGTCGGCCTTTCCATGGTGCGCGAGTTCGCGCCGCTGATCGTCGCCATCATCATCGCCGGCCGTTCGGGTTCGGCCTACGCGGCGCAGATCGGCACGATGGCGGTGACCGAGGAAATCGACGCCATGCGCACGCTCGGTATCGCGCCGCTCGAACTGCTGGTGCTGCCGAAGATCGTCGCGCTGATGGTCGCATTGCCGTTGCTGACCGTGTTCGCCGACGTGCTCGGCGTGGCCGGCGGCATGATCATGGCGAAGGCGCAACTGGGGGTCGGTTTCGCCGAATTCCTCGATCGCCTGGTGAAAGCGGTCAGCATCACGGCGTTCCTGATCGGCATCTGCAAGGCGCCGGTGTTCGCGGCCATCATCGCCGTGGTCGGCTGCTTCCAGGGTTTCCGCACCAAGGGCGGCGCCGACAGCGTCGGCCGCCAGACCACGCTCAGCGTCGTGCAGTCCATCTTCCTCGTCATTGTCGCCGATGCCTTGTTCTCGGTGGCGTTCAGCGCGCTGGATCTCTGACATGGCCAGCGCTCCCCAGGCACAGGAGGCCGTGATCAGTTTGCGCGGCATCACCACTCGCTTCGGCGAGCACGTCGTGCACGCGGGCCTCGACCTGGAAGTGCGCCGCTCCGAGATTTTCGCCCTCATCGGCGGCAGCGGTTCGGGCAAGTCCACGCTGCTGCGGGAGATGATCCTGCTGCAGCGCCCGGATGCGGGCTGCATCCGGGTCCTCGGCGCCGACCTGCAATCGCTCAGCGAGGACGACGCGCTTGCGCTGCGCCAGCGCTGGGGGGTGATGTTCCAGCACGGGGGCCTGTTCGGCGCCCTGACGGTGAAAGAGAACATCGGCCTGCCGCTGCGCGAGCACACCACGCTCGAGGACCCGGTGGTGGACCAGATTGCCGCCTGGAAGCTGGACATCGCGGGCCTCGCGCCCGAAGTTGGCGCCCAGTATCCGTCCGAACTGAGCGGCGGCATGATGAAGCGCGCCTCGCTCGCCCGCGCGCTCGTGCTCGACCCCGAACTGCTGTTCCTCGATGAGCCTACCGCCGGGCTCGACCCGGAAAGCGCCGGCGGCGTAGACGTGCTGGTGCGCAAGCTGCGCGACCAGTTCGGGCTGACCATCGTCATGGTCACGCACGACCTCGATCTCCTCTGGCAGGTGGCCGACCGGGCTGCGGTGCTCGCCGAAGGCAAGGTGCAGGGCATCGGCTCGATGTCCGAACTGGCTCGCATGGAGCACCCCGCGATCCGGAAGTTCTTCGACGGCCCGCGCGCCCGGGCGGCAAGCGACCTGGAGGCATCGCCATCGAGACCAAGGTGAACTACCCTCTGGTCGGGCTGTTCGTGCTCGTGCTCGGCGCGGTCCTCATCGCCATCGTGCTCTGGCTCGCGTCGGGCGGCGCCTTCCGGCAGAAGTTCGACCTCTACCTGGCCATCTCGGACGAATCGGTGGCCGGCCTCAATCTGAACGCACCCGTCAAGTACAACGGCGTCGACGTCGGGCAGGTGCGCGATATCCGGCTGGATCCGGCGAACCAGGAACGCGTGAACCTGCTGTTTGCCATCGAGCAAGGCACCCCGATCAAGGAGGACACGGTGGCGGTGCTGAAAATACAGGGCCTCACGGGCATCGCCTATGTTGAACTCAGCGGCGGCACGCGCGATTCGCCGCTGCTGCGCGCTACCGGCCAGAACCGATACCCCCTGATCCCCACCAAGCCTTCGCTCAGCGCGAGACTGGAAAACGTCCTGACGACCCTTTTGGCCAAGCTGGACAACACCTCAAGCAGTATCAACGCCATTCTCAGCGACGAGAACAAGGCGGCGTTCAGCAGCGCGCTCGCCGACATTGCGATCGTGTCGCGCACCGTCGCAGCGCGCAAGCAGAGCTTGGACGCAGGCATCGCCAGCGCAGCGCGCGCGGCCGAGCAGGCCGGTCCGGTGCTCGAGCGGATCGACCGTGCTGCCGCGTCGGTGGAAAAAATGGGCGTGGAAGTCGCCCGCACCAGCGCGAGCGCCGGAAAGACCGTGGACTCGGTAGGCGTCGACCTGACCCGCTTCACCTCCGAAACACTGCCAGAGCTGGAGCTCCTTGCTGGCGAGCTCAGCGCGCTATCGGCGTCGTTGCGGCGCCTGAGCGACCAGACCGAGCGCAATCCAGCCGGCTTCCTGTTCGGCCGCAAGGCAGTACATGCAGGGCCGGGCGAAGCAGCCAAAGGAGCATCCCAGCAATGAAGCGCCTGTGCGTGGTCGCGCTGCTGCTGCTGGCCGGCGGTTGCGATGTTCTGAAAACCAAATCGGCGGAGACGCCCTCTTTCTACTCTCTGAACAGCGAGCCGACGGTTGCGCTGCCAGCGTCCCGCGCCCCGGCGGCCGCGCCTACGCTGATCGTCAATCCGCCCCACGCGGCGGCGGGCTTCGACAGCCGGCGCATCATCTACCTGCGCCAGGCGCACAAGCTCGAGTACTTCGCCCACAGCGAATGGGTCGATACCCCGGCGCGCATGCTCGCGCCGCTGATCGTCGCCGGCCTCGAAAACCGCGGCCTCTTCCGCGCCGTGGTGCTGACGCCGAGCGCCGCAACCGGCGATCTGCGGCTCGACACCGAAATCATCCGACTGCAGCACGAGTTCGGCACCAAGCCGAGCAGCGTGCGCTTTACGCTGCATGCCTACCTCGTCGAGGTCAAGTCGCGGCGCGTGCTCGCCTGGCAGGAACTCGAAGCGATCGTTCCCTCGGAGAGCGACAACCCCTATGGCGGCGTGTTGGCGGCAAATCGCGCCGTGCAGGCGGTGCTTGAGCGCCTGGCGGCGTTCTGCACCGAGACGTTGGCAAAACCCCGCTAAATCAGCCGGGGCCTGTCTGGATCGGTGCCACGAAGCGCTACAGATTCCCCTTCCAGCCGTGCTCCACGCGCAGCCACGCCGCTTGCGCAGCCGGCCTGACGTCCTGCCAGGTCGGATCAAGTTCGCTTTTGCCCAGGTTATAGCTGGATCGCAGTGCCGGCTCCGCCTCTTCGAAGCTGCGGCCATCGTGCAGCACGCGGCCTTCCCAGCCGGCGCGAAAGCCCGGCGCGTAGTACTCGAAATTCCTGCCGGCCACGTAATACGGTTCCCGGATATAGGTTTCCCGCCAGAAGATTTCCTCGGCGGTCGGATTGACGGCTTCCGCGGCGCTCTTGCCAGCCAGGCCGCCCGCCACCGCACCCACGATGCCGCCGACGATGCCGCCAACCGGACCGCCTACCGCCAGTCCCGCCACCGCGCCGGCAACGCTCCCCGGGGCCGCGCCCGCCCCGGTTCCCAGCGGATGCGCGCCCGGCGTTCCGCTGATCGGATCGCGGTTCAGGTCTGCTTCGTTTGCGACTACTTTCCTTGTCACTGTTTCGGTCATCGTCGTTCTCCTGTTGGGACTACAAAGAAAATCAATGCATCAAGTGAAACCGCTCGCGGTCTGCGAGGATTTCCCAGATGGCTTCGCGCGAACTGGAGATGCTGCGGGCGAGCGACGGGTCGCGCTCGTCCAGCATGTCGAGAACTTTCATGACCAGCTCGTCGTAGGGCTTGCGCAGCGCGGCGAGGCTGGTTTTCTGCCCGCCACCGTAGTAGATGCGGAACGACTCCAGCAGCTCGTCCACCTGCTTGTTCAGCGAAATCTTGGCCAGGACGCCGATCGCGGCGGTTTCGCGCAGGCGCGCCCTGATCGCCGCCAGGTCCAGCGACGCCGCGACCGGCGCGAGAGTGGCAACTGGATCGTCCTGCTTGCGCGCAGGTGACTTGGCCACAGGCACCGGGACAGCCGGCGGGGCAGCTTTCGCCGGCGCGACAGTTGGAGGCGGCGGCGCAACCGCGGCTGGAAGCTCCGCCTCGGCCGGAGGCGAGGACACCGCCGGCGCGGCTTCGATATCGACAGTGATGGTCGATTGGGTTTCGGCAAGCGGTGTGTCGGCCACGGTAGAACCTGCAGGCAGCGGCTCGCCTCGCGGCGATTCATTCATCCCCGCGCACCCGGCGACCAGCACCAGCAGGGCGATCAACCGCTGCATGAAATACAGAGAGAAACCGATCAGGGCAGATTCACGAGATTCGGATACGGCGAGCGCAGCGGCGGAAGTATTTCGCCGCCTTCCCGCGCCTTCTCGTACCAGTGAATGGCAGCCTGGTAATCGCGCTTCACCGCCGAGTTTCCGCTGTCGTAAATCTCGCCTAGCTTGCGCTGCGCGGGCGGATGGCCGGCCTCGGCCGCTTCGAGGAAGGCGATGAAGGCGCCCGCGTCGTCCCCGCGCTGCTCCAGGACCACTCCGGCCGCGTGGCGAAGCCCCGGTGATTCCTGGGCCGCTGGTGTCTGCGCGTAAGCGATCTGTCCGCCCGACATCGCGGCGCCAGCGAGAAGCAATAGAGGGGCGAGCCTGGTCAGTTGCATCTGCAATCTCCGGTTTCCTGGGCCATCGTAGCCAGCCCGTGGACCGGTTTCAGTGCGTTGGCACACCCAGGTCGCCGGCCCGGCCGGTATTGACGTGCGTTGACGCACAGACCGCGGCGGCTTGCACCGCCCAAGCTTCCGTCGTACTTCAAAACAAGGATGTCTCCATGAACACGAAGCTCAGGATCGCGTTGGCGATTGGCACGCTCTCCCTCGCCACGCAGGCCGTGGCGCAGGTCACCTTCTACGAGAAAGAGGCGTTCCAGGGCCGCTCCTTCACGACGCAGCAGCGTGTTGGCAACTTCGAAAAACATGGCTTCAACGACCGCGCTTCTTCCGCGGTGGTCGTGGGCACGCGCTGGGAGGTCTGCGACGACACCCGCTTCCAGGGCAACTGCGCCATCCTTCGCCCGGGCCAGTATTCTTCGCTCGCCTCGCTGGGCCTGAACAACCGCGTTTCCTCGGCACGGGCGGTCAGGGCCAACGCGCGCCACGACGAGAGCCGCTACGCGCCGGCGCCGCCGGTTCCGCAAGTCACCTTCTACGAGCACGAAGGTTTTAACGGTCGGTCATTCACAACGGAGCGGGAGGTCGAGAACTTCAAGCGCGCCGGCTTCCAGAACATGGCGTCGTCCGTCGACGTCGTCGGCGATCGCTGGGAAGCCTGCGAGAACTTCGGCTACAGCGGACGCTGCGTCGTGCTGCGCCCGGGCCGCTATCCGTCGTTCCAGTCGATGGGCCTGAACGACCGCATTTCATCGGTCCGGCCGGTGGGCGGGCACGCACGCATCGAAGAACACCGCTACGCCCCCGCCCTCCCGGCGGAATCCAACGACAGACGCGACTACCGCCGCAGCAACTAGGATCCCACCATGGACCCAAAAAGCACACCGTTTACCGCGATCTATGCGCAGTGGCTGGAATCCTTCCGGGCGATGATCCTCTGGGATCGGCCGTCAGGGTCGTCCGCGGAATTGACGCCCAAGCAGGAGCAGGCCGCCGCCAACCAGGAATGGGAGGACGAGGGCGGCAGCATCAAGCCGCCGAAGGAAGCCAAGCCGGCGCTTGCGCCGACCCCCAAGATTCCGTTCTAAGCCGCCAGATAGCGCCGCTGCGCGGCGAAACTTTCCGTGGGTTTCTTCGTGAAGCCGGACTTCGCGAACTGGTGCAGGCCGCCGATCGCGTAGCGCACCAGCATGCCGGCATGTGCGTTCACTTCGGCGTCGGACGCTTTCGGGCCGTCGCCGGGAGCGCGCAGCGCCTGCTTCAGGGTTGATTCGATGCGATCGTAGAACTGGTTCATGCGCGCCTGCAGGCGCTCGTGCTCGCCGACCAGCGCGTCGCCGGTCATCACACGCACCATGCCGGGATTCTTCTCGGCGAAGGCGAGCAGCATCTCGATCAGCTTGTCGGCCTGCCTGCGGCCGTCGGCTTCGTCCTGGGCGATCTTGTTGGCGAGCGTGAACACCGAACTCTCGATGAACTCGATCAGACCCTCGTACATCTGCGCCTTGGAGGCGAAATGACGATAGAGCGCGGCCTCCGAGACATCCAGCTTCTCGGCGAGCGCTGCGGTCGTGATCTTCCCCCATTTCGGCTGCTCGAGCATCTCGGCCAGGGCCTTGAGAATCTCGAGCCGCCGCTCTCCCTTGACGCGCGGCATCGGCAAATTCTACGACTTAATGGGAGTGGCGGAACACAAGACGCGGCAGTTGCGTGACCGATTTGACGCGCAGGTCGGCAAAAGGCGGCCGGCGCGCGTCGCCACTCACCCACACCGTGGACATGCCCAGGCGCCGGGCGGCGCGCAGGTTCTCTGGCATGTCGTCGATCAGCGCGCAGCGGTGGGCTTCGAGGTTGTGGGCGCGCAAAAGCACCCGGAAACCCTCGAATGCGGGCTTCGGACGGTAGCGCGTGCTTTCGATGGTGTAGACCGCGTCGAACCAGCGTGCCACGCCCAGCGCGCGCAGCACCGCTTCGACGTAGTGGCGCGGTGCATTGGAGAACACCAGCCGCTTGCCCTGCAGGCGCGCGAGCGCATGGCCGAGCTTGTTGTCGCCCACCACCATCGGGCCCAGTTCCGGGAACTGGTGGGTCTCGCGGATGAAGCGCTTCGGGTCATGGCCGTAGTGGCGCGTAAGTCCCTTCAGCGTGGTGCCGTAACGCTGCCAGAAAAAGCTGCGCATCTCGTTTGCGCCGGCTTCGTCCAGGTCGAAGCTGCGCCGCAGGTAGTCGTTCATCTGCGTGTGCATGGACGGGAAGATGTGCACGCGCGCGTCGTGCAGCGTGTTGTCGAGGTCGAAGATCCACACCCGCCTCGACGGCGGGACCCGGAGAATGCGCATTACTTGGAACGAATGACGGTGCCGACGCCTTCGTCGGTGAGCACTTCCAGCAGCAGCGCGTGCGGCACGCGGCCGTCGATGATGTGGCACGACTTCACGCCGGCGCGCGCGGCATCGAGCACCGAACCGATCTAGGGCAGCATGCCGCCGGAAATCACGCCTTTCGCCACCAGGTCGTCGATCTTCCTGGGCGTAAGCCCTGTCAGCAGCTTGCCGGACTTATCGAGCACGCCGGGCGTGTTGGTGAGCACGATCAGCTTTTCGGCGTGCAGGATTTCGGCGAGCTTGCCCGCGACCAGGTCGGCGTTGATGTTGTAGGTGGTGCCGTCCGCGCCGGTGCCGATCGGCGCCACCACCGGGATGAAGCCCGAGTTTTCGAGCGCGAGGATGACCGCCGGATCGATGGCCTCGATCTCGCCCACCTGGCCGATATCGATGCTGCCGTTTTCCTTGGACGACAGCAGCATCTTCCTGGCGCGGATGAAGCCACCGTCCTGGCCGGTGAGCCCGACCGCCTTGCCGCCCGCCTGGTTGATCAGCTCGACCACTTCCTTGTTCACCTGGCCGCCGAGCACCATCTCGACCACGTCCATGGTCTCGGCATCGGTGACGCGCATGCCCTGCACGAAGGTGCCTTTCATGCCGAGCCGCGCGAGCGCGGTCTCGATCTGCGGCCCGCCGCCGTGCACCACCACCGGATTCATGCCGACCAGCTTGAGCAGCACCACGTCGCGCGCGAAGTTGGCCTTCAGCACGTCGTCGGCCATGGCGTTGCCGCCGAATTTGACGACGATCGTCTTGCCGTGGAAGCGCTGGATGTAGGGCAGCGCCTCGCCGAGGATGCGCGCTTTCTCGGTTGCCTGGGCGTCGTGGCTGTGGGGGGCGTTCATGGCGCCCCCCATACTACAGAAAAACCTACTGGATCGTGATCGCCTTGCGCGCGGCCGCGGCCTTCTTCGGCAGCGTCAGTTCCAGCACGCCGTCGCGGAATTTCGCCTCGGCTTTCGCCTCGTCGAGTTCCTGCGGCAGCGTGAAGCTGCGCGACAGCTTGCCGTAGACGCGCTCGGTGTGCAGCACGCGCTCGCCCTCGGCGATCTGCTTTTCGCGCTTCACTTCGGCGCTGAGGGTCACCTGCGCGCCGTCGATCGCCACCTGGATGTCGTCCTTCTTCACCCCGGGCAGGTCGGCGGTGACCAGGTAGGCACCGTTGCTTTCCGTCACATCCACTTTCAGCCGTGGCGACTCGGGCGCGTTCCTGCCGTCGTAGGCCACCGGGCGCACGAAATATCCCTTGAACAGATCGTCCACGAGGTCATTGAACGGATCAAATCTCGCAATGTTTGCCATACAGCCTCCTAATAAGGTCAGTGCTACTAAAATGGGGGCCCGTTTCCGGACTTCAAGCCCCCTGGCCGATCCCGCCGATTTCCGCAGGCAAATCGAAGGCTTGCGGCCCTACCTGCTGCGCTACGCCAGCCTGCAGCTGCGCGACGCCGCGGCGGCGGAGGACGCCGTCCAGGAGACGCTGCTCGCCGCGCTCGCCGGCGCAGCCGGCTTCGCCGGGCGCGCCAACCTGCGCACCTGGCTCACCGGGATCCTCAAGCACAAGATCGTCGACACCATCCGCCGCCAGAGCCGCGAACGCCCCATCTCGGAGCTGGGCGCGGAGGGCAGGGAGGACGAATTCGACGACCTGTTCGACGCGCGGGGCCACTGGGAAGAAACGCCGGACGCCTGGGAGCAGCCGGAGGGCGCGCTCGGCCAGAAGCAGTTCCTCGCGGCGCTGGACACCTGCCTGCAAGCGCTGCCCAAGCGCACCGCCCGCGTCTTCATGATGCGCGAGCACCTGGGCATGGAAACGCCGGAAATCTGTAAGGAACTCGGCATCACCCCGACCCACTGCTGGGTGATGCTGCATCGCGCGCGCACGGCACTGCGCCTGTGCCTGCAAACGAACTGGTTCGGAAAATCGTGAAACTGCTGTCCTGCAAGGAAACAAGCCGCCTGCTGTCGCAGGGCGAAGACCGCAAGCTCGCCTTCGGCGAGCGCGTCGCGCTGCGCGTTCACCTGGCGATCTGCAACGGTTGCCGCAACGTCGACAAGCAATTCAGGTTCCTGCGCCAGGCCGTGCATGCGCTCGCAGAATCCGACGCCGGCAAATAATTCGCAATGCGCCCGCTGCGGCGCCCCCTTCGTCTGCGGCATGGAGGCCGGGCAGAAAGAATGCTGGTGCGCGGAATTGCCGCCGCTCGCGCCGGTTGCCGGCCGCGGCTGCCTGTGCCGGTCCTGCCTGGAAGCGGAACTGAACAAGGCTCGACAAGGGGGTTAGACTTTCCGCCATGAGCTTGCTCCGCCCCTTGCTGCTGGTCGCTGCGCTGCTGTTCTCGCAGCACGCGGCGATGCTGCATGGCCTCACGCACGCTGAGCATGACGTTGCGCTGGCTTCGCACGACCATGACAAGGCGCCGAAACTGGACCACGGCGCGGATATTTGCGCCGCCTTCGGCGCCCTGGCCCACGCGCTCGGCGATATTGCCCTCGCCTCGTATGCCGCATTCATTCCGCCCGCCCCGACTTCCGCACTAGCGCCGGCACCTGCCGTCGCAGCGCGAATCGCCTTCGATTCGCGCGCTCCGCCTTTCTCCGTTTGAACGCCGCTTTCTAGCCTTGGCCCGGCGCACGGCGCGCCGGCCGGTTTGCGTTCAACAAGGAGAACCCGGACATGGTCCGTAGAACCACTATTGCAGCGGCGCTCACGCTGTTTGGCGCGCATGCGCTCGCACAAGACAATGACGCGGTCGTCGTGACGGCCTCGCCGTTCGACGGCCAGAGCGATCTGAACATGGCGCAGCCCGCCTCGGTGCTGCGCGGCGAGCGCCTGGATCGCAGGCAGGCGACGACGCTCGGCGACACGCTGGCGACCGAGCCCGGCGTGCAGTCGAGCCACTTCGGCCCGGGCGCGGGCCGGCCGATCATCCGCGGCCAGGACGGCGCGCGCGTGCGCGTCCTCGATGGCGGCATGGGGACCGGGGATGCCTCGACGATCAGCCCGGACCACCAGGTGACCGCGGAACCGATCAGCGCGCGGCAGATCGAAATCCTGCGCGGTCCGGCGACGCTGCTCTATGGCACGGGCGCGATCGGCGGCGTGGTGAACGTTTCCACCAACCGCATTCCGGATTCCCGCCAGGAAGGCGTCACCGGCACCGCCGAAGCGCGCGCAGCGAACGGCACGCGGGAACGCGCCGGCTCGTTCCAGCTCGATGGCGGCAAGGAGGATTTCGCCTGGCACCTCGACGGCTACAAGCGCAAAACCGGGGACTACAAAATTCCGGGCGCGCAGACCCCGAACGATCCCGCGAGCGCGCGCGGGCGGGTGCCCAACAGCGACACCGATTCCGGCGGCTTTTCGCTGGGCGGCTCCTGGGTGGGCGATCGCGGCTACCTGGGCGCGAGCTTCCAGAAACTGAACAGCACCTACGGCATCCCCACGCCGGAGAATGCGCACATCGACATGCAGCAGCACCGCATCGACGTCGCGGGAGAACTGCGCGATCCGCTGCCGGGCTTCACGCGCGCGCGCCTGCGGCTGCGCAACAGCGACTACAAGCATGCGGAAATCGAGTCCACCGGCGAGGTCGCGACCGTGTTCAGGAACAACGGCACCGAACAGCGCTACGAGCTGACGCACGCGCCGCTGGGCGGCTGGACCGGCGTGCTGGGCTTCCAGTATGACCAGAAGACCGTATCGGCGCTGGGCGAGGAAGCCGTCATCCCGAAAACCGGCAACCGCGCGGGCGACCTGTTCCTCGTCGAAAGCCGCAGCTGGCGCGACTTCAAGTTCGAAATCGGCGGCCGCGCGAGCGCCGTCAAGCTCGACCCCGATGGCGGCGATCCTGCAAGGAAATTCTCGCTCGCCAGCTTTTCCGCGGGCACGGTATGGAATTTCCAGCCCGGCTATGCACTCGCGCTCAATGCGGCCTCGGCGCAGCGCGCGCCGTCCGTCGAAGAACTCTATTCAGACGGTGCGCATGCCGCCACGGCGACTTTCGACGTCGGCAATGCGTCGCTGGCCAAGGAGAAGTCGCGCAACATCGATCTGGGAATCCGCAAAACGACCGGCGCCTGGCGCGGCAAGCTGGGTGCGTTCTACAACAAGGTGCGCGACTACATCTACGGCGCGTACGTCGATGCCGATGGCAACGGCGTGCCGGAGCGCGTCGACAGCAGCGGCGCGTCGGATCCCAACGGCGATTTCACCCTGGTCAACATCACCCAGGCGAATGCGCGATTTGTCGGCCTCGAGGGCGAAGTGAGCTGGCGGCCCGACGCGCAGGCCGGGCCCGGCCTGCGCATGTTCAGCGACATGGTCCGCGGGCGCTTGAGCAGCGGCGGCGACCTGCCGCGCATGTCCCCGGCGCGCCTCGGCCTGGAGGTGGATTACAAGCACGGACCGTGGTCCGCCTACGGCATGCTGCTGGGCGTGCTGCGGCAGAACCGCGTCGCAACGCTCGAGACCACGACCGATGGCTATGTGCGCCTGGATGCCGGCATCGAGTACACGCTGAAGATTGCCCCGGAGGCGACGACCAAGTTGTTCCTCAGGGGCAACAACCTGCTCAACCAGGACATGCGCGTGGCGACGTCCTACATCAAGGATTTCGCGCCGCTGCCCGGGCGCTCGTTCGTGGCCGGCCTGCGGGTGAACTTCTAGAAAAGCTTATTTGACCGGGACCGCGTCGGTCAGGCGGTAGAACACGCCGGTCGGATCGTCCTTCAGCACGGCAAGCTTTCCGCTCAGCACGACCGGCGCCATGCCGTAGGCGACCGGTTGCCTGGTCTTCACCTCGACCAGGCTCTCGGGCCCGCCCGGCATGCAGAAGGCGCAGTCCTGCGGCGTGGCCGCGAGGATGAAATGCGACTGCTTGTCGCCCATCTCCAGCGGCATCATGAAGCCCTGCACCTTGACTTCCTTCGCGTCGAGCGCGGTGACGCCGGCGGAGAATTGCGGCTGGAAGCGGTCCTTCACCTTGACCAGCTCAACCTGCGCCAGCAGTTTCCAGGACACGACGTCCTTGCGCTCGGGCAGCGTCTGCGCCGCCACCGAGACCGCCGCCAAGGCCAGCATTGCGAACAGGGTGCGTTTCATCGGACCCATTATCAGCCCTCGGCCAGAACCGGCGCAACGTCCGCCCGGTAGGCGCGCCAGGCCGGCAATAGCGCCGCGGCGACGCCCACACCGAGGGCGAGCGCCAGCAGCCACGGTTCCTGCGGATGCCAGGCCCAGCCGGTGACCGGGGTTTGCTGCGCCGCCTTCAGCGCCGCGCCCAGCCCTTCCGCGCACAGGTGGCCGAGCGCAATGCCGGCGATGCCGCCCAGGCCCGACAGCGCGGCGCCTTCGAGCAGCAACAAGCCCATCAGCTTCGCGCGCGAAGCGCCGAGCATGCGCATCACCGCGAGGTCGTAGCGACGGTCTTCCAGTGCGTTCAGCAGCGCGATGAACACCGACAGTCCCGCGACCAGCACCAGCACCAGGCCGAAGGCGCGCAGCACATCGGCGCCGACGCCGATCATGCGGAACAGGCGCGCGCTCTCGTAGGCGGGCGATGCGGCCTGCAGCGCGCTGCTCGCGTTGACCATGCGCGGCATCGTCGCCGCGGCGAGCGGCGAGGCGTACTGGATCAGCAGCGCGGTGATCTCCTTGCGCTCGGTGGCGCCGGCATGCTCGTGGATCTCCCACACCGATTCGACGCTCGTCAGCACCAGGCGGTCGAGCACCGTGCCGCCGCGCGCGAGGATGCCCACCACCTTGAAGGGTTCCTGTTCGTGCACGTCGCCGCCGTCCGAGAGCCCGTGCGCGCCGGTGAAGGTCGCGCCGACCGCGAGGCCTGTGGCGGCGGCCACCTCTGCGCCCAGCACCGCTTCCATCGGATCACGCCACAGGCGCCCGGCGGCGAGCCGGGCGCCATAGTGCGCGGGATAGTCGTGATTCGTGCCGACGATGCGGTGGCCGCGGAAACTGTCGCCGAGCGCAAGCGGGATCGCCTTCTTCACCGCCGGGCTGCGCGAGAGCGCCTGGGCGTCGGCGAGCGGAATATTGCCGGTGGGCGCATCGAGGTGGTAGACCGCCGAGAGCACCAGCTGCATCGGGCTGCCCTTGGCGCCCGCGACCAGGTCGATGCCGCGCGCATCGCGGCTCATGCGCTCTTCCAGCTGCGCGGTGGCGAGCAGCAGCAGCGTGATGGTGGCGATGCCCAGCGCCAGCAGCAGCAGGTTGAGCGCGGTCGCGAGCGGCCGCGCGCGCAGGTAGGCCAGGCTGATCGCGACAAGATTCAAAGTTCGAGCCGTTTCTCGAATCTTTGCTTGGCACGCTGATCGTGTGTTGCCACGATCAGGGTTGCGCCGCATTCACGGGATTGATCTTGCAAAAGCTGTAAAGCGGAAAAACAATTTTCATCGTCAAGGTTCGCGGTCGGCTCGTCGGCAAGCAGCAGCTTCGGCCGGTTCATCACCGCGCGCGCGATCGCCACGCGCTGGGCTTGCCCATGGGAAAGCTGGTTTGGCTTTTTCCCGGATTGTTCTTCAATGCCCAATTGCCCGAGCAAGAACAAGGCTCGGTTCCGGTCAGCCGGAAGACCCGCAAGGTAGGGGGCAAGAAGCAAGTTCTGCAACACGCTCAAACTTGAAACCAGGTGCAGTTTCTGCGGCACGATGCCCACCGTGCGGCCGCGCCAGCGGTCGAGCGCGCCGCCTTCGAGCGCGCCCAGCGATTGCGCGTCCACTTCGATATCGCCCGCGCTCGGCCGGAGCAGGCCGGCGGCGAGATTCAGCAGTGTGGTCTTGCCGCTGCCCGAGGCGCCCAGCACCAGCCAGTGCTCGCCGGCGCCCGCCGCGAACGCGGGCAGCGCGAGCGCGACGCGCCCGCCATAGACCTGCCGGACGCCGGAGAGCCGGAGCATCAGCTCAGGCGAGGCATTCCTTCAGGCCGGCGAGGAACAGGTCCTTCGGCAGCTTCTTGCCGATGAACACCATCACCGACTGCTTCTTGTCCTTGCCCCAGGGCTTGCCCATGTCGCCGCCCATCATCATGTGCACGCCCT
>Ga0315910_10002038_pt1 | contig 18110 bp, 10 predicted proteins | sample EdamamesoilMG_FD_204470 | JGI IMG/M metagenome (GOLD analysis project Ga0315910, IMG submission 204470) | Garden soil microbial communities collected in Santa Monica, California, United States - Edamame soil | ecosystem: Environmental > Terrestrial > Soil > Garden | place: USA: California... | reverse complement strand
GCGGGTCTTCCGTTCATCAGCCGCGAGTGGAAAGGCGGACCGTCACACAATCCGCTTGGCATCGTGCCGCCGCAATACGATTCGGAGTTCGTGGACGACGGTCATTTCCATGGGTTCTTTCAGGACCTTAGGCTCGGCGCGAGCTACCTGCTCGTCACCGACCCCGTGATCGTCGAACCCTACCTCGAGTACGGCATTCCCGCGAGCGACTATCCGTTCTTCGCCGCGTCGGCAGTAGGTCGCAACTTGCAAACGCTCGAGGTCGGCTCGACGTTCGCGTATCGCCCACCGTTTTTGCCGTGGTATTTCTCGATGCGGACCGGATACGTGCTGGTCGACTCAGTGCTCGGCGTCGATACTGACGCGATGCGCGTGACGGCGGACGCCGTGCGGTTCTTCAGCGACCGCATTGCGCTGAACCTATTCGTGACGGCGAAGAACGGCGGCGGTATCACACCGTCGCAAACGAATGACCGGACGTCGGAGCTCTGGTATCGACACGACCAGATGATCCGGCACAACTACACCAACATGGGCGTCGGCGTGGATTGGGCGATCAACGAGCGCAGCGTCATGAACTTCACCATCCTTCGCATGGTGCATGCCGAAGACATCTTCAAGCTGCGCGAAGCGCTGAGCGTGTCGTTCTCACGCCCGTTCTAGCAGGCGTCCATTCCGTTTCAGGGCCCCACCCCAGCAACCTCGTACTCGATCAACGTCGCTGGCAGTCGCTCGCGCATGGTCCGTTGCCGTTGCTCCAGATTCGCGATCAGCGCTTTGTAGCCGGGCTCGTCCGCGAGCGGCTCGAAGCAGCGGCTGTCACGAATGAACGGCAGCTGCACCCAGCCTTGGGCGTTGCGAACATGTTCGAGTGCGGCGAGCGCAGCCGCGTACCGCGCTTTTGCCGCCTCGACGTCGCCGCGTTTTTCTGCGTCGCGCCCAAGTTGCCCCTCGGAGCACGCAAGGTTGCCGCTGACCCAAAAGGACTGTTCGATCTCGGTCTCCCTCCACAGCTTGGCCATCGCATCGGCGAACGCCCGCGCAGTGTCGTATTCGCCCAGAGCCTGCAGCGCGTCGACGTACGTCAACATGCTCGGAAAGTTCAGTCCCTCACCTAGCTCTCGGTCCGGTCCCAAGCGATCCGCAACGAGTGGCGCGAGTTGCCGCTTTGCGGTCTCGAAGTCGCCGCGCACCGCGTACGCGAATGCGAGGTAAGACCAGGCGCGCGAATCGTCAGGGTGTTCGATGACGTCGAGCCCAGCGACGTCGATCAACTTCTCGTAGTCTCGGCGAAGGTAGAGCTGACCGATGCCGGGCTCAGGCTCGAATTCCATGGCATTTTCGAAGTCGCCGATCCGCGCGTACAGCTCCGCTACCTGCCCTCGAATTTCCGGATCATTCGGATCGACCTCGAAGGCCCTCAATCCCCACGCTATTCCGACATCGAGCTGGCCCGTGAGCTCGTGCATACGAGCCAGCGCCAAGTAGCCCCCTGCGTTCGGAAAACGCTCGGCCACTTCGTCGGCAAGCGCGCGCACGCCGTCCATGTCCTCGCGGAGACTGAGAAGCTCAGCGTAGTCGGCGTACCGGAGCAGCGATTGCCTGTCGTGCTCGATCGCTCGCTCGAAGTACTCCCTCGCATCACTGGAACGCTGATGCGTCATCAGGTATTGGCCGTAGGCACCAAGCGCGTCGGCATTGTTCGGATTGAGCTCGATCGCTTTCTGATACTGTTGGTCGGCTCCACGCGATCCCGTTCTCAGGAGGTAGAGCGCGTACGAGTAATGCGCGTAGGACAGATCGGTCGACGGGGGGCTCTCAAGAGACTCGCCGAGCTCGAATGCCCGAAGCAGCGGTGTTACCGCCGCGTCGACGTCACCCTTGTACAGCAGCAGGCCGGCGAGCCTGCCATGCGCGGCGATCGAATCGGGGTCCGTCTGAGCCGCGAGGGTGTAAAGTCCGATCGCGGTATCGAGCTTCGCGTCGTCCACCTTGAGCTCGCTCTTGACCTCGTGCTCCAACATGTTGGCGGTGAGGAGGAGCGAGTTCGCTCTCTCGCTCGCGGCGGTTGGTGCCTCCGCCTTCGCGACGACCGCGCCTTCCGTCTTGGGCAGCAGTAGCGCGCTGACATCGGCCGCCATCTCCTGCTGCATGGCCTGAAAATCCCTTTCGAGCCGCCGGTACGGAAGCGACGGTGCAATCGCGAAACCGCCAGCGTCGAGCACTTCGACATGCACCTCGAGCATGGGCCCGTTTCTTCGAACTGTGCCGCTCACGAGCCGGCCGACTCCGAGCGTGCTCGCGATCGTGCGCATGTCGGCGTTCTGGCCGCGAAAGCTCACGGACGACGCGCGTGCCTGCACTTCGAGACCCGGCAGCTCCATGAGCCGGTCTCGGAGCGCGTCGCCGAGACCTTCGCTCAAATGATCGTCCCCGCTGCTACCGGTCTCGTTCAGAAATGGCAAAACCGCGACGCCTTCCGCTAAACCGCGGTCACGCACACTCCCGAAGTAGTAGGCACCCACGGCGAGCATCGCGAGCACGGCGACAGCGGCCCAGAGAAACGGTGCCTGACGCAGCTGAGTATCATCCGCCGAATGGCGCGCGAGCCTGCGTAAGTCGACGACGAGCTCGCGCATGGTCTGATAGCGATCGGAGGCGTCGTACTCGACCGCCTTGCTCAAGATCGTGCGAAGCTCAGCCGGCACCTCGCCCTTCAGGGGCGCCAGGGCTTCGGCTTCCGCGCCGTGCTCCGGTTCCAACGAACGCGTGGCCGACGGCCGCTCGCCCGACAACAACTCGTGCAGCACCAAACCGAATGAGTACACGTCGCTGCGCGCGTCGAGCGGCCGCCCTTGCGCTTGCTCCGGCGACATGTACGCCGCCGTGCCAACCTGGGAGCTGTGCTGATCGGGCCTAATGCCCGCGAACGCATCGTCCGCAAGCGGATCGAGCTCGAGCAACTTCGCGAGCCCGAAGTCTGCGAGCTTCGCGTAGCCGCTCTTCGCGAGCAGGATGTTTTCGGGCTTGATGTCTCGGTGGAGGATTCCTGCCTCGTGCGCGACCGCTACCGCGTCCGCAACGCCAACCAACAGCTCGACGACCGACCGCCACCCGTGCGGGCGACCCGCCCATTGGCGCAACGTGCCGCCGTCGACGTACTCCGTGACCAGGTACTGCCGCTCGCGATATTCGCCCGCGTCGTATACCGTCACGATGTGCGGATGGTTCAGTGACGACGCCATCTGTGCTTCGCGCTGGAAGCGACGCCGCGCTTCGGAATCCGCGAGGCTCGCGGGAAGAACTTTGATCGCGGCCGGGCGATTAAGCTTCGTATCGGTCGCGCGGTATACGACGCCCATGCCGCCGGCACCGAGCGGACCGTCGATCCGGTACTGGCCGATCACGGTGCCCGTTGCGAGCACTGCCGAATCGCCATCCGCCGATTCGTGGCCGGCGATGTGCGTGTCGTGCTGCCCCTTGAGCAACGCCTCGACGCGCTGCCGCAAGTCCCGATCGTCTCTCGTCTGCGTCGCGACGAATGCCGAACGCTCTCCGATCGGCCGCTTCAGGGCCGCCTCGTACAGCTCACGGATTCGATCGCTGCGCCCACTCATCCGCCGGTCGCCGTCTTCCAGGGCTCGGGTAGCCTAGCGGCGTGCTCGAATCGTGTCGAGAACGCCCGATTTGCGACACCGCGGCCACGTTCGCGAGGCGCGATGGGTAGGGGAAAACAGGGGGAAATTAGGGGGAATGGTTCCGGAGCTGGCCTCGGAGAACGCCCCCTGTGATAGTGTCGGCCATGGGAGTCGGGGCTGGGATGGAGAAGAATATGCGGATCCCGGTAATGGTTTCTGTAGTGGGTGCAATTGCGGCGTGCTCGTTCGCGCTAGATGCCAGCGCGTGCGGCGAGAGCTTGTTCCGTGTCGGCAGAGGCGCCGCGTATCGCGCGCAGACCGCGCCGCTTCCCGGCAACGTGCTGCTCGTCGCGCCGAGCGAGGAAGCCAAAGCTCTCGCAGAGAGACTCGCGGCCGCAGGCCACAAAGTTCACATCGTCGAGACCGCGAATCTAATTAGCGACGAATTGAAGAACGGCAAGTACGACGTCGTCTTGGCTTCGTACAACGATCGCGAGCTCGTCGCGGCCCAGACTGCCGGTGCGACAGCGAAGTTCGTACCCGTCGCGACCGAAGAAGGCCAGAAGGATCTAGCCGCACAATCCTACGAGCGCTACCTTTCGGCCGACGATGACTTCACGCAGTTCTTGCGCGTGATTCATCGCACGCTGAAAGCGTCCTCGTAACCGACAGGGTCCGTCCGGTGCGTCGCATCGCGGCGAGACCACTATTCCACGCGGTTGCTATCGCAGCCGTACTCTCGTGGCCGCGCCTGCAAGCTCACGCACAGGAGTTCGAGCCCACAGCCACCCGCGCCGAGAACGCACAGGCCATCGAAACGTCCGCACCTCGCGGCTCGATGACCGTCACATATCAGTACCAGAAGGCTCAGGATCTTTCCGGTGAAGGCTACGTAATCACCTCGGCGCCGATCACGACACATTTGATCGACGTCGCCGCCAGCTATCGAATCAAAGATCGCTGGACCGTGAACGCGGGTCTTCCGTTCATCAGCCGCGAATGGAAAGGCGGGCCATCACACAATCCGTTGAACATCGTGCCACCCCAGTACGACTCCGAGTTCGTCGACGACGGGCACTTCCACGGGTTCTTTCAAGATCTGAGGCTCGGCGCGAGCTACCTGCTCGTCACCGCCCCCGTGACGATCGAGCCCTACCTCGAGTACGGCATTCCTGCGAGCGACTATCCGTTCTTTGCCGCATCGGCGGTTGGGCGCAATTTACAAACGCTCGAGGTCGGCTCGACGTTCGCGTATCGCCCGCCGTTCCTGCCGTGGTTCTTCTCGATGAGAGCCGGCTACGTGTTGGTTGACTCGGTGCTCGGCGTGGATACCGACGCGATGCGCGTCACAGCGGACGCCGTGCGTTTCTTCAACGAGCGCATCGCACTGAACGTGTTCATAACGTCCAAGAACGGCGGAGGCGTATCTCCACCGCAGGGGACGCCGGACTTCACGACGGAGATCTGGTATCGCCACGACCAGATCATTCGTCACAACTACGCGACCATGGGTGCGGGAGTGGACTGGGCGCTCGGCGAGCGCAATGTGCTGAACTTCACGCTCCTGCGAATGGTGCACGCCGAGGACGTATTCGAGCTCGACGAAGCGTTGAGCGTATCGTTTTCGCGCCCGTTCTAGCTCACGATCCCGCGTGCGCTCACCGCGCTACCGCGGTCACAGCCCGCACGTCGGCCACGCCATATTCTTGCAGCGTCGCCGGCAACCGCTCGCGAAATCCGGCTTGGCGCGCCTCGAGGTGCTCGATCACTCCTTCGTAACGCGGGTCGCCGGCGAACGAGCGAAAACACAGCGCGTCGTTTAGAAACGGTGACACAGCGAGTCCCTCGCTATTCTTGATCGCCTCGAGCATCAAAAGAGCTTGGTCGAAGTTCCCGAGCTGAGCCTGCGTGCAGCTCTGGTATGCAAGGTTCCACCACGAACGTCCGAGAGCCGTTCCGAGTACCAAGAGCTTTTTTTCCGCGAGATCGCGTGCCTCTGCGCTGTTTGGTTCGACGGCCTGCAGCGCGTCGATGTACGTCGTCATGGCCTCGTCGATGGCGCCGGTCATGAAGTCCGAGAACTGCTCGATCGGAAGGCCGGCGTCTTCAAGAATGCGAATTGCGTCCTGGGGCTCGTCAAGCGCGTTATGCGCAAACGCCAGCATGTATCGAAGCTTGAGATCATTTGGCTCTTCGATCATCCGCTCCTCTGCCTCGTCACGGAGGCCTGCGTAGTCACGGAGAAAGTACAGAAGACTTGGTGGTCCCGTTTCAAGGTCAAACGCCGCAGCCTCGTCGAACATGCCGATCCGCGCATACAGCTCGGCCACCTGTCCGGCGTTGTCAGGATCCTCGGGCGCGGCTCGGTAAGCCCTAAGCCCGTACGCGATGCCGATGTCGAGCTCTCCCGTGATCTCATGCAACCGAGCCAGCGCGCGATCACCACGCGCATTCGGAAACCGTGCGTGAATCTCGTCACCGAGCGCGTGGACGCGGTCCATCTTCTCGGTTATCGCGTAGTACTCTGCAAAATCTACATAGCGCGACAAACGCTCGCGGTCGAGGTCGCGTGCGGCGGCAAAGTACCCCTCTGCATCGGTAAACCGAAGGTGCGTCATCATCCACTGGGCATAGGCCCCGAGCGCGTCGGCGTTATTCGGATTCAGATCGATCGACCGTCGATAGTAGCGCTCGATGCCGGGCTGCTGAGCCTGCAACAGATACAGCGCAGTCGTGAAGTACAAGTCCGACAGCTCGGCCGCGGTCGTCGCGGCGTCGGACTCCACTAGATCCAGCGCCGCGTTCAGAGACGCGCTGGCCTTGTCAACGTCGCCGAAATAGACAAGTGCGCCTGCGAGCCGGCTGTGCGCCTCTATCGAATTCGGGTCCGCGATGGTTGCACGTGTATACAGCTCGATCGCCGCTTCGAGCTTCTCTTCGTCGACCGTGATGTCGTCCCGGACTTCCTGCTCGTACACGGTTCCGCGCAAGACGAGCTCGTGCGCAGACTCTGTCTGAGGCGTTGGCGTGGCCGCTGCGACCAGTTGCGCGTCGGGTGCAAAGAAGCCCAACACATCAGCGGCGATGGCGGTCTCGAGCAGCAGCAGCTCTCCGTCCGATCCCTCATGTGTCCAGGTCGCGAGCAGATCGCCGTTCGAGTCGATTGCTTCGACGAGCACAACCAATGTGTCGCCGCGGCGGCTCAAGTAACCGTTGATCAGCACGCCGACCTCGAGCCTGCTCGCGATCGTGCGTGGATCAAGTCCGAGCACGGCAACGTTGACCGACGATGCGCGCGCCTGAACTCTGAGCCCGGGCAGCTCCATGAGCCGGCGGCGCAGCTCGGTGCCGAGGCCTTCGTTGATATGCGAATCGCCGGTATTGCCGGTGGTGTTCTCGAAGGGCAGAACCGCGACGGCGCTCACGGGTGCCGGGCGAACCGCGTAGAAGCTTACAACGCCCCCGATTCCGGCCAACAATAGAATGCCGATGATCGCAATCGTGTTGCGATTCCTCCGCCTTTGCGCCCGCGCAGCAGCCGTCACGAGCGCTTCCGCCGAAGCAGCGCCCGGGTCGATCTCGACGCCGGAACGTCGCGCCAGCCTGCGCAAGTCGACGACGATTTCGCGCATCGTTTGGTAGCGATCGGCCGGCTCGCGCTCGACCGCCTTACCGACGATCGTGCGTAGCTCGACCGGCACTTCTGGCGGGAACGGCGCCAGCGCTTCGGGCCCGGCACCGGAGTCCTCCAGCGAGCGTGTCGCCGATGGCCGCTCTCCGGAGAGCAGCTCGTGCAGTACTAGGCCGAACGAGTACACATCGCTGCGCGCATCGAGCGGTAAGCCCTGCGCTTGCTCCGGCGACATGTAGGCCGCTGTGCCGACCAGCGAGCTGTGCTGATCTGACCTTACACCTGCGAACGCCTCGTCAGCGAGCGGATCCGTCTCGAGCAGCTTCGCGAGCCCGAAATCCGCGAGCTTCGCGTAACCGCTCTTTGCGAGCAGGATGTTTTCGGGCTTGATGTCGCGGTGCAGAATGCCGGCCTCGTGCGCGACCGCGACAGCATCGGCAACCCCGATCAACAGTTCGACGATCGACCGCCAGCCGTGCGAGCGCCCGGCCCACTGCCGCAGCGTGCCACCGTCGACGTACTCCGTGATCAGGTATTGCCGCTCGTGATACTCACCGGCGTCATACACCGTCACGATGTGCGGATGGTTCAGCGACGACGCCATCTGCGCTTCGCGTTGGAAGCGTCTTCGAGCCTCGGGATCAGCGAGACTCTCGGGGAGCACTTTGATCGCAGCGGGCCGATTGAGCTTCGTGTCCGTCGCGCGGTACACGACGCCCATGCCACCGGCGCCGAGCGGACCGTCGATCCGATATTGGCCGATCAGGGTACCCGCGGCGAGCACGGCCGAGTCGCCATCGGTCGATTCGTAACCCGCGATCTGCGTGTCGTGTTGCCCGGACAGCAGCGCTTCGACGCGCTGCCGCAGGTCGCGATCGCCCTTCGTCTGCACCGCGACGAATGAAGACCGCTCGCCGATCGGCCGCTTCAGCGCCGCCTCGTACAGCTCACGGATCCGATCGCTGCGCCCACTCATCCGCACGATTCCAGAGGCACACCGATCATTGTGTCGTCACGCGGGGGACAGCGCGTACGTCAGCGACGCCGTACTCCTGCAACGTTGCGGGTAGCCGCGCACGTAATCCGGCTTGGCGCGCCTCCAGGTGCTCGAGCACGGCCTTGTAGCGCGGGTTGTCAGCCAGCGGGCGGAAACACAAAGAGTCCTTGAGAAACGGGGACACGGCGAGCCCTTGGCTCTGCGTGATCCGTTCGAGTATTGCGAGGGCCTCGTCGAAATTCCGGAGCTGGGCCTGCCTGCAGCTTTGGCGCGATAGCGCCCACCACGATTTGGCGAGGCTGACAGCGTCGCTTGCTGATTCCCCCCTTCTCGTAGCGAAGTCGCGCGCCTTCGCGCTGTTCGGGTCGATGGCCTGCAACGCGTCGATATAGGTCGTCATTGCCTCCTCTGTGTTGCTGGTCAAGAAGTCCGAGCCCGGTTCGATCGGGAGACCGGTGTTCTCCAGGACAAAGATCGCGTTCTGCGGGTCGTCGAGGGCGTTGTATGCGAACGCGAGCATGTATTGAAGCTTGAGGTCATTCGCGTTCTCGATCATCCGCTCGCTGGCCTCGTCACGTAGGCCAGCGTAATCACGGCGAAAGTACAGAAGATTCGGCGGGCCTGTTTCAGGGTCAAACTCCGCTGCTTCATCGAACATGCCGATCCGCGCATGCAGCTCTGCGACCTGGCCGGCGTTATCGGGATCTTCGGGGGCGGCTCGATACGCCCTGAGCGCGTACGCGATGCCGATGTCGAGCTGGCCGGTGGTTTCGTAGAGGCGAGCCAACGCCAGGTCGCCGCGCACATTCGGAAACCGCGCGCGGATCTCCTCGCCGAGATCGCGAACACGGTCCATGTTTTCCCCGGTCGCGTAGTACTCGGCGAAATCCACGTAGCGCGACAGCCGTTCGGGATCGAGCTCGAGCGCGGCAGCGAAGTAGGGCTCAGCACCCGAAAACTGAAAGTGGGTCATGAGCCACTGTGCAAGCGCCCCCAGAGCGTCGGCGTTGTTCGAATTCAGGTCGATCGCCAACCGGTACCATCGCTCCATGCCGGGCTGCTGGGCCTGCAGCAGATACAAGGCGGTCGTGAAGTAGAGATCCGAGAGCTCGGCCCGCGTCGTCACGACGTCGGACTCTGCCAGATCCAGCGCTGTGGTCAGGGAAGCGCTCGCAGGGCCGATGTCACCGAAGTAGACGAGCGCGCCCGCGAGTCGGCTGTGCGCCTCGATCGAATTCGGGTCTGCAAGAGTCGCGCGCCGATAGAGGTCGATCGCCGCCTGCAGCTTCTCCTCATCGACGGTCAGGTCGTCGCGGACCTCCTGCTCGTACTCGGTTCCGCGCAGCACGAGCTCGTGCGCCGATTCGCTTTGCTGCGTCGACGCGACTGCCGTCGCAACCGCGGACGGTGCAAAGTAGGCCATGACGTCGGCCGCAATCTCGGTCTCCAATGCCAGCAACTCGTGGTCATCCCCTTCATGGCTCCAAGTTGCGAGAAGCTCGCCGTCCGCGTTGAATGCCTCGACGAGCACGCTCAGCTTGTCGCCGCGCCGGCGCAGCGAACCGTTGATGATCACGCCTACTTTGAGTCGCTGCGCGATCTCAGTAGGGTCGAGATCAAGCGCGACGACGCTAACCGACGACGACCGTGCCTGCACGCGCAGTCCCGGGACCTCCATGAGTCGCCGGCGCAACTCTGTGCCGAGGCCCTCGTTGATGTGCGAGTCGTCGTCGACACCGCTGGCGTTCTCGAACGGCAGCACCGCGACAGCGCTGACCGACGGCGCACGAAAAACATAGAACGCCGTAGCTGTTCCAATCACCACCAGCAGCGCAACAGTCGCCCAGAGGAATCGTGACGGGCTCAGTTGTCTTTCCTGTGTCGATTGTCGAGCGAGCCGGCGCAAATCGACGACGAGCTCGCGCATGGTCTGATAACGATCGGCGGGGTCGTGCTCGACGGCCTTGCCGACGATCGTGCGCAACTCGCTCGGCACTTCAGCCTGTAACGGCGCCAACGCTTCGGCCTCGGCACCTCGCTGCGGCTCGTGCGAGCGCGTTGCAGACGGCCGCTCGCCACTCAACAACTCATGCAGCACCAACCCGAACGAGTACACGTCGCTGCGCGCATCGAGCGCCCGACCTTGGGCCTGCTCCGGAGACATGTATGCCGCCGTGCCGACCTGGGAGCTGTGCTGGTCGGTCCTCGCCCCGGCAAACGCGTCGTCCGAAAGTGGATCCACCTCGAGCAATTTCGCGAGACCGAAGTCTGCGAGCTTCGCGTAGCCGCTCTTCGCGAGCAGGATGTTCTCCGGTTTGACATCGCGATGCAGGATCCCGGCCTCGTGCGCAACCGCGAGCGCGTCCGCGACGCCAATCAAGAGCTCGATGATCGGCCGCCAGCCATGCGCGTGTGATGCCCACTGCCGCAACGTGCCCCCGTCCACATACTCCGTGACGAGGTATTGGCGCTGGCCAAATTCGCCGGCGTCGTACACCGTCACGATGTGCGGGTGATTGAGCGACGATGCCATCTGCGCTTCGCGCTGGAAGCGTCGTCGAGCTTCCGGATCCGCGAGACTCTCGGGGAGGACTTTGATCGCGGCCGGTCTATGCAGCTTCGTGTCGGTCGCGCGGTACACGACGCCCATGCCGCCGGCGCCGAGCGGGCCGTCGATCCGGTACTGGCCGATCACGGTGCCCGTCACGAGCACTGCCGATTCGCCGTCCGCCGATTCGTAGCCCGCGATATGCGTGTCGTGCTGCCCCTTGAGCAGCGCTTCGACGCGCTGTCGCAAATCGCGATCGTCTTTCGTCTGCGCCGCGACGAATGCCGCCCGCTCTCCGATCGGCCGCTTCAGCGCCGCCTCGTACAGCTCACGAATCCGATCGCTGCGCCCGCTCATCCGCTCGTGGTCGTGGCTACTTCCCGGGAGTTGTTAAACCACCGTCCCTGGTCCGTTCGCCGTCCGCTGCTAGAGCGCAGCTAGCGTAGCGGCGCATCGTAGTGCTGTCGAGCCAATTGGCAACGCCGCTTCATCGGATGGGAATCGCGAGGGAAAGCGCAGGGAAATCTCGGGGATTCCAGTAGCAAGCGACCGTCGCCAGTCGTCACCGTGCTAGCGTCGCAGCTGGGGGTGAAGCCGACCATGCGTGTCACCGTAATCGTGCTCAGTGCTCTCACATCTCTCTCGTTGGTTGCGGCCGAGGCGCACGCGTGCGGCGAGAGTCTTTTCCGAGCCGGCGGCGTGCATCGCGCGCAGACCGCACCGCTTCCCGGCAACGTGCTGTTCGTCGTGCCGAGCATCGAAACGAACGTGCTCTACGTCGAAGCGATCGCGCTTGCTGAGCGACTCGACGCGGCGGGTCACAACGTGCACGTCGTGCAGTCCGCGGATTCGCTCGGCGACGAATTACACAAAGCGAAATACGACGTCGTCTTGGCAGCATACGACGACCGAAAAATCGTCGCCGCGGAGATCGCAGGTACGACGACGAAGTACGTGCCGATCGTGACCGAAGAGAGGCAGAAGGAATCCGCGGCCGCGTCGTATGAGCGTTACGTCTCGTGCGCCGACGATTTCACGGAGTTCCTGCGCGTGATTCATCGCACGCTGCGAGCGGGAGCGGCCGCTTAACTCACGGCCGTACGTCGGCGACGCCGTATTCCTGCAACGTCGCGGGCAACCGCGCACGAAACTCAGCCTGGCGCGCCTCGAGGTGCTCGAGCAAGCCCTCATAGCGCGGGTCGCCTTTGAACCGGCGAAAGCACAGGGCATCCCGTAGAAACGGAGATATCGCGAGCCCCTGGCTCTGCTTGATCCTCTCGAGCATCGCGAGCGCGTCATCGTAGTTCCCGAGCTGCGCCTGCGTGCAGCTTTGGTACGACAGCACCCACCATGATTGTCCGAGGCTTATGTCCACCGTTTCTGCCTTCCCCATCGCTAACTGGCGCGCCTTTTCGCCGGCGTCGCCGGCCTGCAACCCGTCGATAGTGGTGGTCGACAGGTCGCCCGTAGCCAACTCGCGCGCCCGCGCGCTGTTGGGGTCCACGGCTTGCAACGCGTCGACATACGTGGTCATCGCCTCGTCTACGGCGCCGGTCATGAAGTCCGAGTGAGGATCGATCGGGATGCCTGTCCCTTCCAGAATTCGTATCGCGCTCTGCGGTTCGTCGAGCGCGTTGTGTGCGAACGCGAGCATGTATTGAAGCTTGAGGTCATTCGGGTCCTCGATCATCAACTCCTGCGCCTCGTCACGGAGGCGCGCATATTCACGCCGAAAGTACAGTTGATACGGCAGGCCCGCCTCGGTTTCGAATCTGGCGGCCTCATCGAACATACCGATGCGCGCATACAACTCGGCGACCTGGCCGGCGTTGTCTGGATCCTCGGGGGCGGCTCGATACGCCCTTAGCCCATACGCGATGCCGATGTCGAGCTCTCCGGTGGTCTCGTGGAGCCGGGCCAACGCCAGGTCGCCGCGCGCGTTCGGAAACCGCGCGCTAATCTCGGCGCCGAGCTCGTGAACGCGCTCCATCTGCTCCGAGATCGCGTAGTACTCGGCGAAGTCCACGTACCGCGAAAGTCGTTCTGGGTCGAGCGCGAGTGCGGCGGCGAAGTACGGCTCGGCACCCGCAAACTGATCGTGGGTCATGAGCCATTGTGCAAGCGCGCCTAAAGCGTCGGCGTTGTTCGGATTCAAGTCGATCGCCAACCGGTAGTAGCGCTCCATGCCCGGCTGCTTGGCCTGCAGCAGATAGAGGGCAGTCGTGAAATTCAGGTCCGAGAGCTCCGCCCGCGTCGTCACGACGTCGGCCTCCGCCAAGTCCAGCGCCGTATTCAGCGACGCGCTCGCCGCCTCGATGTCGCCCCAATAGACGAGAGCGCCCGCGAGCCGGCTATGCGCCTCGATCGAGTTTGGGTCCACCATCGTCGCGCGCCGGTAAAGCTCGATCGCCGACTGAAGCTTCACTTCGTCGACAGTCAGGTAGTCACGGACTTCCTGCTCGAGCTCGGTTCCCCGCAACACGAGCTCGTGTGCGGACTCGCTCGCCTGCGTCGATGCGACTGCAGTCGCAACCGCAGACGGCGCAAAGTAAGCCATGACGTCGGTCGTAATAGCGTTCTCCAAGGCCAGCAACTCGTGGTCGTCTCCCTCGTGTGCCCAGGTCGCGAGAAGCTCGCCGTTCGCGTTGAATGCCTCGACAAGCACGCTCAGCATGTTGCCGCGCCGGCGCAGAGAGCCGTTGATGATCACGCCGACGTCGAGCCGTTGCGCGATCGAACGAGGATCGAGCCCGAGCTCGACGACGCTGACCGATGACGACCGTGCCTGCACACGCATCCCCGGCACACCCATGAGCCGGCGACGCAGCTCGGTGCCGAGGCCTTCGTTGATGTGGGAGTCGTCGTCGTTACCGCTCGCGTTCTCGAACGGCAGCACGGCAATCGCGCTCACGGGCGCCGGGCGAAGCGCATAAAAGGCAGCACCGGACAAGACCGCTGCCAACACCAGCACTCCGACGATCGTGATCGTCCGATTCCTGCGACCGCGCGCTGCCGACGCGGCCGTCGCTAGCGCTTCGGTTCCGGCACGAGCCAACGCACTCGGGTCGATCTCCACGTCGGACCGTCGAGCGACCCTGCGCAGATCGACGACGAGCTCGCGCATGGTTTGGTAACGATCTGCCGGCTCGAGCTCGAGCGCCTTGCGCACGATCGTGCGAAGCTCAGCTGGCACCTCGGCCGGCAGCGGTGTCAGCGGCTCAGCCTCCGCGCCGTGCCGCTGCTCAAGCGAGCGCGTCGCGGATGGCCTCTCTCCGGAGAGTAGCTCGTGCAGCACGAGCCCGAACGAATACACGTCGCTGCGCGCGTCGAGCGGCCTGCCCTGCGCTTGCTCCGGTGACATATACGCCGCCGTACCGACCAGCGAGCTGTGATGGTCGTGCCTCATCCCGACGAACGCGTCGTCCGCGAGCGGATCCGTTTCGAGCAACTTCGCGAGCCCGAAGTCCGCGAGCTTCGCGTAGCCGCTCCTCGCGAGCAGAATGTTTTCCGGCTTGATGTCGCGATGCAGGATCCCGGCCTCGTGCGCGACCGCGACCGCGTCCGCGACGCCGATCAAGAGCTCGACGATCGACCGCCAGCCGTGTGGGCGTCCCGCCCACGCCCGTAACGTCCCACCGTCCACGTACTCGGTCACGAGGTACTGGCGCTCGAGATACTCGCCCGCGTCGTACACCGTCACGATGTGCGGATGGTTCAGCGACGATGCCATCTGAGCTTCACGCTGGAAGCGTCGACGGGCTTCGGGATCCGCCAGACTCTCGGGAAGAACCTTGATCGCGGCGGGGCGATTCAGCTTCGTGTCCGTCGCGCGGTACACGACGCCCATGCCGCCGGCGCCGAGTGGGCCATCGACCCGGTACTGGCCGATCACGGTGCCCGCCACGAGCATTTCGGTGGCGGCGCTTGAACCGGTCTCGTAGCCGGCGATCTCGGTATCGTGTTGCCCGGTCAGCAAAGCCGTGACGCGTCGCTCGAGATCGCGGTCGCCTTTCGAATGCGAAGCGACAAAAGCTGGACGCTCGCCGATCGGCCGCTTCAGCGCCGCCTCGTACAGCTCACGGATCCGATCGCTGCGCCCGCTCATCTGCTCGTGGTCGTGGCTACAAGGGCGCAGCTAGCGTAGCCGCGCGCCCCAGTAGTGTCGAGCTACGCCCCACCCTGCGAATGTGGGATTGCCGGGGGAAAACGAAGGGAACCGCGGCGCGGAGTCCGGCAACGCTGCGGGGCCGGCTATAGTAGTGCGCGTCGTCGGGAGAGGAAGCGATGGGACGGCATTGGGCTCGGGCCGCACTCTGCGTGAGCGCCTTCTGGTGCTGCCGCGCGGTTGCTCATCACTCGGGCGCGATGTTCGACCTCGGGACACAGATCGAGCTCCGAGGCATCGTTGTCGACTTCAAGCTACGGAGCCCGCACGCCACGTTCGTCGTCGATGTGGAATTCTTGGACGGCAAGCCACTCGAAAATGCGCCAGTACGTTGGGAGGTCGAGTGGGAGTCGGCACCAATGCTGAAAACACTCGGTATCGAGCCGGACACGTTTGCACGCGGCGAAGAGGTCACGATTCTCACTTTCCCGCATCGCGACCGGACCTTCCATTTCGCGAAGGCGCTACGCGTCGAAGATGCGTTCGGCGACGTGCACATCATGGCCGACAGCGATCGTAAGTTCGCGCCGTCGGTTCAGCGCGCGGCCGCGAATGCGACGGGCGAAACGATAGTAGAACCTGCGTCCACGAGGCCGACCGCCGTAACCATCGCCGGGCGCTGGCAACAACCGCTGCTCGAGTTCCCCAAGGACAGCCCGCAATTGCCGCTCAACGAGGCGGGGCTAAAGGCGAGAAGCAATTTCGTTCACGAGAAGTCGCCAGCGAACACTTGTGAACCGATGAGCGTGCCGAGCGTGTTCTTGGCGCCGTTTTTTCTGTTCGAGATCGTGCTCGCCGACAATCACGTGACCCTGCGCAACGAGGCTTACAACGTCGTGCGAACCGTGCCGCTCTCCGGCTCGCCGACAGCCGTTGGCTCGACGGGTTATTTCGGCACCGCAACCGCACAACTTGTCGACGGCGTGCTCACGGTCCGAAGCAGCAACTTCCCCCCGTCAGGCTGGGGCCTCGGTCACGACGAAGCGCTCGGCGGCGCAGACCTCCCCTCCTCGGAGCAAAAGGCGCTCGAAGAGCGATTCGCCGTGAGCCCGGACGGCCGCACCCTCGTCTACAGCTACGAGCTGTTCGATCCCGTCTATATGACAGAACCCTACAATGGGCGTGTCGAGCTCACGCGCGCACCCGACGGCACGCCCATCCACGAGTACGACTGCGACGTCGAAAGCGCCAAGATGTGGTCACGCAGTCGCACCGACGCGCCGCTGCGCATCGGCAAGTGAACTCAGCCAGTGGAGAGCGGCACTCAGTGGGCGTATCCTCCGTCCTGTCCACATAACAACCAAAGGGGATTCGCAATGAATCGCAGGTGGATATTCGGTGTGCTCGCGGCATTTCCCATGGTCGCCGGCGCCCAATCACTCGACAGCATCAAATCGTTGATGAACGACCCCTTGGTCGGCGGGTTGAAATCGACGCTCGGCATCACGGACGCGCAAGCGGAAGGCGGCCTGGGGTCGATCTTGACGCTCGCACAAGAAAAGCTCGCGAAGGGCGACTTCGACAAGATCGCGTCGGTCGTGCCCGGCTCGCAAAAGTATCTCGACGCGGCGAAGAAGCTCGGCGCCGTGACGGGACCGCTCACGAACGGGGCCGGCTTGAACTCAGCGTTCTCGAAGCTCGGCATCGCGCCGGACAAGGCCGCGAAGTTCACACCGACAGTGCTCGACGCGGTCGGCACGGTGGGTGGGGATTCGGTCAAGAGCTTGCTCGCGGATGCATTGAAGTAGACAGGAGCTCAGCATGCCTCCGAGCCGCGTCGCGTACGGCTTCCTCCTTGTATGCTCGAGCGCAGCAGCGTGCGACGTTCCGAAGCTCGCGGTAATACCCGAGACCATCGGTGACAACGTCGCGAACGTGCTCGTGGACGTGCGTCGCTATTCGGATGCGACGGTCGTCTACACGGATTGTCTCAAGGCCGAGCTCGAGGACGCCGGCGGCGACGCGGCGCCGGCGTCTGTCCGCTCGGTGCTGATCGCACGCAACAACCTCGCGGTCGACGAGCACAAGGCCGTCACGGATCTTTATTCCGAACGAGTGGGTCCGCTCGCGAACCTGCGCCTGGCCGAGTACGTCGCCGGCGAAAGCCGTGACTGCCTGCAAGGCTCCGTGATCGAGCGGACCGGCGTCGTGAACGACGGCGCCGTTATCTTTTTCCTCGGCGACAGGCAGGCGTATTTGAACGTGCTTCAGGCGACGTGTCCGGGGCTCGCACGCGAAGGCGAGTTCTTCGTCGGCAACTCGTCCGCCACGGGCACCCCCAATAGCCCCGGAGCGAGGGGAGCGATTGGTCCAGGGGGAATGGCTTCGGGCCCTTACGCCGGAACACCGCTGAGCCGTCGAGTTTGCAATCACGACCAGATCTTCCCGTATAAAGAAGGCGGGACCCGTCGCGTGGTCGGCTGCAATCTCGGGCGCTTCTACGGCGTTTCCGAGGAGCAGGCGTTGCAGATTCTCACATCGCTCGCCGGCGCACCGGCAGCATCGAGCGAATCGGCCGCACCCGCCGCGCAATGACGCCGCTCGCGTAGTTGCCGGGGCCGGGCACGGCCACGGATAATCCTCGCCCCGCTCGCAACTGCAAGACCCATGGCCCAGTACATTTTCACGATGAATCGCGTCGGCAAAGTCGTGCCGCCGAAGCGCTACATCCTGCGCGACATCAGCTTGAGCTTCTTCCCGGGCGCCAAGATCGGCGTGCTCGGCCTGAACGGCTCGGGCAAATCGACGCTGCTTCGGATCATGGCGGGCGTGGACCAAGACTACGAAGGCGAGGCGCGCCCGCAGCCCGGCATCAAGATCGGCTTCCTGCAGCAGGAGCCCGACCTCGATCCCGCGAAGAACGTCAAAGGCATCGTGGAGGAAGGTGTCGCGGACACGCTCGCACTGATCAAGCGTTTCAACGAGGTCAGCGACAAGTTTGCGGAGCCGCTCGAAGACGACGAGATGAATCGCTTGCTCGAAGAGCAAGGCAAGCTGCAGGACAAGATCGACGCGGTCGGCGGTTGGGAGCTCGAGCGCAAGCTCGAGGTCGCGGCCGATGCGCTACGCCTGCCGCCGTGGGATGCGAACGTGAAATCGCTTTCGGGCGGCGAGCGCCGGCGCGTCGCGCT